>JAABUK010000572.1_pt1 | contig 75407 bp, 59 predicted proteins | sample 5559141 | NCBI WGS metagenome assembly JAABUK01 (sample SAMN10711869, study PRJNA513367) | rock metagenome | isolation source: Antarctica rocks | place: Antarctica: Victoria Land, Pudding Butte nord | collected 2016-01-03
GACCATGAATCATGGACCTTATCTAGTCATCCGTCTTGTCGTGGACGTCAACTCGGCCGCGGGAAACGGAAGACTTGACTGAATGAGAGGGAGGGAGGAAGTCTTGCCGAGTGTGAGGATCGAGCACGAATCCAGAAAGCCATACTTCATGCTGTTGAGATTTAAGTTATAGGCACTGAGACTGGTGCAACCATTCGAGTGCAGACTAATTAATTAATTAATTAGCAACTTGACTGAAGCCAAGGCATGGGAACCGCTCCGACAGTCCCTGTCATAGAGCTGAGACAACCCCCGAACAGAGTGCTGAGACGTTTACAAAGCATTATGAGACACTATAGTGATTCATATCTGATCGGCCTGACTTACTAAGCATATAGGCCGGATAAATGTATATAAGGTGACTGATCTGATGGCTTACTTTCTAGTTGAGTAAGTCAAATACTTTTACGACGATCAATCAACTTCAACCATCTCACTTTATAGAGAATGCCTATTTTTTCAAGAAGCAAAAAGAGTTCCCCGGGGGGCGTAAGTTTCCGGCGGGGGCGGTGATGGGCGTGATTCCGATAAAAAATCTCAGAAGGAGCCGGAAAGAAGTTCATATTCCCGATATTCCTGTCATGTATTCGAATGTGATTATAAAACCGACGATGAAGACACGATGAAGCCGCACTATAAAGCTAAGCATGAGAATTTGAGGTAAGGAAGCTCTGCTCCTACCAACATCACAAAGGGACGGGCGAAGGAAAAAGGTTGTAAACCATCTCACTCAACTCAAGACACGGGCTTGCGGATCACGACTTGCAAGTCGGCGGAGGCCGAGAGCTATCACCACGACCATCATCATCATCATCATTATCACATCAGATCCTTACCGACTATGACGGTCATATCAGATCAACACTCTCGTTTTCGAATAGTCTTTTGAACAGCTAGCTAATCAATACTTATAACTATCTACCAAAAATGCAAAACAAAAACAATTTGTTTTCTATGTTAGCGTTGAAATGATGATAGCAGTCTCAATAACAAAATGCTTGCTGATTTGTTTTCTGTACTCAATTGAATTTGATGAGTCTTTCAAGGGAAGGAAGTAGAAAACCCTCCAATCTTGAGCAGGACAGAAGAACGACTTGGGAAGGACCAATAGAGTAGTGTATTTTTATCTGCTGAACGTTCGCTGGCAATCTCAACTGTCATACGATGTCAGATGCGTCGTAGGTTTGCAGAGCCGAAGTGTGGAAACGGCAGAGGGAAATCGACGGCTTGTAAGGGAAAGTGAGTACGAAAAGAGTAAAGTCAGCAGGATAACTCTTATTTTTCTATTTGTTTCATAGGTTTCTCGGGATCTGCGTGGGCATATCGAGCATCGCTGTCTGAGGTCTTGAAGGAGACAAATGAGGAGGTGGAAGCCAAGGAGGGGAGGTAAGAACGAGATAGGTTTATTATCAAGAGTAGGAACAATTTAGGAACAATTAGAGAAGAAACGTCAACGATGAGGTCGAAAAGAACATAAATGGTAGTTGTAGAACAAAGGCCTGGAAGAAGCGGTGCCAGAAGTTGATCATACTATAGAGGTCGATCTTGAGCATAAGCTTGAGTGAGATATCGGATTGGGTGACAAGCAGGGGTCCGCCAGGACGCTGAATTCGGGATCGAAAACAGAATTGACTTGGATTGAAGAGGGAAGGGCTGAAGAGGGAAGGGCAGAAGAAGCATGACGGAAGACAAGAGCGATCAACCACCGCGGAGGAATACAGCGACAGGATGAAAAGTAGGCATGCAGATCTGCAACCCCAGATTTGGTGGTGTATTGACGGATTTGAGTCGGCCTGAAGACAGACAATTTTAGCGGACGGAACACAAAGCCATGCCGCCCGCAGAGGTCTTGATGTCTGTATAGACGCCGATCCTCAACTTTATCGATGTTCGATACAAAACACTCTATAGATCGAATGCAACAGTCGACCAAACAAGCGAGGCAAGCTTAAGGAGCACTCTTGCAGGGTGTCTATTGCCGGAGTCTCAGCATAATTATTTGGGATTTCCGTTTCGGTATCTTTTGGCATATCATTGCAAGACCCACTCTGTTCCGATTCAAATGACTTGAAAGCGGCAGCGGCTCGTCATCAGCATTGATTCATCAATTGAAGCATGCAAGCAAGTGAAAAGAGCAAGGGATGTTAACCCGCGGGAAGAATATGGCAGCGGTCAGATCTCCAAAAACGACCCTCGAATATGAAATGTGAGGCGGACCTTGTCATACTCGGGTTCTCATGCCGCCAGCCATGTGCTTGACAAGGGATTGATTTGTTTCGCTTGACCGGGCGTTGGAGCACAAGTAGAATCAGCTGCTTCGGTAGTCGGCTCAGCCTTTTTTTACCTGAATCGACATTGGCTGGCGGGAGCTAACCATATTTCTCCTGTCCCAGTCACACCCGTCATAGCTCAGACGCAGGTGATCGGACCGGACTGTGGAGCTGGATGACCTTGCTTAAGATAGATATTGTTTGAGAGGTATTGAATATTGCGCCTGATTTAAGGATGGGTCGAATTGATGGATGGGATTGATGGATTGATGGATTGATGGATTGATGGATTGATGGATTAACTGGTTATTCGGTTCTAGATACTTTTTCGGCATAACTCTCCACTCTCGAATGGACCGATTTGTTACTTAGGGTGATTGTGGGGACAGAACAGCCTGTTTCAAACCGTGAAATTCAATTGACCTCTATTCGTGATGTTGAACAAGACACCGCGGTGGCCTCGAAGGCCGAATCGAAGAAATATTTTTGCCCCTCGGAAGCGATCGACTACTCTGGACCTGTGGTTTGGCGAAAACCTGGTCGATGGCGTGATCGATTGAGGCAGAAAGTGCCGTTTACAACCCTGAGGTTCGATTGGGTAGATCACGGCTCCACGGCTGTCTATATCGTTGACTGGGCACAGTTTTTAGGTGACCGATTGACTTTCGAAGCTCTGTAGCCGACTGGATTGTAGTGATGCATCAGGCCTGTCAGGAAACTTGTGTGGACCAGTCCAAAAGAGAGAATGCCAGGCGCTGGTAGGCCCTGGCGTGCACTGCTCTATCAGATTGGTCTGATGAAACAAACGTGCGGCGGCTGTTTACCGTCCGTACTGGACAGGGAGGGAAGGCTTATTGATGGAATACGAAACGGCGCTTGATGAATCTAAGATTATTGAATAGATCCACTCACTGCTCGGCGTTGAATGTTTGATGCTGGTGGTCTTGATTAGACTGGTGCGATAAGCAGACGCTGAGTGGGATTCGGGTGCGAGTTACTTAGGACTGTGACAAGGCCAGGACAGCTGCGCAGCTGTCTGCGCACAAGAGACCGCAATTCCCATAAATGAATCCTCGGATTCGTCGAATGAAGACGGGTGACCTCCGTAGGTTTGGCGTATGGGATGAGCGATTCTATATGTTGAGTAAATGTACGTGTCAGTGGAAGGCAGCCTCGTACAAGCTGGCCGCATTATGCACGCTTAGTAGCTGGCATTCACATGGTAGTCCTCGATGTGGATACCAGAGTTTTGAAGATGGAGAAGTTGGATTGCTTGTACACTTATGGCAATGAGAAATGTGAAGGGACTACCGTGTTGAGTTTGCGGTGCGAAAGGATATGCTGATCAAGGTGCATTGTTGCAAGAGTGGCCTTGAAATTAAATCATAACTTTTCCAATCAACGTTTCTCATGGCTATGAGGCTCATATGCGCCATAGGAAATCCATGCTCAGTAAGGTCACGGCGCCAAGCAGAGAGGACCACCCGAAATCACTTGTACAGCCCAGATATTGTCCCTTTTACGTCTGTTGAGCATATCCATCGCTCAGTGCTCGACGTCTCATCAGATGAAATCGATGAAGAAATTATCGTCAAAGGAGGACGTAAATGAGGATGACGTTGGAGAGATAGAGTCTTGAGAAGTGGTGGCCAGTGGTGACATTGGACTTCCGTCGGGAATCCCCAGTAGGTTGACAGTTTGGCGTTCGAGATACAGCTTCATGATCATGCAGTCGCAGCCGCTTTGATAGATAGCCTGTTCTTTGAGCGACAGGACTTCTTCTTTCAATGATCTCGTAAGATCTTGCAAATATTTCTTCTTCTCTGTTTCGGCGTGGCACCTCTCTGCTAGGGTATCACTCCACGCTTTACGTTTCTGGCGATATTTGGATGCGGCCACCCGATTGCGGTGCAGATGCTGTTCGCGGAGTTCAGACGGGCTGCACTGAACGTTCTTGCGTCTCCAGGTCCGTTTTCGCGCAGATTCATCCTGCAGGTTTGATGCTGTCGTAAGAGAAGGATATAGTGGTGGCCGACCTCGTGGTCTGCTGAGTGTTTTTGATGGTCGATCAATGCACTCTTCACGCTGCAAACTATCCTCGCAGGTCTTTGCGCCGGCTGAAGCCATTGTGTCGAATGATTCCAGTGCTGGCACAGTCCAAGCTTGGTCCATATTGGAATCAAGTGGAGAGATGGATGTAGGGTTCGGAATTTGGTTCTCAATGACGAGCTGCAGCTGCTAACCGCATTGATATGATAGAGAGTAAGATAGTCTGTGAATGTTAAAGGACATGCAGAGAGAAACAAAGTAAATATTGAGGTTGAGGTGAGCAAGGAAAGACAATTGGGGAGCCATCGGAAGAAGGGTCAGATTCTAAGAGAGCTTGGACGCACAAACGATAGGACGAGGAAGAATGCCATTTAACAGGAAGATAGGGCTTCTGCAGCAATTCCACGGCATGCCGTGAACAATCCTAACGTACAGTCTGCTCCATTCGATGAGGGACAGAGTAGTCGGATCGACAGGCCAGGAGGACGATCCGCCCGGCCACTGACAGCTCATTAGAAAACAGCATCCGCGTGAAGGCGCAGGGCGAAGGGCTTTGGGGTTACCAGACGAGCAAAGTGCAGCATTTAGTTGGAATTGGGGGGGCAACGGGGGGAGGGGTTAGAAGGCAGACGGGTTAGGGGTAGGACGACCTGAGCTTCAGATGGCTATGCGCACACACAAAGCACTTACCTAAGACCTACTACCCCGCACCTGGGGAAAGTGAAGGGAAAGTGAAGGGAAAGCGAAGGGAAAGTGAAGGGAAAGTAAAGAGCAAGAGAAGAAGGGAAGGAGCGGGGCCTGACAAGTGAGGGAACGGGAGACCAGGACCAGGTTAGTATTGCGTAGACTGCAAGGAGGCTGAAGCATGGGCGAGGAACCATGGAGCCAAGACGGGAAATGCAGGGCGAAGAATCGAGATTTGGATGTAGGAGGGAATGGGAGAAGGTGAAGAAGTCCGTATTGTGGTCCTCGTCTATCTACCACATGCCAAACCTCACTAGTCAGGCTGTTCGTCAGGGTATTGGTGTGAGCTCAGACCAGGATTTCCTCTGAACTAGCCCTCGACAGCTTTAGCAGCTTCACTTTGAACTGAACCTTGGCCTTTGCACCATTCCTCTCAGCGAGTCAGCTAATAACCCAAGTTGCAAGGAATCAGCACACAGAACACAGATTCCGGGTAGTTACTCGTGGTTGTGCTACCAGCACTAGCCCGCTCTCTTCAGAAAATCATCCCACCTCAGATCAGAACTCCGGGGTCTCAATCTTCAAGCTACGAAAAGCACCGCAGCACTATTTGTATAATTACTCGTACAGTCTTTTACTAATATCCCTTGTGTCACTAAATGTGTGACACAAAGGATAGTGATTTGTGTCTGATCGGCCTAAGCTACTAAGCATACAGGCCGGATGAACCTATAAAGACTGCCCTGATGACCACTTCATAGTTAGATCAGTCAACACAAGACAATCAATCAACTTCAACTATCAAAGTCTCTTTCTTGACTAAATCACTTTCCTTCCTGCTATTATTCACAACGACTCTACATAAGATTAATGAGACTATGGCTGGTATGCTTAAAAGAGTAATTGCTGCAAGAGAGCGGAATGGCTTGCCTATATCCTTTTGAAGATAGAACAGAAAATGTGATGTGTACGGAAGTCTCATAGATTTTGACACCTGGCTCCGGACCCTCTTGTACTGCACCGCACTGATGTTTGCGGACCCTGGTGAAAGTGGGCCAAAATGTAGAATCCGCGCAAACTGACGACGATGGATAGTACCATTGACGAATAGCTTGTGTACGCCCACGCTTCCTCTCCTGGCGCTCTCTCTGATCATGCTCCCTTTCCGCCCCTTTTTTCCTCCCCCATCTCCCTACGCTCTCTCCTCGAAGACGATGCTCTCTACGCCGATACTCTTTCGCAGCATGCTGAGCGTCATGGTCGTTCACATTTGGCATGGCCTCGCGCCTTCTCATCTTACGTAAGGAAATCCTGGTATCCCAATGATCATGAGCCCCCCGTACACCTGTCATCTCCCTTAGCAGCATCATTCACTCGATTCTTGCAGGACGCCTTCACATGGTAAACCTCCCTGCTAGTGCGGTCAACACCGTACGCCAGAACCTCTTCACCATCGGCGGGACACTACATAGAGATCAGTCGACGGCTTTGGCTGCGTAGGAAGACGACTTACAGGTTTGCAAGTCGAAAAAAAGCGGCAGAGATGAAAGGGTTGCGAGCAGTTGATGCACTTTCGACGATCACAGGCTTTGCCTTCCAGATTCATGCCACGAGCCGCCTGCAGAACGCTCATGTATACATCTTCTTCGCCTTGAGAGGCACCAGTATACACTAACCAATAAACATCAATTCTCTGGCAGATACGAATTACCGTGCTCAAATGCATCAACATCAATCTCATCCTTCCGCGGCTCATTCCGCTCGCCTGGGCCTGGTATAGAGCTATCCACACCGCTCATCCGGACACGCGGGAGCTCGGTGGACTCATCGGTGTGTGGATTTTAAGGAGGTGATATGCTGGGTGGTGCTTAGCTATGAACACGTTAGCTTATTGAGATTTGAAGCTGGCCAGATTTGAAAACTCACTCGGGTGAAGTTAGATGGACGGCTGAAATTGGATGATTGCTGGGGGGTGATACACCAGGGTGATGAGAGATATGAGATTATGTAGGTTAAAGCGTTTTTGGAGTGTGACGTTGGATTTCCGAGGTGAATACGGGTGGGTGGAAGTACAGTGAAGGGAAAGCGAGGAGTGGCAAATCAAACCAGGCGAGATAGGCACAACGTTTGCTTAACACAGACAGGAGCGAGATAAACAAGTATCGTGCTTTTTGCCATGACAGATCTCGTGCTAGTAGTCAAGTGTCCGATATGATCCCACGGCACCGCTTGCCGGTCTCTGAGCTGCAGTTTGAGCCTCAGATCCACCTTTAATCACAGCAACGACCTGCTCGAACAGTGCTCCAACAGGGAGAATGGAGGTGTGGTTGTTGAAGACCTCCGATAGGGAGGATTGCGCTTTATAGCTTTGCATCATCTGTCCCCTGTCACCCTCCACATCCACATTGACATCCGTAATCGCTCTACCAGCTTCTTCAAATCCCTCAATGCTTCTCCTGCCGAAGATATTCTCCAAATCCCTAGTCGCCCTCATCGCTTCTTCCGACAGGGGCCCCTTCAGGTTTGTGCCCGCCACTGTACTTCCCAATTGTCTTAGATACACCAATTCCGCCTCATCGTTGATGGTCAGATACCCTTTCGCTTTTGGCAATGGGAGGAGGATCTCTATCGTTCCATCCACAATCTTTCGAAATATTGGGGTTGCAGATTTGAGGTTAAAGACCATGACTTGACTTCTAGCCTTGGCGTTGCCTTCCTTTTTTTCGCTCATGAATGTGGGAAGGAGGCACACCACAGCGAAGGTTTGATCGAGCTGATTAGCCGCGAGGTGGACGTCAGAGATAGAGGAATGGAGCGCCAGAGCGTAGATTAGATCGCCGCTTACAGTATTGTACAAGCGAAGGTCTTTGGATATGGTGATGAGATGGTGGTTGAGGAAGATCAGATAGGAGAAGCGTCCGTGGTGGGAGCCGTGCTGGGTATGCTGGATGGTGCCGGTGACTGGGTCAATAAAGTGGATATACGGCGATTTGTTGGAGGATGCTGTGAGGACGGAACCGTCTGGTGAGTATGCTAGGGCGCTCGTTGTCAGAATGGGTGTTTTGATGGGGAGGGATATCTCGATCGTGTGGGTGCAGGTCCATGTGTAAAGTTGAGCGCCTGATTTGTCTAATATAGGTAGGCCATTGCGATGTCTGCTTTTTGGCGTCCAGATATTGATGGACCCATCAGATGACATGGTTGAGTATTCAGGGTGTTGAGGATTAGCTTTCAAGTCAAGAATTGAAGTGGAAGATGTCTTGTGCAGCGGATGTGGGCTTTGGATCTTCGTGACAAGCTCCCAGGATTGAGTCGACTCGTTTTTCGACCAAAATTTTAAGAAGATTTCTTTAACATGGGAAAGTATATCCTCGTTAGCTGGGTGTAGAGGTTTTAGGTCGTCTTCAGGTGGAGTCCATTCATCAACACTGGCAAGCCATTTCCCGTTATAACTGATCTCTAGATGTGTGACATCAGGTTCTTGGATGCTCTTGCCAGAAGAATCCACATTCAAGGCTGTGATATTGTTCCGCACTAGCGCTTGCCTTTGAGAATGTTGCTGCGCTCGAATATCATACGTTTGTAGCAACGTGGCCTTTTCAGCAGCGCTGGATCTGACAGAGTGGTCTGCTGGCACTGCCAGAGCTACCAAGGTAGGGTGCGTATGATGAAGAATCGCCGGAATTCTTTTTATCTTCTCTTCACTCACGCGACGCTCTCTCAGCATTAAGTTGCTAACGTATGAGGTAGGCTGTAGTTCAGACGTGGATAGAACCATTACTGAATTATCTGCCAGGCGCACAGCATAAGCTGAGCCGGTCTTGGAAACTGTGAGATGTTGTATGGCTGCAGAAAGATGTGGTAGGAATTGCTGCTGTCCAGTATCAAGCTGCCAAATTACCATAACGGTCTCGTGGCCGCCAGAAATAATGTAATTTCCATCCAGAGACCATTTCACAGTCAGGACCTCACTTCTGTGCCAGTGGAGCCGACGGGACACGATATCATCTTCTCTTGGATTCTTTTCCTTGCTCGCCAGCCTGAAGAAGATATCATCATAAATGAGTATTGACCCATCTTGGCAGCCAACCGCGATATTGACAGCCAAACGTTTCTTTTTTGTACTGGAAGACAAACTATGAGACCTGGCATCGATAGAAGTGATAGTCTTCGGGACCGCAATCTCCCGCCAGATATACGAAGTCGGAGCTTCGTCTGGCCTCGGAGTTGCTTGGCCAAGAAAAAGTTTGTTATCATGATAAAGGACCAAACACCTGCTTTGATCCAGGACTTTTATCCAGGACCCAAGCGCGTTGGTTTCCAAGAAGACTTTTTCATTGACGATTTCATCAGAGGAATCGGAAAAAGTGGCCCGGCTGACCTTGCGACCTTGATTCGAAACCTCATGAATAAGTAAGAAGGTTGACGATGGGGCGTCTTTTTGGTATTGCAATTGCTCCGATATAAAATGCAGTTTCTCAGAGGATCTCCATCGCTTTATATCCTGCCCCGTAGTCCAATCCCACTTCAATACGAGTCCAGAGTATGTTGACACAAAAAGATAGTTTCTGTTGGCAGCACAAATGGTGTAGCTCGTGATTTTCTCGCCGTCATCGAGTCGTAGAGACCGTAATAGGAGTGATGTTGTGGTGGCATACACGAGGATCTGTGTTCGTACTGCAAGGATAATATATCTAAGACAGCAAGCATCAGATCAGAGACTTTATTGGGAAGATTCTTGAGATAACCAACCGATCGCCTTGCACCAGGATAGGGTCGTGATCGGCGAAGCGCCCACCCTCAGCAGCCGAGAGTGACCAGTCTGAACTCAGCGACCGCTGCTTTCGTGGTCTCTTTTTCATATGTTTGCCCCTCTCGTGCCCTCTCGGTTCTCGATTAGCTGTATCGGCTGTCGCATATTCCGGCCGAGAGTGCGTTCGGCCCGAATTAGAGGACCGCTGAGTCTCTGGAGGCTCATTTTGCAAAATTGAGGGGTTGTCCTTCGATGCCGTCGACGTTGGTTTCGGAGCAAATTCTTGCTGTACCTTTGAGCTTTTCAACCTTTTGCGCCTGGTTTGCCTCCCCTTCTGGTTGCTTTCCGTTCCAAATGCAGCATCAATAGGCCTCTTCGAATTAGAACCCTTTCCATTAGACATGGTGCATGTGCAGGCTCCTAACTTCTCGTGCGTTGAGTCCAACAGGTCAACGCTTGTGCGGTTTGCACAATCAAAGGAACAAGATGGTGAGCGGATGTGACTTTATCCCGATCTTCGGTTTGGCGATTGACAGCCTCCTACACGAAGGTTCGAGTCAACACAGTCGCAGTCGTTTGTTCATACCTGTAAGAAAAAATCATGCCAAGATTTCAGGAAGATGAATTAAGGTTTAGCGTTGTATATCGACTGAAGTCTAAGGCTCCGGAGGTCTTCAAATCCTGCCGCCGCAGACATAGTTCGTTAAAGACCTTTCGCACCCATCTTTTTTCTCACAACGTCCGTTTATTATACAACGCGTGTGCCTTAGCGGTGAAGACCTCCTCTCAATTCTCCTGCTACTCCGATCAGCTTTTCAGATTGCGACATGATCATCCCTGTGAGGTGCTTTTCTTGTGGAAAGGTAAACCCCTTTTACTGCTCTTACGCTGCCTGGCTAAATTATCGCCTGTAGGTCATCGCCGACCTTTGGGAACGGTATATGGCACTTCTGGACGCTGGTGTTGGGGATGGGTGAGGAGCTCGTTGGTTCCCTTTGCGTGATATAGCGCTCACATAAGCTTGTGCATAGTGACGCGATGGATCAGCTCGGATGCAAAAGATATTGCTGCAGAAGGATGCTGATGACACATGTTGATTTGATTGAGAAGTTACTAGCGTACGAAATGATGTTGAATCTCCTTTCGCCGTCCTTTACTGAGTTGTACAGATACGATCCATCCGAGCGGAAACTCAAAGCGCATTAGCGATTATTTTTAATTATTCCCAAAATCGAATTGAGTCCTCGTTTCCGTCATCGGTGCCGCGGTTTATCTACCTATCAATCACGAACGCCGACCAGCAATCTGCTGAAACCAGCCTTGAACCACGACAGGGACGTTCTATATGGTGCTGATGGAGTGCCATGGAACGTATGACACCATCCGAAGGCCGAGGATGAAGAAGGGGAAGAAACCCCATATCAAACATTCTATATGGTAGATTTGGGATGGCTGTATGTACACTCGAGGTGCCAATTGTGACTGTGCCGGCAGACAGCACTGTCACCGACATCTGAGGCCTTCTTTGAACAAAGAACAATAAGCGAGAGGAGTGGTAATAATAAGGGCGATTATCGCTTAGTCGTGGGGACTGGTTGAGAACGCGATGCGGCCAGGAAGATGGCAATCCTGTGAGGACACTGAGGGCCCATTGGCTGATGGGAAGTCGCTCGTTGTTTCCTAGCGAGTTAGTGGTCTCCTCTATCTGCTTTATGGGCTGCAAGTCCAGCAAATAGGCTCCAGAGGTTTTACTGCCTCCAGCAAAGAGAACCAGGACAGTAAATCTACCAGCCTTGAAGAGTCGGGAGTACCACCTGTCAGGAAATTGTGACTAATGGGCAAAAGTTCTACTACGTAAACATCCCAGGGCATAGTAATCAATTAACCAGGTAACGAGATCTGATTAAACCCGTCCCTGGGCCGGCCACCAACCGTAACATCACCAGTTGAGCCTTCGCATCGTGGTCACCGGTCAGCACAGACGTCACTGCGAGACACCAAGTTGCTGGCACAAATTGAGGGATACAATTTGCTAGCTTGACACACGAAGCTGTTCGAGGATCAGAAGCGTTGGCGCTTAGATCCTTGTAAGTGTCTACCTTGGTGGAATTGGCTGAGAGGATGGCTGCTAGACGGTCGACTAATCGCCCAAGAGGACCACTTCACGAAGCTGAGTGGTTGAATACTTAGCGTTAGCCCATGCAGCTCCATCAAACATGGTCCCGCATTCTTGGTTCGACGGCGCAGAAAAGAAGACCTATCGCGTCGACGCGAAACCACGAGCAAAACATCGGGTTTCGTTGGTCAAAGAAAAGGCCACTCGGCCCATCCTGATTCTCCCACCAGATCTTTCTTGAGTGGAGACAACTATTACTTAATCTTCGTCAGCCGAGTCCGTCAAATCATATCAGAGCAAATTCCACGCCGGCTGGAAAGATTGACGGCTCCAAACCCTTTAGGGGAAACGACCGCGACCTTTGTACGACCTTTGTGGAGGTTCGTGCCAGACATCGACCGCCAAACCTATTCTTTGAGAGGATCTGCCTACCTCTGCTCAAGTCGAATCCGATACTGGACAGCCTGTTAATTCCCATCCTAGCCAGGCAACGATAGCTCGTTCTAGTCGGTCTTCGCTGGTGCCTCACTAACTTAGCTTACTATCCGTACTACTACACATCGGGTCTGCTGCTGCCACGAAGCTCTGTGGGTGAAAGTCTCTCCTGAGAAGTTATATCCACAGTGAAGCCAACCACTTCGACCACCGCATGCTCACAGTGACTGAATCTCCGCGTTCGCCCTTCTCGAAAATGATGGCTGTGAAGTCCCCTCTGATGTCCTCTCCTTCCACAAACGGTCTGATGTCCGCCTTTTCTCCCTTTTCGACCGCTTCCGGCTCCCCACATTCTTATCAAAGCTCCGCAGCGGCGGCTCGAAATTCATTGTGAGCAAGATGTACACTATCTACTCCAGAAGGGAAACTTATGAGGGTGTAGAATATCATCTACTCATGATGATCGCTCCTACCTATCGGCACCATCACCCAACCCGAGCAACAACGGCAGCAGCGAGACCTTCATTGATCCATCCCCGATTGCACCATCGTCGAACGGGACCGATTTTACGGATCTGGATGAGGTTCATGAGCATCAAAATGGAAATACAGGTGGAGCAGCGAAGGTGATTCGAAGTCAAAGTCATACTGTGCACCAGCCGGAGCTCACGGTATGCGAAGAGAAAATAGAGATGGTATACAGACTGGCTGATTTATATTGGAATAGATCAAGACGTCGACACCTGCAAGACTTGTACCGTCTCGACCCAGATCTGACGAGGACGAACCTCCTCAATCGGTCATACATGCTCCGCCAGGGTTTTCAGATTTTGTATGGCTTATCTCTTGCCGCGAAATCAGACCAATATCATCTCCAGCCACTGACAAGTTCGCTTAGGGTAGAAATACAGAATCGACGAAAAAGTCGAGCCCGTCCCTATCGTTACGATCGGACACTACGGTTAGATCACCGCTTGCTGTTGAGGCTAGTGGGGAAGCATCGGTAGAGACCACTTTCGAGACAAAGTTTGCAAATGCTTACTTAGCCTCAGAAACAATCTGGTGGCCCAGCCTCACGGCCACCAGTGACCACCAGTATCCAGCCCTCAAAGGATTGGTCCGAGAGAGCTACGCCTCGTGCCCAAACGCGAAATGAAGTAGATTTATTTGACAAAAAGCCCCTCGGGACGGATCTCGAAGGTAGAGAGATTGGGTCAATTGTGTCTGACATTGCTAATGCTTCTTCTAGACATTCCCGAGGGACCTCAGGATTCTGAAGTAGGTCCAGATGATGGCGAGAAGGAGTTTGACGCCATTCAGAAGACCATCGGACAATTCAAAGATACGGAAGAGGAGATCAAAGCGTTGAGAACAGCATTGGCCGAATGTTGGACATTATGCAACACTTTAGCAAGCTTGAGCTACATTCACAGAGAGCGGATCTTCAATTTCGCTGGCAAAGGAGACTTGCAAGAGCATGCATGGAAATCATGCTGGAAGCTTTGCCAAAAGCTATACGACAGTCGAGACGACGATACTACCAGTCACGTCAGGCCGACGCTGGACCTCTGCCGTGACTTCTGCCAAGCCCTGTTTGAAGTCAGAGTCAGAGAAAACGAAGCTGCCGACTCAGTCTTACGAGTTAGTTTTGAGCTCAACAACCATCTGTATAACACTCACGATCGAAATCTGCCGGAGGCATTTCGAGAGCGGACGCTGGACTTCTATATCACTCTTTGTCACAGGCTCATGAAGCAAAAATCGCGGTTGGCAGAGGAGACAGACTCGTTGTTACGCGCCTGCTGGTCACTTGCAGAAATGCTGTTCAGTCTTCGTCAGAACAAGAGGGAGGGGAAGGACCCAGACGAAGAGCTTCTGGGTTCGGCTGTCCAGGCATGTTGGGAGCTGTGTGATCTGTTTCGAGAAGGGTGGACACAGATTCGACCAGATCGCGGGACACCTCGACCAAGCCAGACGACCTTCACACAAGCCTTCCAGCAAGCGAAGCAATTCGGCTTCGTCTCCATAGAGGGCGACAACGGCCAGCGTGGCTTCCCCGAAACACCCACCACAATATTCGAAGACACCATCAACATGTCACCAGATGAAGCACCAATTCCAAATATCCTTGTCCTCGGCGCCCAGCAACAACAGCAACAACAACTATCAACCTCCCATCCACCCTCCCACTCCCAATCGCAAACGCCACAAAACCGCCGTCCTCCACTAGCCCACAACAAATGGTCCTCCGCCTCCTCCACCCTCTCAGCCTCCTCCCGCAACTCCTCCTTCAGTACCGCCTCCTCAGCCCACACCATCACCAGCCCTTCTTCGATCACCCACCCCGCCGCCGCCACCGAAGACCCGAACCTCACCCTCCTCAAACTCCTCTTCGTCAAGGCCGCCCAAAATTCCGGTTTCCAGCGCTCCGGTCCCCTCACCCTCCCCGCCTTCACGAAAACGATGCCTACCGACTCCTTCGGCGGCTTGACCTGGCAGGTCAATCTACTGGAGAATTACAAGAAGGCTGTGCTGGCGGATGCCAATGGGTTCAGGGATGTGGGCCCGCCGACTAGGGCGGCAGCGGTGCATGTGGGTAGAGCGGTGGCAGCGATGGTGCAGAGTGGGTATTATGGGTGGTTGAGGGATTTGTATCGCTTAGTTTTTGGGTTTTATCTGGAGGAGGCGGGGGCGAGGAAGGGGGTTGCGGTGCAGACTTGATGCTGTATCTTCCAAAAGCAGGAGAGTGGCGATCAACACGAGGCTGATTTGTGTGTGGCAGTTTGAGGCGTGATTGATTTTCCATGCGTTCAGAGCGCGGAGTCTAAGGGGCTAGACATATAACAGTAAAATCTTTACTTGTGCTCGTTTTCATGTCCATCCAAATATAGATTCCCAAGGCGACCTCCAGCCTCCGAGCCAAAGTGGAGAGACGCTCTGCTTGACTAGTTTGGAGCCACCAATTCAAGCTCCTGAGAGAACGGAAGCACCGGTATCCCTCTCTCTCTCTCTCTCACTCAACCAAAATGCCACAAATGCGACTAACTACCAGGAATCCAAAACCCATCCATCCATGCTTTTCCGCTGCAACTGGACGACCAATACTTATTGCCCCTCTCTCAAGCCCCACTTTCTTCCACTCAGCTTACTAAGGCGAGATGGTCAGTAAGAGTAGAACAGAGAGAGAGAGAGAGACAGCATGACTGCTTGGATTCCTCCCCTCTACATCCCATGATAGCGGGTAGTTGCGAGGTCAATACATGCGCCAGTGCGTTTATGCGCCTGCTTGGATCAGGGCGCAGAAGGCTTATTCTGAAGAAGAGCCTTGAGAAGGAAAGGGGGGGGGATCCGCGTAGCTCAAATTGAGAGTGCAGATCTTAAAGGGAGGTTGGATGTGATTATGATCTGCTTGATGATATGTTTGAGCAGAGTGGAGTATTGATAATATAGAGGAAGAAGAGGAGGAGAGAGAGAGAAGAGCTCAAAAAGACGGGAGGAAAGAGGAAAGAGGAAAAAGGAAAGAAGAGGAGGTCAAGAAGAGGGAGAGTAGGCGGGACAGGACGGACAGGAAGGACAGCAGGAAGGAGAAAAGAAGTAAAAAAGAAGAAAAGACGAGTAAAGAAATAACACTGATACTTCCAGATAAATGTATAATATAAATTGGATAAGTACACATATCTGAGACGAGGATTATGCCGGGCGCAAAGATAGATATGTACTAAGAAGCCTTCTGACATGCCATTAGACAGACTACTACCAGCGCACAGTTATCCAGGCAAAAGGAATACGATTCGATTCGCTTCCCGTCCAGACGTAAACATCGTAAATTTCCGTCTCAAATCCCGGCTTTGGTTTCTCCTCAACTACTTCAATCTGTGCCGTTCCACTTCTTTTCTTTGGTCCACGTGACGAAGACTCCAGGCAGATCGTTCCCTTGGCTGTATCAAGCAGACGCAGACGGTGCAGGCGGCGGTGGTAGTGGATCCGCACAAACAGGATTCTGGGTTGAAGCGCGCTGGAAACAGACTTTGATGCCCCTTCGGTAGATTTCTTTGACGTAGTCTGCGGAGGTGTAGACGCGTTGAATCAGGTGGGAGCGAGGGGCAAGGATGATGAGGTCGGTGCCTTTGTATACTATTTGGTTGCCGATCTCGGCCGTGCTGGGGGGCGGGGTTAGATCAACTGGGTGAGATTGAGTGTGGTGTAGCGAGGGGAATGAGCGAGACGTGGAGACGAAAGGGGGCTCGCTCTGTCAAGCGCGTGGAAAGTGAGGGAGATAGAAACATTGTAGTGTGGAGGTTTCACATGGCTGACCTATATGGAACGACCTTCGTGACTGTCGCGCTTCTGATCCATCGAAAAGTGATACTGTCGCAATCATAGCGAGGATGCACTTCAAGCGTTAAAAGCGGGTGAGTGCTCGTCAGGCCCGTTCATGTTTCTTCCTGTGGACCTACGAGGGTGGCCTTGTTCGTCTTGTACGGGCCTGTTGGTATGGTGGGGAAGATGAAAAAGTGGACGGTCTCATCCTCGATTTGGATGTCATTTGTCACGTTCTGATCGGTAGATGTTCAAGATTCGGCCGGACGGTCGCATCAACGAGAGCTGCGTATGCAGGGGTTGCAGGGTCGATGTTATAAATGGTAATCCAGTTGTCTAGGATTTTGGCGACGGAAGACTCGTCGAGGCAATTGTCGTGGCGATAACGACCATGTTCGAAATCACTGTTATCACTGGGTATTGCAAGAGTACCAAGGGAAACAAGGATCAGCTTCTGAAGCCTCGACGGAGAACGATACGAGCTGATCCGCTGTTTTTGACCTCGCTGTCTGCGTTGCATGACCTCTGTGGCGTCGTGTTCTTCACGCTGGGTGGCCTCTTAAATTAGGGCTGAGGCAGCTTGATCGAAGGGAAATTCCCGCGTTCGGCGTGAGCTTCATAACCGTGTGAGAGTTGAGCAGCCCTTGGAACGGATGTGGCAAGCGAAAGATTGGTCATTTAGGGGAGTTTTATGAGGTGGCAGTGGCTGTGTGTGAGTGAGGATGATTAACAGTAACTAGTGCACGGCCACTTCGACACCAAAGCGCGGCGGTGAGACTCTCGATGGCTGACCAGACTGACAGCACCTACTGAGGCTAGACAAAGACAACAGGCGGACCGGTGACAATAACCTTTGTCAATCATCTTGCATTTTGGGGGTGAAAGGTCCAAGGAGACACGAGGAAGCTGATTGCTGAACGGGTGAGACAGCTTCCCTGCAGCCAAGTCGAAGGTCAACATGATTTGAAGCTGGTTGTTCTTTCGAACAAATCTGAAGTCCTAACCCTCCGGGTAGCTTACTGCTTCGTCGATCGTCTCTTGCAACATACTCGGCTTGCTGAATTGCGCAAGCGGATCAGGCCTGAAATACCCTCATCGTAAGCATTACAGGGCTTAATATGATCGCACTGACTTTCAGATAGGGCTATGTCGTTGTTAGGCGAACCAAATCATGAGCTTTTGAGCGCGGGGACTTTCGCCGAAATCTACCGCATCGGCAACATAGTCAAGAAGGTGTACAGAAGATTTCCTGATGATGATATCGGTACGGAAGGAAGCATCAAAGCCACTCACAACGAGGCCAGCATCTACATCCTGCTAGGTGATCATCCACGTATCGCCAAATTTCTACATACGAACCCCGCGAAATCATACATCGAGCTCAAGTACTATTTTAATGGTAACCTAAAGATTTTCATCGAGAAGCACAGGCCGCATATGGAAGTTCGCATGTACTGGGCCCGCCAAATCGTCGAGAGTGCCGAGTACATTCACATCAAAGGCGTTAGGCACTCGGATTTTCGGCTTGAGCAGTGGCTGTTGGATGAGACATTAGACGCTCGGCTCAGCGACTTCAACGCGTCAGGATATGACCGCAATGTGGAAATAGGGCTTGAGGGCAGTGAGGCCCTTGGGGCCGAAGATGCCAGTCATTTCATGCCGAGAGATCCCGCACATGATAATACAGTCGAGTCGGACTTGTTCGCACTTGGCTCCACGCTCTATGAACTCATTACTGGCAAAGAGCCATACGACAGTCGATCCCCCGAATCGGTTGAGAATCTTTTCAGGGAAGGCGTCTTCCCTGTCGTCGACGGGCTCCCGCTCGGTGATCTTATCATGGGTTGTTGGGTCAAAAAGTTCCGGTCCGCAAAAGAGATGCTCAAGTTCGGCGAAAGGGCCTACGGCTTGTGAGATGGAATACACATCGCGGAAGCTGGCACAGGGCCGCGCCGTGTTTCGCACTGTCGACAGCATTGGATGAAAGGCAGGATCTTGATTCTCTCGCGCGCATGCGCTTTCTTTAGCGATTCACCGCAAAGTAAAAAGGTATGATCAAGAGCGCTCGGTTCCGTGCTGACCAGCCACACGGATTTCTATGGATGTAGCTCTCTAGAACCTAGACCATGTTGAGTTTGGTCACGAAAAATGTCGTATCTTTCATGTCGAATGTATGCGATCGCTCACTAGACGGCAATTGCACCTCCACCCTCCGTCGCACCGCCGAGACTTCCGCCCCCGCCGGAGCTGCCCTTCTTCTTCTGATCACCGTCCTTGCTATGATCGTGCCCTGGTCGAGGAGTCTTCCTTGTAGTCATTCCAAGATCGATTCTCTGGTAGTTGCGGCATGTTCTCAACAGTGGAGGTCTCTCTGGGCAAGGATCTGCAATGATGTCGATCTTGTCGCACGCTCTGGTAAAGAAGTCAGAAGGTAAGGCGTCATAGTATAATGGATCGGCGAAGAGATTCAGCTTTCTCAGAACCTTGACCGAGATCATGTAGTGCGGCATCGAGCGGTACAGGTGTGGAAGGCTATCTATCGAGACGGTTGGATCGTCGATTTCTCCGGGGGCGGATTCTGCAGACTCGGACTCTCGGCGTGGCGGGAGCGCTCCGGACATCATGTCGTTCACGCCTCGGACGTGCTTCTGAATCCTCGCGCTAGGAGCAGCTTCCCTTTCCTCCTCCTCTTCTCCGGTTTCTTCTTCCACTTCTAGCGTCCCTTCCTTCGCAGCAACCAAAGCATCAAGCAGTTCCTTCAACTCCACATTACTCCACTTCTCCATCGCCGGATCCTCATCCAAATCGAAGCCGAGGGAGAGGATCTGGATCCACAGCGTTTGGCGTTCTTCGAGCTTCGCGGGGGTTAGTTCTTCGGGTGAGGAGGTGGAGCCGAGGTAGACTCGCTCCAGTATTTCGGAGATGTTGTGTGGCATGCTAGCTGTCGTGGCTGCTTCGGACTCGCCTTTGAGCTATAAAGATCCTCGTTCCGGGTGATTGGGAGGTAGGTATTTGGGGCTGCATGTTCCTAGGACCCCAGGCGCGGGAGATAGTGGGTGTTCGATAATATCATGGTAGTCCTTTGTATCCGAAGTCCATTGCTGTTTCCGGCGAATCCCGCAGTGGGACATCTTCATTGTCTGGATGATGAGCACTGGCCATTGTCAGTCTTTAGCGTGATTCTAAATAAGCAACCTCTCCAGTTATTCGGCACGAGGAAATGGTATCTTGGTCACCAATTCTCCTTTTGAGTTGTTAATCGCAAATGATGACAGGGAAGTCACGGCGGTGGTGCCAAGATGCCAAGAACTGCCCCTTTAATTATTTCCTCCGCACATGGGGCACGGTCCTCCTCGCTCCACCCCGTTATGGCGGAATTGTGTCGATTACGAGACAAACCCTTGTCCATACAGCGGCGACATTGTCGTAGAATCCGTCTCTATGGTAATTTCCGATCTACCAACAAGTCTCCTTCTTCGTCAGCGTCGAGGCCGTGATAGCAGTTGAAGTGCACTAAGATGAAATAGTTTTTGAACTTTCATGGAAGTCCATCTGTCTCTTATTTTCAGTTGCCTCGTAGTCCCCTGATCACCTTGTAAAGTCTCCAGAGTGACAAAAGTTCTGACACTTATCTCCATGGGGAAAGGATAGGAAAAACTCCTGTCCTACCGTGCATTCTTCACCATCACGACCACCTCGACCGGTATAGGCGATATGTCCAAGAGGTTAGAGTCTATTTCGGAAAGTGTAAGCACATCCGTAAATCACGATTAGTAAGTAGCTGCCCAGCGAATGCTGGCGGATACGAACCATCGACGAGACGCTTCTGACGTTGGACACGATATACGATGGTCGGAGCGGCATCCGTTACATCCTTGACCGCATCTTGCAGATTCACATCTGACTTGCTCGGCTCGAAGGAAAGGGCCATCGGAGCTTTTTCGAGTAGAAGCCGTTCATATTTGCACGATATTCGACAAAAGCAGCAACGATCTCATTGCGCAATGTTGCACTGCTGAAAGGGAATTTCTGATTTCATGGGGGCCTCATATCAATTACATTTCCTGGAGTCCGCTTCATCTCCGCGGCGTTCTCCATTTGGTTTCTCAAGCGATCTTGGATCCCTTGCTACTCGCTGATGTCCATGATGCTCATGATGCTCTGCACACTACCGTCTAAATCGAGATCGGGATAGCTAGCACAGAGTATTGTTGTGACGTCTAACACCATATCACAATTCGCGGTGAAATGATCCTTGCATGGCTTTCAAATTCTTGTTTGATACTTCACTGGGACCTTACCAAGCACAACTTGGTTTCAGGCATCCGAAAGCAAAGGTCGGTCGTCTTCGGCTTTCCAACCCAGCCACGAATTTGAGTCATGATTCTTGGAAATCGAAGTCATGACCCTTTAGGAATCGTCACGGAATATGATTTCACCACTGGCGTCCACCAGGGCAAGTCCGACGTTTGCCCGATGCCTCTGCTGCCAAAATGTTGCCTCAGCTTTTTCGAAGTCTTTCGTATGTGCTATCAACTGCTTAACCAGCTCAGCACGTTCCACTCCTGCTTCTCTGAAAAGCGGTGCAAATCCACATTTGGTCTGATTTAGATCGATGCGAAGTGGAGCCACTGGTAGTCTGCCTCATTCTTCAAAGCAAGCATATATCTAATGCCTTGAATTGTTCTCCCAGCGATAATGTGCAATGAAATTTTCACCACGACCACTTACCGCGGTGGCGGTTGTACCACGGTGAAAGGGCTAAAGCGCGCCTGGGACGAGGCGAACGCGGCGCAGCCGGATGCAGGAGAAGATATGGATGAGTATCTTTTTGAGGGGGTGTTGAAGAGGGGTGGGTTGGTGGAGAATGCGTATTGGGGACCTGTTAGGTATCCGTGTCATATTGTGCCGCCGAATGGGGAGGGCGGGGATCCGGAATTTTGGAGGGAGATTAGGGAGATGGATTGGTTTGAGGATGGGGGGAAGGGGGAGGGGGAGGATTTGTTGAATAGGAGGTAAAGGTAGTAGGGGGATTTCTTGGTGTGGTTGTCTGGGGTAAGAATGTGAATGTGGAAATCCTTTGGATCATTTTGTTGTTAATACTCAGTACCTGCATTTCTGCGAAGCCCGACTCATACAGAGTTTATGATCTGTATCTCCAGCATGCATGTTTCTAAATCCTGCGTATCAAAGATGGACAAAGTTCCGAAAAAGAGCTGTCAACTTGGTACTTGGCGAGCTCGTGCTCACCGTAGACCAGAGGACACCACGACTGAGAGCTGGCGGCCCATGCGTGCGAGACGACTAGATACCGGGGTGTCTCATTGATGGAGTAAGGCTCGATCCGTCCGGAATGGATGTGTCCGAGTCTCATCCAGGGCTCCTTCATGATGCTCAGCGAGGTACCTTCGCATGCACTCTTGCTGGTCGGTAACATGTATTCCACGACGTTCTCTCTGTGTCACAGCTTCCTGTAAGAAGGCATTCTTCGACGCCAATCCAATTGGAGTTTTTATGCATCCAGTAGGATGGTAGCCGCAAGGTCAGGCAAGTATGGTTCTTGAAGAAGCATAGATCCCGATCAAGGAACTCGAAATACGACCTAGTTTCTGAGAGGCTCTCGGTACAAGAGAGAAGGCTTTCGAGGTGGTTTCCGCAGCCCAGCGAGCAAGGAGGCCACTGTTGTATTCACTAATGCAGCCCTGTATCCACGCACAGCCCTTGATGTTGTGCTCCCGACGATGACCCGTCAGGTCACTCAGGGCGTATCAGCAATTGATGAACTTTAGACTTAGAGCGCGTCAGATCCAGTTCACAACTAGCGGGCCCATATACAGTGACTTTGAGTAAACCAAAACTTAACAACCCAATGTTATTGGATTTGCGGAATGTGTGAACTCGTCAGAACAAGATTAGATCCATTATAAATCTTGGCGCAGAACAACAGAGATCTGACACTAGGAAATCCACTTTCATCACCGCAGACACCCGCACGACAAAAAGACTGACACTGCAAAATCCTCTTGATAAGGACTTTTGCGGATCTCTGGAACTCTAAAAATATGCCCATACGCTGGATCGAACAACGGATCTTCGCATGTCTCGGTTTTACAAGTGCGACGCTTTACCACTAAGCCATACGGGCGTTTTTTCGAACTTTAATCGCATCCAAATCTATATCAATCTACCTATGGCCTTTCTTAAATTGCCCAAAAGGTTGGCTGTTGGTGGTGACGGTGAGACACTGGGGCAGTCACACTGACCACAATCTGTCTCATTATATTATTGCTATCACTGCGCCCTTGGCTAGTTGTATCGTACCTTGGCTGTCCAATGACCCTACTGTCAGGGCATAGACTGTGTCATAGGTTATTTCCCAAACCAAAACCAGAAGAAGAAAGTGGTGTAGCAGAGCGTCGTCAGCAATTCCAAATTACACACTGTGTATCTATTCCCGTGGTGGACACGAAGCATTCCTCAATGACAAAGACATCCTAGCATACACAAGGCCGGGGATCGGCCAAACTCCCCGAACTTGATCCTTCGAGCTCGAGACTTATATGACAGGCATGGGCTGGCTCGGGTCCAAAGATACCTGTAATGCAAAGTGTGTCGCGAGCGTCAGAGTTCCATCCACAGACCCTCTGGGCTCAGCTCCTTCCGCGTCCGCCTACGACGTGCACCTTGATGGTTCCTGTGTCAGCACCCGCCGCAGTCTCAAAACGCTTTGAAAGAATCCGAAAGATCGAAGTGATGTGTGGTATCGAGCTGGCGACTGTCTTGCATCGATTTAGTTGCGGAGCAGTTGACTGGTTGGGTAAAGCTTACTTTTCCTTCGCGAGGGACATGGCCCGGGATCTATGGTAGCCTGGTTCGTAGGGTCTTAGAGATGCTTCATGACCAGCAAGCTGGAAACGATGATATTGGATTGGTGGAAGTAGTCTCAGCCACCGGGACTGTTCCAGGAACCCGAAACTACTCCGTAATCTAGCAAGACATAGTGACACTCTGCCTGATATCTGGGACTTGCAAAACGCAGACATGGCACCGACATGCATCTGCCCATCTGTCTATCTGGACAGGCCTATATGCAATCCAGGTATCACAAGACACAAACAAAATCGCTTCGGGGGAATGTACACACATCCATAAACTGACCGACGTCACTCTCCACAAGCCAGGCGGCCTCCGCATCAACAACTCTCATATCCATATACTCTCCCCATCACTCGTAACATCAAACTCACATCCCAACCCCGCCTCCTTTCCTCTCTCCTTCAACTGCTTGAGAATAACCTCGCCTTGAGGCGGCCCATCCGCCAACGTATCCTTTACATGAATTACATGCAACGTCAAGCCCTTCAGCGGCGCAGGCAAATGACTCGGTATCGAAACAGCCGGATGCGGATTCTGATGTCTACCCGGCGTCTCTGGCCTGGCTATCGAACCGCCCGGCGTAAGAGGACGAAGGTGTTCATCACCGAGGATTTTGGCGGGGTCGTGCGGACTGCCGTCGGTGATGTGGACGGTTCGGCTGCGGCGGGGGTGGGTGACGCTGCGGGCGGGACTGTGGGTGGGAGCGGGGAGGTCGGTTGGATTGGGAGAGGTCGGTGGGTTCGAATGTGAGCCATTGGGGGCTGAGGCGGGTGTTAGAGGTGCGGCGGGGACGTCGCTGTTTCGTTTTCGCTTCTTCTTGAGTGCGCCGGGACTGGGTGGCTCTTGTAGGTTCATGCGCTGTTCGTTTCTTCGGTGCGTCATTACTTTGCCGGCCAGGACCGCGAGCTCAGCGATGAGGTGCCGAGGACAAAGATGGCCGTAGAGGTCTTCGTCGCGAACCGAGTCGTCGTAGGAGCACTCTATAAATATCGCTTTCAGTGTTCCGGACATAATTTTGGGAGCCGCATCTTCCCAGACCACTTGGTTCCGTGGGTGAAGTGAGACTGAATCTGGTTCGATGTCGCCGAAGACGATGATCTCATGTCCATTGGAATCGTTTCGGATGAAGAACGCTGAGCTATCAACCGCGTGAAAATGGGTACTCTGGTCGTTAGTTTCACTATGAGCGCCAGGAGTTTTGGGGAAGCCGGACTGAGGCATGCTTGCATGATGAGGTGGTGCACCCATAGCACCCATGTATCCATCAGATACTTGTGAAATCCTCCGAGAGGAGAAAGGATAACCGTCACCAGAAAAGCCAAAGCTTCCATCCCGTTGATGACTGACGCTGTGGCTGCGCCGCCTACAGCGGCCATGACTGACGCTCCAGCATTTTGTCGCAAGTCCATCACAAACATTTACATAGCCCCTACCCTCGCCTATCCCCAAGCGAGGATTCCCTCCCTCTATCAGCCTGCGGTACGTGACGAACCCAACCCCATACCCCTCGTCAGATAAATTCGGCCATATGACATCGTTGAAAATGTGATTTTTGATGGCGTCAATGGTTGAGGGAAGTGCAACAATGGCTTTCGCTTCACGACCATACTCCAGGGCTGGCGTGTTTATTCCCATGCCACTTATATGGTCCAGATGAGGATGTGTGATCAGGAACGAATGCAACAATTCGCGAAATATGTATAGGGCATTAGCTTTGGCCGAAATACTAGGACATTTGACGCCGGAGAACGGCCCATTGGTTAGGGTCTTGGAATAGTCTTTGGATGGAACTTCGTTGCTATTCCAGGGTAGTCCATGCTCGTCCTCAAGAATGCGAATAATCTTTGCAAGATGAGCTCCAGCATCCACGGCGATGACTGAGCCTTTCCGCCATTCGCTGGCAGTAGCGCGAACAAGAAGGCCTGTTATTGTATCTTCTCTGGGTCCTCCGCTTGAGCCCTAAAACGCACAGACAACATTAGCTCCAATATTTTTCATGCGGTAACCCGAGACAAGTCACAGAGAACAAGGACTCTTCTGTTTCAGGTCGTGTACAAGATGGTTATGGGACGAGGACCAGTTTCCGAAAATCTCCGTCAGCCATGCAAGCTCCCGGTCGGTATCCCCCAGATGATGCCTTTGTTCATTTCTCAACGGAGCTGCGCTTACCAGAATGATGACCTGGAATGACGCGCCATCCTGCTTGCCATAGGTCCTAGCTGGAGGGACTATAGGCCTCCGACTGCTTTCTCCTCGCATTTATCTTTGTTGCCCACTTTCTCTTTGCCGTTTGCAAACCCTGCTTTTTTCCGCGGTGTCGTCGGTCCGCAGGAGTGTCGACTCTTTCAATGATTGAAATACAACCCCGGGAAGAAGCTTGCACGGCTGCAGATCTGGAACAGTGCAGATTTAAGGGGAGGGAATGTAATGTAATGCAAGAAGCGGTGAACCTTTACGCGAACAGGTGAAGATTCAGAGTTCTCGCAGTCATCTGTGGATTCGTGGTGAACCACTGACACGTCCAGTAGGATCGCGGTGGTTTGCTGGAACACCGCAGACTGAACTGTTGCGGAATGTTGCCCTTGTATTATTGGGGAATGTCCAGCATCTCGGTGTTTGACCGCATGCGGCCGCTTTCTGAATATGACGGCACAGCTGTGATACTCAGCGATGGTATCTCTCACTGACTGGACATGTTTCTCGCAACGAACCATCTTCACTCGTTACGAGAGCTTCCTTACAGATAGTAAACTTCAGTGTGGGGCCTGGTTTGCCGATCAATAAGGTTCGCCTAGTTCTGCAGCGAAATGCCACGTTCCAGCTATGCCTATTAGAATTATGGGGGCCATCAGAGGTGGAGTTGTAGAAGTTCTCTTTTATTTGATACATAGTTCATTAAGATGGGACATTTTGCACTGTGACATTGTGTGCTATCACACCCCCCAGCCGTTCACAAGAGACTGGCGTTTTTGTGTGACGCCACTGTAATGAGCGCTAATTCCCAAGCACCAGTATACTGCCAGACCAGGAAAACGAGAGTAAAACATGCTTCATCAACGTTCGTGGGTATCATCCGGGGACTCGAAATCTCGAGCATTACCAACCGCAGCGTCATAGGTGGGTATAGGAGGTTGGCGACCACTTCTGCCAACCAGTGGACTTCGTTCTCCTTCCTCATCACTGCTCATTCGGCTTCCCTCAGGACTCGTGTACTCAGGAGGCTGTTGACTTTCAGACGGTCTTGTGTCAATCGCAACGGTCTCCTCACGACCGACTGAGCTAGCCCCTTCTCCTGGATCTTCATTCGAAGGGATATGCGCCAAATGTGACAGAGAAATGTCTGTCGGTGATCGTTGAGGACCAGGACTTGTTGGAAATCTAATCCGAGCAATACCGCTCCGCGATCTAAAGTGGCCGGTCTCATTCCGCTGCGAAGCAATGGCCCCATCTCGGCCAGCTTCTAGAAGAATGCTGCCCTGCTCGCTACCGTAGGGCGGAGGTGGTGCAAGACTTCCAGTCATTGGTGCCAGGCCCCACTTCTTCACATTTGCTTCAATGAAGACGAAACCCATCTGACCAAAGTTAACATGCACTGTGCATGGCCCATTCGCACCCACTGTCGGGAAAAAGTTCTGCGACTTCAGTCCGTGCGCAACATCTTCGAGCTTCTTTCCATTGCGAGTGAAGAAGATAGTGCCAGTTCTGGGTCGATAGCCCACACCTATGACATCGCCTTGAACATATTGTGGACCGTAGTTCGTTGGTGTAAAGGGCTGATTGTATCGACGATGCCCAAAGGACAGATAGGCTACTGAAGATTTGTGGTATCCTGAGCGAGGTCAGTATCCTATTGCAAAGCGGTGAAGTCGAGAATGACATACCTGGCAAACGAAAAAGCGGATACGGCTTGGTAGTCATGCCGATACTGATCTGACTCGTTTCCGGTTTGTCGTATATCTTGGCCTCCCAATAGTAAACCTCATTTTGTTTGGGTACAGGCAAATTACTCTGCACGCTGCAGACAGAATCGAAGAACTCGATCTCCGTTCTGGCTTCCACAAAGCAGTTGGCGATCTCTAGCTCAGGCTCAAATTCCCACGCTGAAACCCCTTTTTCTTGAATAGCGAGGAACTGCGAAAGTGATATGTCGGTCATCTGAGTCTCGGGAGGGTTCGCTTGCACGAAGGCTGCCATCATCAGCATGGTTGCAGGACTGCCCTACACAACATCATACCTTTGGCTCTTAGGTACTCAGTCCTCTGCAATTCATCCATGGTTTCAAGAGCATCTGCCTCTTCCCTTGCAAAAGCCTGTTCATCATCGTATTCACCCGGCCTGCCAATGCGGTCTAGTAATATCCTCCCGCGATTTGTGTACCTGAAGAAGAAAAAGATTGCAAGCACAAGCACTGCAATGCCGGCTGAACCAAAGGCCGACAGGATTCCAATCAAGATGCCCTTCCCAGTAGACCCTGCACTTATGTTTATGACGACCGGCGATAGCCCCGGACTTCCGGGATGCGAGTTTTGGCCGAAGACATTGAGGTTAGGCGTCGACGAGGTCTGTGTCACAGTATTGGAGGATGATGAGGCTGAGGCGGAGGTTGAAAATGTCGAGGGCTGAATGGAAGGCTCAAGGAAGTCGAACGTAGCGGTAGGCTTTGTGGCCGCATGTTTCTGCATCGCTCATTCGCACAGAACGAGTCAAGGTGGACAGTGGGATGGGGTGGAGGTCGTGGGTGGTCGTTGGTGGGTGCCACAGCGGCAGCTGCTGTGAGTCAATATATACGCAAATAAGCGAAGTCTAGATGGATGGATATAAGTAATGTGGCAGGGAAGGCAGAGCATTGCTTTGGCGATAGACCAGGAGTATGGTAGCTGCTGTCGTGTCACGCTCCAACGTGGGGGCAACGGTTTCGGGAGAAGCAGTGATGCGTCGGAGTGGCGGCTGCCAAGCGTAAAGTCCAACAGAAGCCGCAGTGGAAGTCTCAGAACCTGTGGCCGATCTGCCTTACGGTTGGCATGAAACAGCGGCCAGAATATGTGCAACGACTTCTCGAACGCAACCAGGGCCGTAAGATATTGAATCAGTGCTTCTTCTTTACACTGGATGGATTTGATCATCTTTCTTAAGATCAACGAGTGAGCCGAGTGGCATCAAAGATTCCAACGGGACAATTAGCCAGCGAACGGAAGTCTAAGCTTCACCACCGCAGCCGTCAAATATCGGCACCGCAATGCTCTGATCTCGCCTTACCAGCTTCGCCATCAAGCCCATTTCCTAGCCCCTTTTCTGCTTCCACTCTCAACCCCATCTTCTCACAAACCTCCACAAATTCAGCCTGCTTCCGCAAGTTCTCGGCCGCACTCAGAGCTTTCACGACACTGGCTTCTAGCATTTCGCTTCTTAGTGCTCGCATGGTCCTGAGCAGGAACTCTGCAAGGACATCCAGACTCCAGTCCTGCGGGACTTTTTCGAGAACGATTGTAGGGTCAAACCATTTGGCAAACTTGGCCAGCAATTCACTTGACCGTTCGAGGCGAGTGGACATATCTTCAATAGTGAGAAATTCATCGAGAAGGGCATCAAACAAGTCTTTCTGCACTTCGAGAGTCGGGAGCTGCGACTCGTCAATAGGGACGGATGATGCGGTTTGAGGGCCGGCGAAATAGCAATACCGCACCGCAGTATCGTAGTCGCCAAGTCCATGTGTCAAAAGACTTAGGGCTTGACGATGCCTGCCCTGACGAGCGTCGAGGATAATCGATTCCGAGACGAGGTATCTGGAGAAGGGAGCAAGACGGGCAAGGACCGTTGGGATGGAATAGCTGAGTTCCGATCCTGCAGATGAAGAAGCAGAGGCATAATTTCCACCACCAAGAAGTTGTAGAAGGCGAAGACGAGACTGCCACCAGGGTTCTGGAGGAGCGTTTTCGTGAATGAAACTCAAGTAGGTGGGTTTTGGTGGTTCGAGAGCCCGGTAGGTGGAATAGGATTGCGCTAGGGAGTCTCGGGCAGCCTCGGAGGATTCGAGAACGCTGAGGACTGAATCGAGATAATAGCCGATCAGATCATCTGCATATTTAATGCTGCCCTTATTGAAGATCAGATATTCGAGGTAAGTCTGGACTGCGCCCGGGGCATCCTTCTTGAGAAGCTGAAGGACCTCTGGCGGCGCAAAACTGACCCTGCTCTTATCATCGGTAAGAACTTCTACGGCAAGATCGGCGTTCGTCTGTGCCAGCCAAAGTGCATACTCCTGTACCAGAGCTGTGTCACGGATATTGACAAGGTAGCGCCGCATTTGCATCTCAGCAGACTCACGGTTTAGCTCGCCAACGCCGTCGATTTCACCGTTGATGACTCGTTTCCAGGTGGCGAGAACATCCCTTGCGAGTCTTCGGCTTTGGTAGAGACGGCTGAGCGCGAAAAGTCTCCGATAGTCCTCGAGTAGTGTGACGGCGCGATCAAAATCTCCCTTCCAATTGTCCACAACATTGTAAAGCTTCGTTCGAATTGACGAAGCAGCTGGAGAACCGCGGGGGAGTGATTGTTCAAGATGTAGCAGCACGCGAAGAAGCGCAGCATCGACACTGTCAAAGACATACTGTTCATCGGTGATACTTCCAAAGCCTCGATTGCCTTGCCAAGTCGCCATATACCGCTTCACCATCTGCCAGAACTCTATTGGAACATCTTCTGTTGTTGTTGTTGTTCGAGATTCCAACACGTCTTCTACCAGACTCGCAAGGCCTGCGGAGAGCCAGATACCCTGGGGCGCATGCAAAACTTCTTCTTTCAGCAGAGGAAGCAACAGCATGACTATTCGAGGGTCAAGATTGCTTTCGATAAGCATATTTTCTGTCGTCCTCATCGCCGAAGCCGTCGACTCAGCCAGGTCGCTTGACACCAGCTTCGTAAACATGATCAAACTGGCTTTTTGTCGGATGTAGTTGAAGCTAAGGAAGTCCGTTTCTGTTTGGGCGTCCTGATTACGCAGGTTTGCAAACATGCTTGTCACAACGCCCTCGTAGGCGACATCATCGACTGAATGGAGCTGGGCTTCTAATTGTAAGATCAAAGGGTTCGCGCTCAAGCAGAGCAGATTATTCTCTGACCAGACCAGGACTTGGCTGTTGGCCTTGCCGAAGTTTTGGGCAAACGTAGATTCTTCCCTGTTTCTCTTGACTTCCCATTCTGGTGTGGGAGGATCAGCGGATGCAGGCATGGAAACGCTTTTTCCTCCTGGTTCATTGTGTACTGGAAGGTGAACTCGAACCAGTCTCAATAGATTTGCGACCTGAGGGAATCTATGAGGTATGGTGCTGACAGTTTCTTGAAAATCGACATGCAGGCTTTCTTGTGGTAGGTCTATCCAGTCACTAGATTTTGTCACGTCACCAGGAACAGATGCGATTGATATTATCTGTATTGCTTTGCGAAAGCCATCACCCCCGTCGCGCCTCATCATGACGCAGAGTGAGCCCGCAACCTGCTCTGGTGCTGTGGACGAGGTTGGATCCTGCATGGATCGATCTACCACGATTGATTCCGGGTATTTTTCGAATTCGATGGTTCCTCGAACCACATCTCCCTCTAGGTTGACAAACATACCCACACCCGGCTCGTCCTCGGTCGTGCCAGTGGTCAGAAGGAACTCGCTTGACGTCAGAGACAGTATGTGCGGCTTCAGGAGCATTTCACGGCTCTGCGGCTCACCTTTCGGGGTCAAAGGTACTGAAGCGGGTGAGCTAGGTACCTGGGCTGACAGGCTTTGTCTCGGACTTGTCAAGGAGGCATTTCCCATTTCGGAAGGAGCTTGGCTTGGTGACAAACTCCTGAGTCGGGAATTGGGCGATGCTAGTCTTTCTCGTGTAGAGCTGTCAGCTCTTGGACTAGGTTGCCTTTTCCCCAGCCCAGACACAAGGTTACCGAGACTGGAGCTCCTGCTATGACTAGATGAGCCCCCTGCTGTACGGCCATGTTGAGCGAGAGAGGAACTTTTTGCAGGCAAGAAAGTGTCGTGGACAGTCAAATCTTCAACACGACCTGTGCCGATCCCCTGAGTAGATTCAAGGGATGAAATAGGGAACAGAGGAATTTTCTGCTGATGCTCTACCTCTAACAAAGCATACTTCTCTCCATCAGCAACACATGCAATCGTAGCTCGACGGACTGACTGGAGACAGCCCGGAAACTGAATGCTTTTAAGTCCCTGGATCTTCTCGCCAACCTTCACAATCGTAATGCGCCGGGCACTGGCAACCATAAGGTCTTGAGAATCATGGGTCCCTTCAGTATGATCAAGATCAAGGCCACCAACCCATTGACAGCCCTGTACCTCTCTCCCATTGGGAGCAGGACTCAGCTCTGGCAGCGTGTAGAATGAAACAGTTCCGTTGCACAGAATACAAGCTCTGGACGCTGACGGCAATATAGTAATGCTTTTCACCCCTTGGACCTGGGGCGATATTCCCTCATTTCCGTGACCGGCCGGCTGTAGTCGTGAAGCTTCGATGAAGGTGGGCTCGCTCGAGTCAGCTGCTGGCTCCGCAGGAAGAGACACAAAATGAAGAATCTCAGAGGCGGATGTGCCTATGTAGAGGTTGTCATCTGAAGCAAAACAGGGTCAGCCCATGTATCGAATTATTTATTGATTTACACACTCCAGTATTCAACGCAGTTGATGTGAACGACCTCGTCGACCTCGTCACCAGCAAGACGAATGTTTCCCAAGAGTGGTTTAAGGACGTGTGGCCGTGCATCAGGCCGGTCTAGACGCCTTCTTTTTCTTGGAACGCCATCATCTCCGTCGAGTGTCATCGTGCCATCTTTGAGCACTTATCACAAACGTCGAGCTTGAGCTCGATTCCATTTGTGCTGGTCTAAGTATGGAGATTGGTGCCGCCGATAGGCAGTCTTAAAATAGGGCGGGATCGGCCTCCCGCAGGTTGCACATCGGTGATCACAATTCACCTTGTCGTATGAGTCCCTCAAGCATTCATCTCCTGCAGATGCGAGAAGAGCGAGATATGTCCATTCGCGTGGATGCTAGACTGTTCTCAAGACATCCGTCCCTACAGTAAATATGGACATGATGGTGGCCGAAGAGGCCAGGTTGTCGGCCGATCGCCACAAAGAGGACAATCTGGCTATGGTCAATAGCGATACAGTGAGAGAAGCGATATCTGATCCTGATAACAAGTTCCAGAAAGCAATCGCTGCTTGGCGAGGTACGTACAATTGCAGTTTTTGTCTGCTTGAACAGGACTCTAATCCACTCGTGCAGGCATTGATTTGTCTACACTGGTGTCGAAGCTAGATACCACCGCTTCCGATGTGGTTGCACACCAACGAGACTCACTGGTACAGCGTAAGGACCTCGCGCAGAAGACCAAAGACTTCCGCAAGTTAGATGACGCTGGAAAGCTGGGCGAGTACAAGGGGCTGCTCAAAGGTATGGGAAGGATCATGTAGGACATAAAGTCATTGCTGACATGATACAGCCTATCAAATATTCATAGATCTTCTCACAAACCAGGGTAAGACCTCATCTTCCGCATTTCTCCAGCTATACTCCGTCCTCTCTGACGCGCCCGATCCCTCTCCATTGCTGGAAGCCTCCGTTGAATCTTTGGTCATTTCGGAAGACACTCTACCGAGAGTTAGAGAAGAGAAAGACACCCTTCGGAAGAGGCTGGACAGGATCACATCACAATTAGAGGATACGGAAAGGCGCCTGAACGATGAAAGGACCACTCGCAGTAAGCTGGAGCAAGATCAGGATCGGCGAAACAAGGAGCTGGAAACCTCCTGGGCCAAGGTTCTTCAAGAGAAGCAGGACAACTGGGAGGCAAAGGAAAAGGCATTGGAGGGGAAGGTAGAGAGCCAGGACCGGCTATTGAAGGAGCTCAAAGCCAACTACGAAGTTTCTCAGAGGCTGGGTCAAACTGAAGAATCTGAATCCTCATGGCAAAGCGGTGCAGCTGCAGTTGAGCTAGAGATGGCTCACGTTGATCTAGAAAAGACGACATCACGGCTAGCAGATATGGAAGCCCGCAATGAACAGCTTCAGATCGAGCTAGCCCAAGCTGTGTCCCAGTCGCAGTCAGGGAGGCCTTCAGCAGTCCAAGATGATCCAGCATTTCAGACGCTGCAGTCCGAGAACTCTTCACTCCTTCGAAGGTTTGACGCGGCTCGTCTGGACAAGCATGCTGAGAAGCATGAGTGGGAGAACAAGTTACTTCACGTAGAGCGGCAAAAGAAGCAGCTGAGCAACGAAGTCGAAGATTTGAAAGTGAGAGTCCAGAAGTGGGCCGACTATGATGAGCTACGGCGTGAGCTGAATATGATGAAGTCCATCGAGTTTTCCACGGGTGACGACGAGGACGACAAAGCCACAATGTACATGGCGAATGGCACAGTGCAGAAAGGCGGGAAAGAGTCATTGGAGCAATTGCTCATGACTCGAAACAAGAAACTGAGCAGCGAAATGACTGTACTGCGGGTCTCACACCAAGCTCTGCAAAAACAGCTTGAGGTCCTTCAAGAAGAACTTTCGAGGACAAATGCGGATCTTGAAAAGTCGCAACACCTGACGGCGTCTCTCGAGAATGATCTTTTAAAGGTTCAAGAGGAATCATCGAACGGCCTTCCATCGTCTGGGATGTCAATAGCCGGCACCTCGAGATACCCTCAATCCACACGAAGGGGCAGGGCATCTCCAACATCGTCAATCATATCAGGTTTTGATGCAGGATCGCGAACACCGTCAAGCACCCTAGAAGCCCTTCGGGCAGGAGAGCCCGTTGGAGGTGGCTCCGGTATACTGCCGATGATTCAGGCCCAACGAGACCGGTTCAAGCGAAAGAACTCGCAGCTGGAAGACGAACTGTCCAAAACATACGCGACGGTTACGTCGCTACGTCAAGAAGTTGCATCACTGCAGAAAGACAACCTGGCCCTGTATGAAAAGACACGCTATGTATCGACTTACAACAGAGGACAGCCTACCACTACTTCGTCTTCTTCTGCTTACTCGCAAGGACCCAGCCACACGGCTGTACAGATATCGCCGAACGTATCGTCCGGATCACTCGACCGATACAAAACACAATATGAGGCCAACATTTCTCCCTTTGCCGCTTTCCGAGGACGGGAATCCGTTCGAGCTTACAAGCGGATGAGCTTACCTGAAAGGGTGATTTTCTCGATCACCCGAATCGTCTTGGCAAATAGAACAAGTCGCAATACATTTGCCGGGTATTGTGTCGCTTTGCACATACTCATTTTCCTGATGCTTTACTGGAGCGGCGCTGTGGAGGTTGACAAGCACGCCGGTAATCTTGGCGATGCGGCGGCGGCGGCGGTAGCTGGAGGAGGGAATCTTGGCAGAGATTCAAGTCCGAAAGATTGGCAGCCGGCTGACTTTCATCGAAGCTGAACGAGTCATCGCTATGGCAGGAAACCTCTAGCATCAACATGGTGGTGATCACGCGTGCTATGGGCGGGCTCTTCCAAGGCATGTAAAGCAAGTTGCAAAACCAGCGGGCTTTGGTGGCAATATGTCTGAACGCGATGACCCACTGTTCATCACCATGCAGGCTGACTGAGACTGCCGCCCGGCATCCAGAGCGGTTTGGGGTAGTTATGCTTCTTGCATCTTGTCCTCAGCAAGGTCTATATTTGGAAGTGGTTCGAGGAATCAACGGAGCCGCCAAAAGAAGCTTGTTTTCGTCGTGCACAATTGCGCAACCCTGGTGTGCTGGAAGGGTCCTTAGCCCGGCGGGTAGAAGCAGCCAATCACCCGCTGTTCCACCAGCACACGTCTCTTCAGTCTTGCTTTTTCCTGTCGATCGTCTGACTCCACAGTGCCAACCACTCATGGTTTGCTCCATCGTCGAGCGTGCCCGAGCTTTGTGCTACTGATGAGCATGGCGTCCCGTCCGTATTACTCGGTAGGGATATCGCCCGTGGTCGATCCTGACAAGAGCTCGCTTCCAAGGTCAATGCAGCATATCTCCACTGTCCTCGTAACAGAGCCAGCTTAGCACAAGGCTGGAGTTTGAACAACCACGAACATGAGATGCACGTGGGGTCAATGCGCCGAAATTTCTTCACTGAAGGGTTGTAAGTTCTCGCCGAAGGCATGCAAGCGGAAGAAGCGTTGCTGGCTTCTACGAATCCGGGGTATTTCTGAAGGCCGTTGAGAAAAGAAGGTTCTAGGCAGTGTATCAGTGGCAATTCGCCATTCGAATCTCAGTATGGAGCTACAAGCATTTGTGACAAGAGATGTCTATTCTGATTTCATCTGCTCCAGAGTTCTCGGCTTCAACAATGGCCCTGGCCAACCGCTGGCGCTGGGCCCCAAGAGGAAAGAGTCGATTTTCTGCCAGGGACTCGCCGTTGATTACTGGTACGCATCCTGTGCACCACCCTTCAGTCTTCCCGCTGCCAATCCCTTCTCGGCCAAGGTCTGGCGCAACCACGTCTCCAATCACACCCTCGACTTCCAGGAATAGATCCTATTTTGGCCAAGTCGACCGCGTTAGAAGATGCATTGGTCGCTTTGCCAGGCGGCTCAAGAATTACTGGGATATTCTTGCTCTTGTCGCTTACAGACAATTATGTATATCTGCATGAGTGCGGCACCTTGATTGCAGCGCGTCTTTTGCTTTTATCTACCTCTCGGTTGTTTGTTGTCGCTGCTGTTGTGATCTCTCTGCTTTACTCTTCTCTGCTGGACAGAAGGACCAAAGGCGGAGTTGCAATTCAGCTGAAGCACATCAGCACAACTGTCAAGATGCGCTCGATACACCTCCTCATGGCCAGCCTGGCCAGCGTTGCCCTGGCTGCGCCATCACAAACAGTCAGCGAAAGAGCCCTGTTGAGCTGGTCAGCACCACTGGCGCGATTCTATCAGGAAGTCGACAGACAAATTCACGAAGCGAGGCAATCACCCAACTACCCAAATCCGCCGCCATGCGATATGAGCATGGCTTCAATGCCTATTGCACCGACTCCGCTTCCCACCCCAGATGCCGACACACACTTGCGCCATGTCGCGATTGGCCGAGGTGTTCAAGTATGTTCTTCGACTATCTCTCCACCCATGCATCACTGACCAGGCGTAGAATTATACCTGCGCAGACTCATCTCCGTCAAGCACACCTGCCCCCATCGGCGCCGTTGCTTCTCTTTACAATGCCTCGTGCACAGAATGCAACTATCCCTCGCTCACAACCATGATAACAAATCTCGTCATCAACTATCCGCTGCCATCCGACCCAACCGACAATTTCCAACCCACCAACATCCTTCTATCCGGCCACCACTTCTTCAGTGATGGCACCACGGCCATCTTCGATCTTGACCTTACCCCGCAAACCCAATATGGCTATGGAGTCACGAAGAAGCAAAGTGCGAGCCCAGCACCGAGTGATGCACCGAAAGGTCCTAACGGTGAAGCGGCGGTCCCTTGGCTCAAGTTGAACGCGGTGAATGGGACCAAGGGTGGACTGAGGCATATCTACAGGCTCAACACGGTGGGAGGGAGTGCACCAAAGACCTGTGAGGGAAGGCGGGCAGGCGTTTTCAATGTTGAGTATTCGGCGCAATATTGGGTTTATGCTGCAAATGCATCGTGATTAGAAACCTTCGATGGGAGAGTGTAGTCTATCACTGGCGTTCGATGCATCTTTTCGCTGCTCTTCCTCGAAAGTAGCCCCTTGCGGCCAGTTTTGGTGCTTTGCACAGGAAGGAATCGGGGTACATTGGCAGTGGTAGATATAGGTTCCTCTAATGAAGTTCTTTCATTTGTTCTCTTCCGCTAGACGTGGACATAACCGGTGATTTGGCACAATTGTGACCAACCTTACCGCACGAGGAGCTAGATGTAACAAAACTGGTAGAGGAAGAGATGCTCGGCGGGAGAATATTTCGCCAAGAGGCTGCTAACCACTTTAGAATTTAGTCCCTCGGCGCAAAAGCTCGAGCTCCAAATTTTGTTCACGATCTTTTTGTGGAAACTGCAACGCAGCAAAATTCCAATGACGACAAGATAGCCACATTTCACAATTGAACAACCCTTGTGAGTCTTCAGAAGAGAGCTTGCTCCCTGTATGGCATTCGCAGGAACTCCGCGAGGCCGCGGTGGAGGCGGCGATCGAGGTCGAGGTCGTGGTGGGTTCGGAGGCACACCACGAGGTGGCAGAGGTGGAAGCAGAGGTTAGTCGTCTTCAAGATGCGCTTGCAGGAGGTGTCCCTGAAGGGTGCCTTGTTCTCCGGGCAAGCTGCGACTAACCGTTATGGAGGTGGCTTCGGCGGTGGCTTCGGTGGTGATCGAGGTGGTGGCTTCGGCGGTGATCGAGGTGGAGGGCGCGGCGGTCGAGGTGTTCCAAGAGGAGGTAGGGGCGCTCCGAGAGGTGGAAGGGGCGGCGCAAGACCTGGTATCAGAGGTGGAGCGAAAGTTGTAATTGTGAGTCCATCATCTGAAGTACAAGCAAATATGCAACTCTCGCGACGCACGATGGCACTGTATGCTGGTTGGAAACGTCAGGCACGGTCGTACTCCCCAGATGAAACCGCTTATCTCCTCGTTGGATCTTTCTCAAGTGTCTGTGTCTCTCTCTCATTTGCTAATCTGTGCACATATAGGAACCTCATCGTCATCCGGGCGTCTTCGTCGCTCGCGGCGGCAAAGAAGATCTTCTAGTCACCAAGAACCTCACCCCTGGCGAATCCGTGTACGGCGAAAAGCGCATCTCTGTCGATTCCCCCTCTACGCCCGGCCTTAATGGCAACGCTGACCCTGTCCCAAATACCAAGACCGAATATCGAGTTTGGAACCCTTTCCGATCCAAGTTGGCAGCGGGTATTTTGGGTGGTCTAGATCTTATCTATATTCGACCCGGGGCAAAAGTGCTATATCTTGGTGCGGCATCAGGTACAAGCGTCAGTCATGTGGCAGATATTGTTGGACCTACCGGGACGGTTTACGCGGTCGAGTTCTCACATCGCAGCGGACGAGATCTCATTACGATGGCGACACATCGAACGAACGTCATCCCTATCATCGAAGACGCCAGACATCCATTGAGGTATCGGATGTTGGTTGGCATGGTTGATGTTGTCTTTGCAGATGTTGCCCAGCCAGATCAAGCACGAATTGTTGGATTGAATGCGCATCTATTCTTAAAGGTGGAAGGAGCTGTTTTGGTCAGTATCAAAGCGAACTGCATTGACAGCACTGCCAAGCCGGAGGTTGTTTTCGCAAGAGAAGTCACCAAGCTGAGAGAGGAGAGAATCAAGCCCAAGGAGCAGTTGACACTGGGTGAGCACAGCATCCATCAGGCCAACTCGGATCCAATTTCCAACACTGACTTTCTACGCAGAACCGTTTGAGAGAGATCACTGTATCGTTGCTGGTGTCTACACACGATCTGAGTAAGGCGATCTTCTGTTGGGTCGGCGTTCTCCAACGGCAAGATGGATATCACAAGGCGCTTCTGCTTCATGAAGGGTACACGTCAGAGAGCTTCAGGACTTGCCGTGCCTGCAAAATGAATGTGCAAGTTGTTTGTCTCCTCTCTATGCCTAGTTGGGCTTGAAGTAGACTATCTCAGAGGAGACGTCGAGTACAGTCCATTGGATCGGCAAGCTCAGCGTTGCACGTGAAGCTCCCCCTTCTCCCAGAGGAAATGTCCCCAATCTCCTTATGGTCGGAAGATCTTTCTCATCTTCGCTTCCCATCCCCTACCTGGCTCCCTGGATTTCCTTTCCTTTCGTACTTTTCAAAGCCGCACGAAAAGCAACCAGTCAGTCACACACCTCTCAACATCATAACCCAGAGGCCGTCGATGATCTTCAACCCTGCTTCAGCTCCTCGCAGCTAACCCATTGGATCCGACCATCAATGAACCAAACCACGAACCCTTTTTCCAACCAACATTTAACCGATTCACCGTCAACAACATGTGCTTCTCAGTCCGCCCTCCCGACTCCGGTCGGTATATTCTTTTTAGCAACAGAGAGTTGCCAAAGAGAGGCCTCGGCACAGGGGGGAGGGCGAGAATCCCTGTTCTTATATACCATCCTCTCACCGTGAACGCAGCACCACGCCTATCTCCGCGTTCTTCTTCCGGGTTCGAGAAGAAGAAAGAGAGGGGGGGGGGACGTTCGAAGTTTTCCATTCCTTCTTGGGATAGTTCTCAATATCATCAAGCAAGTGCACCGACCCTATCGATTGGGGGAGGATGTCCAGGAGACCATCTGCCAAGCGAAGTCGGGATTGACGCGGATTTCCAGCCACGGCAATGGATGCAGACGAGAGCCAGAAGTTTTTTGGTGGGGGAAGATGTGCTCAGCGCGAAAGATTGTAGCACTGCTTGGCATCCTTGTGAATACATAACGTGTACCTTCATTGGGGTAATGTGGCTGATGCAGGCCTTTTTGCCCTGATCAGAGGTCCCATCCATCTGGGATGCGGTAGGCAATTGAAATTGTCGAGGAGATGATTCCGGCCGCGGGCGGGGGAAAGCCACCCTTCATACATCATCTCGGCAAATGAGACTAATTAATCAGGGGCGCAGAAGGCCAGTTACAGCGAGAGCACAAGTCGCTCCGGAGATGATGGAGGTCAATCAGTCATAATCAGGTCTTGCGGAACGGAGATCTATCTTAAAATAATGATCGCGTTGTGAGCAGCCCCGGCTGGTTAGTAGCAGAGCAGAGCAGAGCAGAGCAGTCTACAACAAAGCCCCCTCTCCTGGGTAAGTTTAGTTTAAAGTTAACTGTTAACATAATATAGTTCAGATCCGATCCAGCGCTCATGAAGCGCGCCAATGCTGGCTGGGATGAAAACAACAACAAATCGGTGCAAGGAGCTGTCAATAGAGAGCGCCCCAAGGAGCATTCAGCAAATCTTCCCGGCATGATCACTACTTAATCATGGACTGACTGGGTGAAAGGCAAGGAGAGTTGGGGGGACAGCATGACAGACACCGTACGTAGGTGTGTGTGTGGCTTTTAGAGTATTGGTGATATAGAGAAGTCCAACGGGGATTGGGCCTCGCGGTGCGCTGGTCGGTGCGCCTACTTTGGCTTATTTTCAAGTGTGAATGTGATAGCTATTGAAATACGGAGTAGAGTGTAGATGTTTCCGGGCCGAGAACCGAAAGGGTTGTGATTTTGAGCCGACGTCATGTGCACATCTCCGTTTTGAGATCTTACACTTCGGGCCTTTTTGGCAAATTGTTGTGCCATTTTTGGCTTTCACAATCTGAGATTTCTGGGGCAAGCTTACTTGAATAGATTGTACAAATCAGATTGCAAGAAACATGTTGACAACGAATTATTTTTCAGCCTGAGCACTAACATGGTGATGCACGATTATGTACGAAAGACAGCTACAATGCTGCATATATTATCCGACCAAACACGATATCATCCCCTCCTCAGCAATTCTTTTACAGGATAGAATTGTTATAAGTTGGGCTGCCTGGCGTAACTTCGATAACAGCCGGTCCGTTGACAATGACAGCATCAGTAAGTGTACCATTGACAGCCGCATTCGTCACGAAAGCGTAGCTTTGACCCTCAATACCCATTGGGATGGTGACGGTGAAAGAACTTCCAGAACTCGTGATCATGACGCTTGCGACGGTGAGACCGCTTACGAACGTAGCGTACATGCCGTTGGAATCTCCATCGCAGGAGAATGAGGCTGGCATGCCCATGGCAAGCGGTGTACCACTGTTGGAGGTGAGTGTTGGGAAAGCCATGAATGGGAGAGGAGCGTTTGAGGCTGGGCATGATACGATGAAGCTTGCGGCGAGAGTGTAGACGGGGTTGGGTGAGAGAGGAGTCCAGTATGGGTTTGCTGCGGGGACGAGACCTCGAGCAGATCGCTGCATAGATGTGTGTAATGCTTCAACGGCTGCAGAAAATGGTTAGCAAGAACGTTGAGGTGAAAAGTCGTGAACAAACTAACCGAGAATTGAGCCGGCGACGGTAAGATAGTCTTTGGATGTGATGAGACCAGCGGCACCCAAGTAAGCACTGGTTCCTACTCCCTCAAGAACACTGGATAGCGTGATGAAGCTTTTGACCTATAGACGGTTAGACCATTGTCGATTGAGACGCAGAGGAAGAACACATACGTCGGTGAAGGGAAACTTGTATGTGCAAGCGGCATTGGGTGTTACACCAGCCGCCATCAACGCAGCGCTGATGGCCAGGACGTGCGCCTCTTCGTCATGAACGATGTACTTGAGATCGGAGTAGTATTTGGCTGGTAAACCGGCATCCATGAACATTTTGTCCGACAAAGTTGACAGTGCCTGCTTGTAGAAGACATTCTCCAGATGTTCAAGCTAATTGATCCGTCAGCAACGCGGTCAATATTAGGACTTGATGTGGACACGACGTACTGTAAGGGCAAATTGTAGGATGGTGGTATCAATATCAGCCTGTCTCTTCTCCACGGCAACTGGATGGGAGACTGCTGAGCCGACGAGCAGTGCGCCAGCAGCGAGTGAGGAGATGAACTTCATATTGAGAGATTGGGTGGAGGTGGAGGAGAGGGTGATGGTGTTTGATGGACGTTGTATGTCGGTAATTGAGATGCAGGCACGAAGAAATTGCGACTGGCACTGTGCTCGAGAGTGCAGGATGAGGGCGTGTCATGGCCTTTAAATGTCTCTTCATTCCAACCGGCGCCATGATGGTCTACCTGCTAGTCCAAGCCCGTACCCAACGGGATCACCATGAAGGAATTGTCAAGTAAGTCATCACTTCTGATTTGTGCCCACTTGCCTCTCGGAGCGGGCACGCATGCGACAGACCATGTCGGGAGGAACACCCTCCATCTGGGTTTAGAGAGGTCGTAGGTGATGCGCCGCGCTGATCGCACGGGAGATGCTCTCACCGGAAAGGAACGTGGATCGCCTGAAGCAGGAATGATGTTCGACGACCGTCCTGAAGCAGGATGGTTGTAGCATTAGCTTCTGAAAGGTGCCCATTTCTGGTGGAGACCGTTGCTGGACAAGGCTTGGAGCTGTTGATGGATGAAGTCATCTTCCAGCTTCGGATTTTGCAGGATCCGGGGGCAGCTAACGCCACATTTCCTGATTCGGCAATAGTCACGGCCCATCCTGAAGCTAAATGCGGCCTGAAGGCGAAGTCTGTTGCTTTCTTAGACCACGCATTCAAGCTCATCCCTTGCGGGGTCTGTGTGGATCGTGAAGTATCCACCACTACCACTTCGTAGCCTTGTCGGACACTCGTAGCTTCCACAAGTCGGGCGCAGACTTCATTACGTCCAAGGCAAGCCTGACTTAGAGCTAGACGATCGACTAAGCAACGAACAAGTGGTTTGCCGGAAGCTCCTTTGGAAGAACCGTTTTGTCCCGTGATTCCGAGAGAGCGCGCCGGGCATGAGCAATGTTGTCCTCACAGATCCGAGCCGAAACCCGGTAGCGCCACAAAGACCACCAACACTCCACCTGTGCTTGCTCACCCCATCTGCCTTGCCAATCTTCGGGGCCAAATTCATATCCTTCTTCCGCAATTTCTAAGCCGATATCGACGAGCTTGGTCTTCAAGCTTTCTCGTTCTTGGTGATAACCGTCCCTCAAAGGGAGCTCAACGATGAAGCTTGCCTCGGAGGTTCGCCGCATCCACCGACGTACTGTCTCGACCAGCATCTGCGGATGGTCGGGTGAGTATAGAGGGTCGGCTGCGAGAATGACAGAGTAGCTGTCGTCCTTGTCCACAGGAACCTTTGTGTGATCAGACCAATCAAGCGCCACAGCGCAAGCATCACCTCCACAGGCTTTGATCACGTCGCCGTTGCTCTGAATGTTCATTTGCAAGTTTGGCAGGATCTCGGGGAGATCTGTCAGAGTTACGTTGACTGCCCAAGAGCAGGCCGCAGCTATACCGACAAGTCCGGTACCGGCCCCAAGCTCAAGCACTCGCCAGTGAGATCGAGGCACATATTGTTGCAGCGTGACCAATCTTCTTGAAAGCAAGACCGAGGATGTCCAAGTCTTAAAGCCCAGGTTATCGCTTGTCAGAGATGGCTCGTACAACTGAACTCGGACAGTTTGACCTTCCAAAATAGGTACCTCGAAAATCCTCATCATGCTCGGCATGGCAGTCCTTCCTGATCGTTCGCTAAGTCTAGAACTTGCTGCTGCCCAGATCTGCTCCTTCGAGTCCTCATCTTCAATCCAACCGAGTGGAGATGAAATAATAGAGGTTAGATATCTTGGTACGCCGCTCGGGTTCATTGGACTAGTTGGGGGGTCATGGTTCTGTCTGGCACTGGATAGTGAGGGAGGTCCTTCTTTCAAGATTCTAAGCGTGGAAAGCAAGGCGGACGCAGACGGTTGTGCATGGAGCTGCGGAAGATCATGGACTGAACGCCTAAGACAGGCAGGTCAGTGGAGGGCACGCATGGTTAAGCAGACTGAACAAGTACCATGTAAAGGTGTTAAATCGTCAATTCCAGCCATTCTGATCCTCGTTCTGATTCCGATGCTGATGCTGATTCTGATGCTGATGCTGATTCTGATTCTGACACCCAGTCAGTGCAAACTCTTGGACGATATCCTGAGAATTGGATTCTGAACCCACATGGAGCAGCGCAGCATCGCGAGCCCCGATCGTTAATGCCAGAAACAGTGAGACAGTTGACGCCCAACGTCCAGGCAGCATCTGTCCCACTCTCGGCAGCCCCAGACTTGGCTCCAGTACTATGACGTCGGTCCTTGGCCGGGCCTACAAGACACAAGCCGAATGATTTAGGTCAGCTACCACAATGATCTTCGGCGACGTGCTGGAATATCCTCATGCATCTGAATTAGTACATGGACGTTCACAGGCCCCGCGACCATGGTAATAGGCCTCCTCGTCCTCACGGCCATCCCCACCGTCACTGGAGTGGCCCAGGGCGTCAGCCAGCAGAGGGCGCAGAATGCAGAGAAAGCGGATGAGAAGCGCATGTCGAAGTTCTGGTTGGATGCGTCCTGCCAGGCAAAGTCAAGCCGGGCGAAAGAGATACATGGCAAGCGGGTCGTGTTGAGGGATGGGAAGGTAGACGCGCAGCCTTCGGCACATTCAGTGCATTCTCCGACCTGACGTTTTGTGACAGGCCTACCTCTCCTCGTCATCGAACAAACCGTCCTATACCCTCCGTGCGTTCTATATAGAATACCCGGATGACGACCGTAAGCCTGCGCCGCTGGGGCTTGTCTCGCAGGTCGCGGATAACCCGCCCTATCTGAATTGGATATATGTGGACAAGCAGACCATGGAGCTGAAGCATGGCGACAGGACTCGCAGCAGGGAGCATCATGTTGGTCCGTGGGATTGGAGAGAAGGAGATGAGGCAGGCTTAACATTCGAGGGTTGGGAAGGATTTGTGGCCGTGCAGGATGATGAAGGGGAATGGCAGCTTTTCTTTGATCGGGACGACGATGGTCTGAAGGCATATGTGGGGAAGAAGAAGAGAAAGCTCGAAGTTACCCTTGAGAGGACAATGTGTGGTGATGAGAACGACTGAGATTTGGCTGGCAACCGCTCCTCTCAGATTTCTTCTTCCCAGTAGAGTCTTGTCAAGGGCCCATGCGCGTAGGGCAACCTCCACCACTACACCAAAAGGATGCAATGACCAGTTCAGTTCCATCAAATCCGCACACACAGAATATACATATCGTGCAAGTCTTCTTGTCCCGATCAGCATCATCCATCGAAACCGCCCCATGAATCACTCTGGCCATCCTCAGATTCGTCCTCGAGCCTACCTTTTCCACCCACAATGGCTCCTCTGCGATTGTTCTCTAATCGCCTTTCATACCCGCTCTTGGTACTGATCCTGGCTGTCCGCTTTGCCCTAGCTTCTTTGTCATCCTCTCCTGCACGAACCTTCCGCCGCACACTCACACCCCTCTTCTTTAGCTCCTGTCTGTCTTTCTTGCTTATATCTGGCAAAGCACTGAGCAACCATTTTTGGACACCGTTCTCTCCTTTCTCATCTTTCGCCTTGCCGCCAGCTTTTTCACTAGCGGAAATAGCATTCGCGATGCTTTTTACGTACTTTATATCTCCCCTCGTGTAGAAGGTCACAGCTACTCCGCCTGCTCTCCCTGCTCTTCCGGTTCTTCCTGCCCGATGCACGTAAGAGGCGCTGCTGGTGGGAATATCGTAGTTGACAACTCCATTTACTCCTCTGAAATCAACCCCACGAGATAAGAGATCAGTTGTGATGAGCACCCATATCTGACCTTTCCGAAACCTTGCCATGATATCTGACCGTTTCAGGTCGGATAAATCGCTGTGCAGAACAGCGATTCGAGAAGAGCCCCCAGCCTCGTTCGGTATGTCGTACAGAAGCTCCGAGTGAAGAGCAACAGCCCGCTCGATGGTTTGTGTGAAAACGAGAAATGGTGGTCTGAGTGGCGGCGCAGCATGATTGCCATCGAATGCTGCTGCTGGGTGGAGAAGCTGCCGTAGTCCAAGAAGCTTTCCAGGTTCCGTGGCAGCATAGATGAGCTTGTGAGAAATGGTAGGAAGGGCGGAATCCTTGAGACCGATGATGCAGCGTAGCAACGGGCTCTTGTCCTGAATCTCGAGCCGAACACGACGTTCATCGATCAAATGAATCACGAGTTCTTCGATGTTGGAGCCAATCGTAGCAGACCACAGACTTACTCGGAGAGATGCATTTGTGCTAGCGTTCCATAAGGAAAGCGTTTGATCGCGGAAAAGTGGGTCCAAGAGCACATCAGCCTCGTCCAGAATGAGATGGCGCACGGATGACAAATTGCTCTTCTCTCCGGTGACGGTGTTCCCCAGCAGCAATGGCGTGGTGACAAGGATGTCAGCTTTGACAGCTGAAGGACCATCAAGAGCTTTTCTCGTATGAATCTTTTCGTCACGATTTTCGAGAGTGGAATCAGCAGACTGTACACTAACATGCATCCCTTTGCGCATTGCTGTGATGGACACACCGGTGTTCATGCAAAGCTTTCTACCCTCGTTCACAATCTGGCCTACCAGCTCTTTTGTAGGCGCTACAATCAGCGCGCTAACATGGCGTGGTGAATCATGTGCTGTGCTTCGATGATGATCATGGACGAGACGATTGATGAGAGGAGTGAGGAAGGCCAAAGTCTTGCCGCTGCCGGTAGGGGCAACGGTCAGAAGGTCAACATTGGAGCAATCAGAAGGAAGATGTAGTCCTGCTACAGTTGGGTCAAGTAACAGAGGGATAGTGGCAAGCTGTACCTCAGTTGGTTTGATGTAGCCTTGCTTCCTAAGATTGTTTGATAGTATTCTTGAAAGTTTGTAAAAAGGTTTCAGCAATGTAAAGGACGTCAAAGGCTGCGTGAAAAGCCTCGAGGCTTTCTTCTGCCTTTTCCGGCTCAGCGGGTCAAGCGCTGAAGACTTTCTTTTCCTCATTCCTTTTCGAAGGTCACTGGTGGCGTCTGATATGCCATCACGTAGATCTCCTGTCAAAGCAGCCATCTTCACCTTGTGAGATTTAAAGATTGAGCGGCATTCATCCGCAGACAGTCGTTCCGTGGCCTCAAAAACATTTCGTGTCGACACATCCCGAGACGGAATTGCATGTGGTGATGCTTTGGAAAAGTCTCCTTGTCCCCCTAGAACAATGTTCGGATTGTTGGAAACTCCAGACATTGACACCTCAGCTCGCGCTTGGGCTGCTTGAGCAGCATCCCTTTGCCGCCTTTTGCCAGCAGAAATAGCTCTGGATGCAGTCGGATTTGTATCATCAAGATCTGGTGCCGAAGTGGCATTTTGAGCTTTAGATGGCACATGCAGTGCTCTGCGTTCCCGCTTCGAAATTTGCGTCGAGTTCAGATTCGTTGATCGGGACAATAACTTGAAAGCCTCCATAGCGCAGGAGACATGCGACACAGACCCCAGCGAGCACTCGAGAGCTTCGTTACCTCAAGCCTTTGAGTACCTGTTGCGTCTGCTTTTCAGTTGTTATTTGATGTACGGATGCTTTTCGCTCCTTTCGCTGTGAAGTGGATTATGTGAGTCCCAATATCAGAAATTCCGACGATTTAGACAGTTCCGCGTGGCGCTCTCATCGGCGGCTCTTCGGCTACCGCAGCTTTTAGCAACTCTATTAGCCACACAAAGGTTAGAACAAATTTTGGATTTTAAAACCCACCGTTGGTCCCCCCTTCATAAAATCATCGTACGAAGAAAGCTATATTCTAGTCATCCACATCCCCATTCTATCAATGCCCTGCGAATTCTGCTCGAATACTCTGCTGGAGAGCTTTCTTCGACTGCCCTATTCAAATGCCCTGCGAATTCTGCTCCAATGCCCTGTTCGAGAGCTCTGTTTGAATGCTCTATTCGAATGCCCTGCGAATTCTGCTCGAACATCCTATTTGAGTGCCCTATTCGAGTGCCCTATTTGAATTAAACTTTATATTTATTTCAATTTTGAAATAAAGAGTCGCTAGTAAGTAGCATATAGCTTTCTTTGTACGATAAATTTCTAAAAAGTTAACGACAGCGAGGTTTTGAAAATCCAAAATTTGTTTTGATATTTGTGTGGCTAACAGTCCGCCGTATACAGATAATTATGCTAACTTAATCAGGTGGTGTAGGTTTTTTGGGCAGACATTCAGGTAACAGATTACACGGCGTTTGTATTCCCAATGACAAAACAGAGCATGAATATAGTTCCTTCAATCATTACAAGTATATATTTCGAAGTAGAAACCATGACTGACCAACACCCGCTCTGCAAAGAAGAAAGACGGGAGTTGCCTTATTCGTAGATGGTGGTCACCGTGGTTGCAACGGTGACCACATGTCGCAGTCCAGACCGGAGATAGATTTCCCAAACTGTCCAGGTTTCGTACATCCTACACATGTACTCGCTGGACAACTGTCACGCCATAAAGCTCCGGTGATAGAAAGACTCAGGAGTGGAAGGTCTTGATTACAAGGGGATTGAGCTGCAGTAGGAACAGCTGGGTACATCCTATTGATTGACCGCAATGTCGCCACCGTCGCCGTTCATGCCACCGATATTGGGGTCGTCATCCTAATCATCACGGGCATCCTTCTTTCTTTGCTCTTCCGCTTTTCCCCCCTGCTCAAGCACCCTTTTTCTTTCCTCCCTGACCTTCCTCTGCCCTACAACAAATGCACCCAGTGGTGTCTCCTCCCACACTACATCTTTCAAGAATGCCTCCACCTCTGCACGATCCTTTGGCGAAAATTGGACTTTGTTTCGCCTCTCCTCGATCCACCTTGCATTTGCTTCCAGCTTTTGCACTAGCAACAACAAAGCCTGGTTGAGCTTTGCATTCTTGTTACCCGTCGATTTCGAAGAAGCCGTCCGCATCCACCTCTTCAGCATGACAATCACTGGAAGTTGCAGTTCTGGGAATGCGATGGACTTGCTCCAGAGAACGAAGAACTCAGAAAAAAGCTCAATGACTTGCTCACTCACTCCGTCCTGGTAGACGCGGGTTTTTAAGTATGATGAAGGTGCTCGAATATTAGCCGAGAAGTCAAGAGGCCGCAGCGTCGCAGGCTTTGATGGCTTCTTCATCTCGGCAGAGTTCAGGACTTCCAAAAGCACTGATGCCAGAGGGATATAGGTTCCCGTTGCATTGGATATTCTGAGCAGGGATCGGATGAGCAGGAAACGGAGTGGAAAGTACGTTGATGTAGGAATTAGGCGCATAACTCCAAGCGTGATCTGCACAACCGGGTAGATTAAAGGTCGTAGTTGGGATTCGTTGCCAATCTGAGCTTCAACCAGGGAATTACAGTGTGTCGACAGAACGCGTGACCAGAAATCCAAACAGTGGACGAACTGCCAATTGTAAATAGTTTTGTAGGAATCCTTTGTGGGTTTCGTAATGTTTTCTCTCAAATGGATTGCAAGCTGTCGAATGAAGGTGAAGCCTGTTGTGTAGCTGACTTTCTGGTCGATACCCCAGAGTTCAGCAGCGGAGTTCTTCATCAGGTTGACCCCCGAGAGGGTGTGGACAGTGGTGTTTCGGCTCCCCTTGACAATGCCTTCATAAGTAGATTTGAGAACTGCTTCGTGAATACCGGGGTCGCCGATTACCATCAATCGGCGCAGAATAAGGAACGCTGTGACGCGGCCAGCTTCTGCAGCAGAGTTGTCTGACCAAATGGAGACCAGTGATTTTGTGATCACCTTCAGGAACTTGCGGAATTGCAGCAGATACGGTAGTAGTGGGTCGAAGGACTGTAGTGTCATCTTTAGGGTCGAAGCATCGGAGAGATGTGAGAGCAGGTAGTGTACCGATGAAGTATGTGATCTGATGAGCGGTGTCAATGTTTTGAATTTCGCGGTGTCGGTCGGTATTCGTAGTTTACCAGCGCTAGTCTCCTTGACTGGCAAATGGTGATTCAGCACAGCGGGCACATGTTTCAAGGCGGTGACGACGACCTCATGGTAAATTTCTGGGTCGACAATAGAGTATTTGAAATCTTTCTCGTCTTCGTCGTTGACGTGGGCAGCAGCTCGAAATGCAAGCACCAATTGCCTCAGTGCTCGAATGGAGTGCTGCTCCACCATTGCGTTCTTCCATTTCTGCACCATACTAGCAGAGACCTTTGCGGCCTTCCCATCCTCAAAATTCCCATCGGTTCCCTTGGATTGTCTTTTCGCTTTCTTCGTGGGTCTCTCGTCGCCTTCGCTATCACTTAACGCATCAACGCCAGCCAGATCTCCTTCATCATCAAAGTCGAGCAGATCTGCATCATTCTCCTTAAGGAATTTGTAGAAATCTGGATCCTTCTCAGCAAGCGCGCTGAGCTGGCCTTTGTGGCCCGCCATGTCGTCTTCTGCCTCCGAAGCAGACTCTGAGTCAGGGGCAGACTCAGATAAGGTATCGAGACCCGCTTCGTTCTGGCCCACTGCTCTTCTCTCGGCTCCTCTAGTCTGCCTTTTTCTTTTGCCTGTCTGTGGTGGAACATCCTTCTTTGAAGCCTTGCTGCCCTTGCCTGTTGGTGCTCCAAGTATCTGCGATCCGTCCTGAAAGAACCGATCGTCGTTCATATCCTCAATATCATCACCGGCAGGGTCACCGTCCTCATGGCCATCTCTAGGGATAACATCTTTAGCGGCGAGCTTTGCAGCTTTGGTCTGCCTCTTTGCCTTCATTTGGTGTTTCTGCTTGACTTTGGCAAAATCCTTCCTTCGATCGATGCTGTCCTTCAGGTGATTCTTCTCAAACTTTTTGGTAGACTTCTTTGATTTGGCCATTATGGTAGAAAGCGCTAGCTCGAACAAACCCAGTGCACAGTTCTTGTCTTTTTGGGGACGCAGATATGGTGCGACTGAAGAACAATTGGTTTCCTGGACACTGCCCTAAAAATTATCGACCGCGGCGGAAAGTTCCGCCCGCCTCTTTCCCCGCAGTCTCCAATTTTGGCAGCGTTCAGAGATGCCAGCTCTGCAGGGTGCCAGGCACGCTGAACACTCGAATTCAATTCTATCCCTGGTGATTCGATGTATTCCGCTCGTCCCACCTCCAGAGCTTTATCCTATGCTCCAACACCCTACAGCTACACTCCCACATCATCGCTTTCCGCCAAAATCAGCCTGGACGAAGAAGTGAAGCTCGCCGATTCGGCCGCCGAACGTGATCTCCTCGATTCTCTCGCGGAGATCTACGGTATCATAAGGACTCTGGATGGATTGGAAAAGGCATACAACAAGGATGCAGTCACCGAGACAGAATATACCGAGATGTGCGCGAAGCTGTTGAAGCAATATAAATCGATACTCAGCCATGAGACTGTTTCCAATGAGTTTGTCGGTTTGGATACGTTCTGTCGCAGATGGGAGGTGGGCAATATATCTTTCTGAAAGTTCTAAAGTACCTCCATGCTCAAGATTGCAGATCGAATGTCCCCGAGCAACAGAGCGCATCCGCATCGGCATGCCCTCGACCGTCGAGCAACCCTCGCACCACCCAAACAACTCCCTCGGCGCAGGCGCAGCGTCCACCCGCCTCATTGTCGACTCGACAGAGAACTTCATAACCTTCCTCGACGCGTTGAAGCTCAACATGTCTTCAAAGGAGACCTTACATCCTCTTCTCACCGATGTGATCCAGTCGGTAAACAAGGTCACTGAGCGAGATTTCGACCATCGAGCAAAGATTATACAGTGGCTTATCACGTTGAATCAGATGAGGACGACAGAGGAGTTGAGTGAGGAGCAGATCAGGGAGTTGACATTCGATATGGAGCAGGCTTACGCTGGGTTTAAGGGGACAATTTATTGAATAGGTGGATGCCTGGGCAGGCAGCGTCGCCTGAAGAAGCAGGCAATACACAAATAAGCGTGTAGCTTTGAATCAGACGCCCGTGCGAAGACCTCGCTTTCGAGACGCTAGGTCGCGCCCTCTCGAGTCAAAGTGAAAACTGCTTGGCGGCACGCATGAAATCGAGAACTTGGAGCATGGCAGGGATTCAAGTCCCGGAGCAGTTTTCAAGGCGGCTAAGAAGACGCCAGCTAATAAAAGGAAACGGGGATCCAATGGGAGGAAACTAGAAGGCGAAGAGCGTAGCAAGAGAATCAGACTCTGCTCGCGCAATTCGAAACAAGCGTTGTCCACATTAAGAGATTAGGGGCAGTCTCCCGAAGAAAGGGAGAGACAGCGCAGAGGAGGAGCAAGCTCACCCTCGAGCATTGTGTCTGCTGAAGCCATGACCAGATGGAGAAGTGCATATGCAGACACACTAGCCAGGGCGAGATTGAAGGGGGCATATTCCCAACATGGAACCCAAGTCCCATTTGGGTATACTTTTCAACGCTCAGACCAGAAAAGTCCAAAAACTAGGAAAAACAAACTCCTCCTCAAAGATCCTCCTGACCTGCTCCAGCACAAACCGCTCCACCTTCCCCACATTCTTGAGCACCTGCTTCCCACCCTCCTTCCTCCCAATCTCACTCTCCACCCTGATCTCCTCCAACAGCCCACCACCAACCTTCCCCTTCAAGCTCTGCTTCCCCTTCGTTCTTTCTCGCTGCCCCTCCCCCTCAGCACCACCGCCCTCCGCCTCCGGCGATCTCCCAACCACCATCTCCGCATCCTCTTCGGCTAAGAAGCAGAAATGCAGGTTCTTTTTGATGCTGGCCAGGACGGCGACGCCATCGAAGGTCAAGCCTGTGATAGAGAGTTTGAGCGGGATCCCGACGAATGAGGGCATGGGGTAGTCGAGGAGGATCTCGGCGGTTAGGGTTAGGCGGATGTCGCCGGCGTATTTGACGTGCGTGATTACTTGTAGGTCGGTGGGTTGGGGCTGCTGTCGGTGTGGCGTGGGGGCCGAGAATGAGGAATGTCGGCGTGCGGCGGCGGTGGGGTTGGATTCGGCGGCTTGGGGGCGAAGGAGGTGCGGGATCTGGGTTGTGGAGTGGAGATGTGGGAGGCCATCGCCATGATCATTATCGGGGATGGGGGATTGAGATTGTGATTGGGGGATGATAAGGCTGGCTGCTGTCGAGGGACGGGTAGACGAAATGCTGTCGTCGTGCTCTGCATCGCTTCGATGCGGTTTTGTGGCGTGGGAACGTTCGTCGGGGTGGTCTTCCGGCCAGCTGCCGGCTGGAAAGTTCGTGCCGCTGGCGACTGCCGCGAGGGGCGTCTGTGTCCCCGAAAGCCCACCGAGAGGAAGGTGAAAATAGCTGAGATTGGATGTGCCGCCGGGGATGCCTGGAGTGCCGCTCCGCGGAAAGGGACTTCCGAATTGGTCTGCTAGATTGAAAGGAGAACGTATTGGTGGGAGGGTGGTGTGGAGGTATGGAGGAGGGAATGCTCGAGAGTGCGAGATATCATGTAGCGAGGCGGCGTTGACTATCTCCTTTCGACTGCTTGCATGACCAAGAGACTCGTTCTCCGGACCGTTCTGTGATAGGCCTGGTTCTTGATCTCTGTCCATGGTTAAGGTGTGCTGGTCAGCCGCCCCTCCATCACCATCACCATCACCCTCACCTTCCCCATCGTCATCATAGAAGTCAGGAAGAGGGTCGCCGATGTCCTTGATCTCAAGCTGAGGACATGTCTTGCCAAAATCGAACGAATGCACCTGAACCGACCTGATGAAACCAGGCAAGGTCACTTGCTGGAATTTGTCATGTACGAAAGAACGTATGCTCTCAGCCAATGCTTCACCATCCGGACCTGATGTGATTGTTTCCCAGCTGATGTCAATGGACATTCTCCAACAGTCGAACGTCCCTACCGCTGATCCGGATGGAGCCGAGGCATCCGTTGTATGCCAGTGACATGAAGTCGCCGAGTCGTCCTGATCAGCGCCAAGGATTGAGAAAGGGTCTGTGGAGATGTCTTGCCAGGGAGCGCCACAATCTTGACCACCACAGTTGACCACGTCTTCTTAGACTGCCCTTTGAAGTGGATGTCGAGAAGCTGCGTCTATTGGACCTGTCAGTGAACGCCGCAGCGTTGCACAAGACCGCTTTGGACGGCTCAGCCCTGATTGGCGCCTACTTGGGTGTAAAACCTGGTGCCACTCTCCCGCAGCTCGTGTGGTGAGAAGCTGGGATCTACATGGTATGATTCCTGCAGCAATGACGCTGTCTACTCACTGGGAATGCTGCCTGAACCTGTCGCATCTAGGTCAATGAGAACTTGCCAGCAAAGCATTGCTTGCCTGCTCCATGATGGTTCAGAAATATCCAGAAGGAAGCTCGGATCTGGCCCGGAGACGCCGGAACAGCTTGGACACCATATATATTGAATCTTGCGGCGAAGCATGCACGGGTACAAAATCTCAAGAATTATCAGACATCCCGTGCCTTCTCATTTATTTGTAGCCTCATGATGCATGGGCGCTGTTGACACCCAGGACGTCGATCACTCCCAGATATTGGACGTCAAGACCCTCCCTTGACTCATACGCAGTCGAAGATCAAATTAGCGACTCATGAAAAGTTTCCTTACAGCCTTAGCAATGCACAAGGATTAAGCAAAAGCATGCTGGACTACCGTCGTAGAAGTGTTCAGGTAAGATATGAAAAGGTCCCAACCTGGGCTTCCCATTGCGGTGCCAAAGTTAATCCCCTTGCCGAGGAGAACCACGCTTCCTTCAACGGCTCATGGCTATTGCGCCAATAATTGAAACCACCGGACTGGCCTGACATTGGAAGAAACCCTCTTTACCATTGAAACCGACTGAACAGCACCGAGACGGGACGCTCGGCGCTGCATGGGTATAGCATGTTATGCACGGCACTCTGGGCTCATGCCTCTTTCATTCATCACATGCCTCGTAGAATAACGGTGAAACTCACTTCTGCACTTGAAGTCTTGTTGGGAATAGAAATGCAGAGGTGTGCAGCGTTGCAGATCTCGAAGGCGCGCTTTCTCCTCGCAGCTGATCAATCAGATGCCTCCAACTGCAAATGTTCACCAATTGGCGCGCTTGTCAGGGATCAAGCATTAGGCATGGAAAAAGCCATCAAGATCATGGATGCACATGACATGCTTTGGGAGGATTGCCCCAGTGCAGAGCACCCGTAAAATACTGCGCAACGGCCTTCGAAAGCTTAACTCATAAGCCATTCAACGCAGTGTGACATCCAAGCAGGGTTGATCCTCGGAGATTCCTCACCGAGCATTTTCATTCGCGATATCAGAACGTGGGAAACCATCCATATCAAACCGAAATTGGTTGCGAGCGTTCCTAGGATTATTTCAATGCAAAGGAATGTGAATTGGCTCTTTGCAAGAACAAATTTGGCCCTTGATGGCGACTATTTCATGCACCGTGTATCACCCATCAAGATAGCTGTGAAATGGCCTCCCGAAAGAAAAATCGCTTCACGAACTGTTGCCTGATTAGTACCTCGACGTGAAGATCTCTCGTAGTAGGACGTACCATATTCATCGACGGCCTGCTGCGCAGTTCGGACATGGTCCTGTGATGTCTTGACAATGCCCCGGTTGAGGTGGTGGGTGGTCGGTCTGCCCTTGTGATGGACATCTGACAACCACGAACGTAGAGTGGTCACAGCTATACCGACGCAACACTTTGAGGCACATCTTGGCGATCGTGCGGATGAAGAATGCTTGACCTGTAATACATTAATGGAGAGTCCTAGGACTCGAGCCAATGTACTCACGGTGAAGAATAAGGGGAATCAATGCAAGCGCCAACACTAAGTGACAATCGGCGAATTTGAATGGGTTAAAGCAGCCTTTCCTGGGAAATGGGCCCAAGATTGTTGCCTTCAAAAATGGCAGAGTCATGGAGGAGGTGTTTTTATATGACAAGGGGCCGAAGAAGATATAGACAGGAAGGACGTCTGATATAATCGTTGTGACACTGTGATTCGAAATATGCTTGAGCAACAGCGGCACAAGCACGTCGCAAGGATGCAGCTGTCCTTCAATTGAGATTCTGCGGGCAAGGAAGGTTGCCTGCATGCGGCCGTGCCTCAATCGCAGTTCAAGACCAGCTATGGGCGCGAACCTGGAAGTTTTGTGGCAGATAGAGTTCTGCGTCTTTGAGCATGAAGGCAGTAACGTCTGCCAAAGGAGCGGAATGCTGTATCTGGGTTCATGGCCAGAGCTCCTTTACGCCGTCTGAACCCTGATCCACGAGCTGTTGTGAATAGAAAGGTTACGGCGAATGGTACATGGTCTTCTCGGATGAACGCAATCGTAAGTCTCTGCTTGTCCTTTGGATTATCGACGAAGTGACAACAGTCCAGGAGTCCGCCCAACACAATCGGTTTCAAATAAAACCAAATAGAATGAGCATTGTATCACGCGCTTGCAGATGTCTAAGTGGCCGAAGACGTTGTATCTTGTTGTTTGCAATTGTAGCGCAATGGGAAGAGAAGTCCAATTATGGGGCGGGCTTGGCATGAACTTCCCATGAAGCCCCTTATCACCACGGTCTGACTTACCCAGGTACGGAGTAGCGAGGAAGGCGACTCCGGCAGACTAGGGCGTGCAGCAATATTGCAGGACCCATGGGCCTACTGCAAAAGTACATCTTCCTTCAGCCTGACCATGGCGCGCCGCATGTAGTCAATTGCAAGACAAACTCAAACCCAGAGAAGATGTTGGGTAGTGCCAGGGGATGGTAGCATCTGCGACCATTTCCCCTGGTGGGTTGTTAAGTCATGGTGGTTGACTTGGGACTTTGGCTGCGTCGTAGTGATTTGCAGCCCAGGCGGTACAGCTATGGTCTGCGCTTCTCTCATTGCCTGTAGCACCACCTAGGTTGGCTGTGCTTGTGGCGGAGCCATGCTTCGAAGGAGCATTGTTCAATAATGATGTTGTTGCTACATGATGTGACTGGCCACAAGGGAGACGAAGAGCGACGTGCGGGCGGAAGGATGGCTTACGTTCCACCCGGCTGGCTAGCTGCATATCCGGGAGCAGACGATGCAGCGAGACGCCTGAAGATCAGAAAAAGACAGGATGTCTCCACCGGTGAAGCTCCACATTGACCACAGCTTTGCGGAAGAGTAGAGGGCCGGTTCAAGTTAACACTTGCTGGCAGCATGATGGCAGCAGAGGTGGTAGCGAGCTCCTGTGGAGCACTTCACCACCAGGAGGGGGAGGGAATCACATCAGTGCTACGTCGGACAATAAAAACTCAACAGCCATGTGGACCATAGTGCCGGTGCAGCCTGAAGGAGGCTGCGCCTGAAGGAGGCTGCGCCTGAAGGAGGCTGCGCCTGAAGGAGGCTGCGCCTGAAGGAGGCTGCGCCTGAAGGAGGCTGCGCCTGAAGGAGGCTGATACGCGAGCAAGATCCTCTATACAGCAAGAGAGCTGGCATGCCGACGAAAGCCACACCGATAGCAAACGTGAAGAGTTGAACAGAATGGCTGCAAACGCATCCAGGTTAAGACGCGGATTCTGTGGAGGTCCTTCGGTCCTATCGCTGTAAACTATAGTTACAGGACTGGCCTGTTCTTCGGGTATGTTGCGAGGGTTGTGGAAGGCGGTTTTCCCGCAGATCATCTGCGGCGGTTGATCATCGTTTCTGGCTCACAAATCTCTCAAGAACCTAGTATTCCAATTGGCCTGTCGAGGAGACTGTAAACAGACTCGAGGTCGACTCGGGTTGCACTAGCTGCTGGCAGCCATCCGCACCAGAGGATCTTGCATCGACGCTGAGTGCACAACATCGGAGTCGCAGGGCGCCGGCATCCATATTTGCCCATTCCCCCGAGTTCTCTCCAAAGATGATGCACCTGCATTGGGATCCGGCTGTCTCCAGATGGCAATTGTGATGGTGGATGAAGCAGCAAGAGGATTGTTCATGGCACGAATAAGAAAACGCAGCTGTGTCATACACGGACCGCTCCGCTGCCGGACACAGTGACGCCGCGACACTCACGGCATACAATGAAGGCACGAAACGCACCCGCTCGTACGCACGAGCTGTAGGTCAAGTACCTGCTGGCCACGCATCCTCAGACATGAGAAGGGACATGCTTTCAGCTGCCGAAGACTTGCGCGTCTGAGCTTTGTTGTTCGTGCCGAGTCTCGGCTCGACGCGGCGTCCGTTCCGCTGACCCCGCGCCAGAACACCTTGCAGCCGAGTTCCTCATCGTTCCCGTTGTCCTCTCACGATCCTCACAGTGTGAGGGGAGGAGGGCAAGACGCAACCGGACTCCGAAATCTCCCGCTTGGACAAGCTGAGGCACTACTTGGTGATGCCAATCAGGACAGCAGCATGCCTCGAAAGCCAGGTAGGGTCCATCCTGCCCCCGGACTCCGAGCTTGTGATCGAAGCTTGCGGCTTCAACAGTCACGTTGAATGTCGAAATTCGAGTACGAGCTCAACTCTACATATGCCATGCTTCATCTCCGACTTTCAAAATGTCCAAGCTTCCCGATCTACCGATCCTTCTTTGTTCCCCTCACGTGTAGCCAGGAGAATCGTCACGAGGCCACAAAGAAACCGGGCACTCACCCTGATTGATCAGCTTGGCTGATTCAGCAGTCGACCTTATTGTCCCCTTATCCACCTATCTACCGGTCTCTGCTCCCTTGGCTCACCTCACTGATTCACCAGACGGTGTGCAAGAGGACCCATCCTGCCACTCCTCTCCGCCCCGCCAATCACATGCCACGAACGTTGCACAGGCTCTACCAATTCGTCAATCAAGAATTCAACGGAACCTGACCGACGTATTGCACCATCAATACCTCATTTTACCTGACGAATCCGATCACAGCTTGGGGCCTCTACGCTCTCCTCCACCAACCAAGCGCATCACAGTGCTTGGACGCTTCACAAACAAACAACCAAACAACCAAACATAAACCTCATTCCTCCCCAACAACCGGCCACCAACCACCATCCCCAGCCTTATCCTCCAGAAATGTCGTCCCCCACCACCAACAACAACTTTCTAATCCTCCTCCCCACCGCCCACGCCAGCTTCGATGCCTCATCAGCAGCCGCCGCCTCCGCCATCACCGAAGCCATCTGCGTCGCTGCTCTCCCTGTTGCTGAGCAAAAGACACGACGTTCAAGCTCCACCACCTCCGCTGCATCAGGCACCTCCGAGGGCAGTGTGGTGGGGCCTGCGACTGATGCTGAGGCGGAAGCCGCTGTTGTGCCAGTGGTTACCGGGTTTGGGGAGGGTGGCTTCTTAAGATTGGGGAATTGAGCGCTGAGATCTTGGGCGGTGGGCCTCTGGAGATTTCATCGGCAGCGCATTCGTTGCTGGTCGATTCTTGAGTTAAGAAAGGTTTGGTGTGCACTCCATCATCTATCATTATCTGCATCGCTTTCCCACAGGAAGGGAAGACCAGACATGGGACTAGATGTTGGGACTTTGTACGATAGGAATCTTACATGCAAGGAGATTACCACCACCTTTTTCGTCTATGCAAGCAACCACAAGCATTTCTTATGACCTGACCTGAACCAAACCAAACCAAACCATGCTGAACAAAACATTTCAAAATCGGAAACCTACGTGCTCATATTAATCTCTCTCTCTCTCTCTCTCTGTCTCTCTCTCTCTCTTTCTCTCTCTCTCTCTTTCTCTCTCTCTCTCTCTCTCTCTCTCTCTCTCTCTCTCTCATCAACGTGTGCTAACTAAGCAGACACCTCGACCCATCCGCGCGCAACCATGGCCCTTGTATTGCTCTTGGTTGGCGTGACCAAACAAGTGCGATTTCACCAGCGGCACTTGATGTACATTCGTTGCCGCTACTGGTGCTTCTTCTGGTAGGTGGTGAGTTGACGTTTGGTGTTTTCCCTCTCCCTCTCCCTCTCCCTCGAGGCAGCACCCTCTTTCTCCAAATTTGACACTAGTTGTCTAATTTGAAGACCGAGACACTCTCATTCCGTACCGGTGCTCAAACGGAAAAAACACTAAACGTTAACTCACCAGAGAGGGAGAGGGAGAGAGACAGGTGGTAGATGTGAATGCTCGGTATTGCCTAGGTATTCAGCGTCAGGATTGCTGAGTGAACCTTCTTTCAGGTTTGTGACTAAGCAAAGCAATCAAGCTCGACGCCTGATTCCGCGGTGTGAGCTATCACTCGCTACGTTCAGCATTCACTCCACCGCTGCTGCGAGAGATCCCCATTGCTCTCCTTTCAATCCCTCACTTTCTGCTCCTTCCTGGAATCGAACCCCTCCGGCCCCTCCGGCTACATATCCTCCGCCCCTGGCAGTGTCGCATTATGCTCTCGCCGAAATTGGCCCTCCTGGATGATCGTCGTCTGGCCGCGGATTCCACATGGGGTCGCGGAAGCCTTTGTCTCCACTCGAACCCACGCCTTCCAGGCCATCCCCGGACCGCTTATGATGATGCTTCCCATCATGTCTGATCACCGTGCCAGTCTGGCCCGCACCAGGATGTCCTAGCCCGTTGTGAACATCGCGTGAATGTGCTCCGCCGAGGGTAGACTCTGCGCTGGTGTATGTCGATTCCTTGCCGTGACCGCGGCAAACGTTGGGGTTATCTGCTTGACTCGGGATTTCGGATTCGGCCTCAATGGTGAAGGTAGCGAATACTACCATTTCTTCGATCCATCCTATCATTATTTCCTCTTCGCCAGTAGACACCGTTGCCGACAGGCTTGTTCTTGTCGTTTATGAACGGCTTTCTAGGCCAGTTCCGTGCAATGTCGATGTTGGCTCGAGGTGCCCAGACCTCTAGGAAGAGGAGAATGAGGAAATCGATGATAGCGCATAGACAGAACAGTTTGCCTGCCCAAATGCCACAGCCGTAATATCTCTTCAATCGGTCGATAAGAGCATAACTCTGCACTCCAGCTCTGCCTCTTGCTGCACTCCAGGTGCCGCCAGGATGATGGCCATAAAATTCGTCCTCGCTGATGGCACCAGTGATGCCGTCATAAACTCTCTCGGTTCGTCGAGCGACGTCCGTCCAAGAATACATCATCTTAACCTGATCATGAAATCTTTCTGTTCTGACCTTTCCAGACCGAAGAGCAGCGATGGCTTTCCCGGTGGCCTGCACAAGATCATCCTCTTCGGGCTTCGCGAAAGTGGTCATGTGCTGTGGCAGCACCTCTGGTATGCCTCCTACTCGAGTACAGACGACATATAACCCGCAGCTTGCAGCCTCCACTATCACTGTACCAAATGCCTCAGTCAAACTTGGATGCAAGTAGATATGTCCCCTGGTCATCACATTGCGTACTTCTTCATGCCGGACTGGACCCAGCAGCTCCACGCGGTCTTGCAGGACTCGTCGTTCCAGCATCTGCTCGAGATCAATAGCTTTCGGTCCAGACCCAGCAATGATGAAGCGGACGTTCGGATGCGAGGCCAAAATCCTTGGTATGGCAGCAATAAGCAGGTCCGTGCCCTTGTTGTAAAATAGACGGGAAATGACGACAATGGTGATCGTGTCATCAGGACCAAGCCGTCGAGAAACAGGCCTGATAGCCATATGATCTGGCTCCTGCGAGCGCGGAGTATATGCCAATGGTTGAAAATTCTCAGCTACGACAGCATTGGGGATCACCGACACCATTAAAGGATCGAGAGATGCTCTGAGCACCGTATTTTCCTTACAGGTGTGGCTTACACAGATGACATGGTCAACATCACTAAGGGTAAACTTCAGCAGCTTGTTGGTCAGAATAGATCCGGCATCTGCGAAACCAAACAGAGAATGATCTGTAAAGACCGTTCGCAGTCCCATCGTCCGGGCATGGAGGATGGCCTCATGGCAGAAGCTGCTCAAACTGGCGTGGCCATGCACAATCTCAATCTGTTCTCGTAGGATGATGTTTCGAAAGACTGGAAAGAACGAAAAGACGGTGGGAAATGTCGACTCTCGATAGATGACCAGGAAAGGGACATGATAGACCTTAAGGCCATTGGTGAGGTAGTGAACTCCTGTGCGTCCTTGATATGCATGTGTGACAACGATAACTTTGTGGCCTCTATCAATGAGCTTCTAGTATCGAATCAGAATTGTTGCACTGCGGATAGTAATGGACCAGACAGACTGTGGACAGTTGGTATATGTGACTCTCGACACCACCTGATCACGTCAGTTTTGGGCTTCGAATGCCTTAAAAGTAGATGATACCTGGCTGCGGAAAGAAAAAATCGCTGATCATCCTGCAACAATGTCATTAGCCACACACTGCTGAAAGAGGGCGAATGGACGTACGCAATGTTGTATGGCATTTCGCAGGAAATGGGTGAAACCGAGTGCCTCCGTCAAGGCTAGTCTGCTCGCCCTCCATCATTTCTCCATGCAATAGGCCAGGACCATGATCTAAGATTCCTTCGACGAGCATGGGCATCAGTATACGGACGAGAGGAGTCGTCGAGGAGGTGAAGTGAGATGTGAGGCGGCGCTGGGCTACGCTCTAGGACAGCATCTCGTGGTGGGCAGGGATGGACCACTGAACGCGGGCCTCCGGGCGCTGAGGCCACCTATGGGATTAGTTAAGCCGTCTTAACTGGAAACCTCGTGGCTAGACCTAAATTGTGCTTAGTGGCGGGCTGCGTTGGGTGAAGCACTGGAAGCTGTTGGAAGCTGCGGGAAGCTGCGGGAGGTTGGAGGAAGCATGACGGAGCCACTGGAAGCTTCACTCCACTCAGAATACCTGGTCCAGGTACACCGTGTTCAAGCTCTGACAGCCCTGCATTGGTGTGAAGCAAGATCTACGTAATTCTACTTAACCAATGTTCTTTCATTGTTTCTCTTATCACTTCAACTCCAACAATACCCATCACGCAGACTGACCAATCCTCAGGATTCGAGACTCGAGTGGAATCTCGTTCTGTCTAGGCCACTCAACCGCTCTTCGTCACAGACCATAAACATGTCTTCTGGCATGCAATTCACAGAGCGCGCTCAGAAAGCGCTGAGCGACGCTGCTAATCTTGCCGAACAATATGCTCACATCCAGATTATGCCCCTTCATCTGGCAGTCTCGCTGTTTGACCCTCCGGTGGATGAATCCAAAGATCAAAAACAGACGGCCAACGCCTCCCAAGTTTCTGCCTCCATGCCTCTGTTCAGACAAGTCATTGAGCGTGCCCACGGAGACGTGCAGCTGTTCGACCGAACCTTGAAAAAACAATTAGTCCGCTTGGCCAGTCAAGATCCCCCTCCAGAACACGTTTCCCTCTCGCCTCAGCTATCAAAAGTCCTTCGAGCCGCAAATGAGCTCTCAAAGATACAGAAAGACAGCTATGTCGCAGTCGATCATATGATCTTAGCTTTAGCTCAGGACTCAGCCATCCAGCGAGCTCTGGCAGATGCAAACGTGCCAAATACCAAGTTGATCGACTCGGCCATACAGCAGATACGGGGCACAAAGCGAGTTGACTCCAAGACCGCAGACGCCGAGGAGGAAAATGAGAATTTGAAGAAATTCACAATCGATATGACAGCTATGGCCCGGGAAGGTAAAATGGATCCTGTCATCGGGCGAGATGAGGAAACTCGACGAGTGATTCGAATTCTCTCCCGGAGAACGAAGAACAATCCTGTCTTGATTGGTGAACCTGGCGTTGGTAAAACTACTGTCATTGAAGGACTCGCACAGCGAATCGTCAACCAGGACGTGCCAGAAAATCTCGCTGCTTGCAAGCTCCTTTCGCTCGATGTCGGCGCACTTGTTGCTGGAAGCAAATATCGGGGAGAATTCGAAGAACGAATGAAAGGTGTCCTCAGGGAGATCGAGCAGACAAAAGAGATGATCGTTCTGTTTGTTGACGAGATTCATCTGCTGATGGGCGCTGGGTCAACTGGGGAGGGTGGCATGGACGCCGCAAACCTCCTCAAACCAATGTTGGCTCGCGGGCAGTTGCACTGTATTGGCGCAACCACACTAGCTGAGTACCGGAAGTACATTGAGAAGGATAGTGCATTTGAACGACGATTCCAACAAGTTCTGGTCAAAGAGCCATCTTTGCCAGAGACGGTCTCGATTTTGCGAGGACTAAAAGAAAAGTTCGAGGTTCACCATGGTGTCAAAATCCTGGATGCGGCAATTGTATCGGCTGCAACTCTCGCTGCTCGATACCTCACCCAGCGACGTCTACCTGACTCTGCTGTTGATCTCATTGACGAGGCTGCAGCGGCTGTCCACGTGACGAGAGAGTCTCAGCCGGAAGCTTTGGATACCATGGAGCGTCGCCTGCGCCAGCTGCAGATCGAGATTCATGCACTCGAACGTGAAAGCGATCCGGCATCCAAGACGAGACTTGAAGCTGCCAAATTGGAAATGGCAAATGTTAGAGAGGAGCTGGGGCCCATGAAAGAGCATTACGAGTCTGAAAAGCAAAGATCGAAAGATATCCAAGAGTTGAAACTCAAGCTCGATCAGCTAAAAGTCAAACGTGAAGAGGCCGAGAGATCGGGCGACATCCAAACGGCTTCAGATCTTATCTACTACGCCATTCCAGATGTCACAAAACGAATAGAAGAACTTGAAGAGGATCGTGCTAGAGCCGATGCGGATGCTTTCCAACGAAGAGGATCTGTCGGCGACGTTCTCATCACAGATGCTGTTGGTCCAGATCAGATCAACGAGATCGTGGCCAGATCAACTGGCATTCCCGTGAATCGTCTGAAAACAACTGAGAAAGACAAGCTCCTTCACATGGAGCAACACCTTGGCAAGATCGTGGTCGGCCAGAAGGAGGCTGTCCAATCAGTCTCAAACGCAATTCGCCTCCAACGGTCTGGGCTGTCAAATCCTAATCAACCTCCCTCCTTCTTATTCTGTGGTCCCTCCGGGACAGGTAAGACCTTACTGACGAAAGCACTGGCCGAGTTCTTGTTCGATGATCCAAAAGCCATGATCCGGTTGGATATGTCAGAATACCAAGAACGCCACTCCCTCTCTCGCATGATCGGCGCTCCGCCAGGCTATGTCGGGCACGACGCTGGCGGACAACTCACCGAAGCCTTGCGACGCCGACCATTCTCCATTCTGCTATTCGACGAGGTCGAGAAAGCAGCCAAAGAGGTCCTGACAGTCCTCCTCCAACTCATGGATGACGGCCGCATTACCGACGGCCAAGGAAGAGTCATCGACGCCCGAAATTGCATCGTGGTCATGACTTCTAATCTCGGCGCAGAATACCTAGCACGCCAAAACGCAGCAGATGGCAAGATCGACCCCACAACCCGTGAACTGGTCATGAACAGCTTACGCAACTACTTCCTGCCCGAATTCCTCAACCGCATCAGCTCAACCGTCATCTTCAACCGGCTCTCCCGCCGCGAAATCCGTAAAATCGTCGACGTCCGCATCGGCGAGATCCAGCGGCGCCTCCAAACCAACGACCGCAACGTCACGATCGAGTGCTCCGACGAAGTGAGGGACTACCTTGGCAGAGCGGGCTACAGTCCCGCTTATGGTGCGAGGCCGCTGCAACGGTTGATTGAGAAGGAAGTCCTGAACCGGCTGGCGGTGTTGATTCTGAGGGGAAGTGTGAGGGATGGAGAGACGGCGAGAGTGGATATGCAGGACGGGAGGATCAACGTGTTTCCGAATCATGATGAGGGGAGTGAGGTTGAGGAGGAGGATGAGGATATGGAGGATCGGACGGATGAGGTGCTCGCGATTGAAGACAAGGAGCCCGGTATGGATCTTTATGAATGATGATTGACTGAACAGGGATATAAATTGAGATGAGAGTACACCGTGTGCCATTTGATGAGCTTTGCGATAGAATCATGGTGGCGACGGCGTTTAATGGCTGGGGAAATAGTAGGCCGGCAAGCACGCATTGGTTAAGCTGAGCGACGTAGCCATTTCATTCCCTTTTGTCTGCACACAATCATCCAGTCAACTGGCTCGTAGCCAGATGCTTCTAGAGCAGAAGCCAGACGACCAACTCCTAGCTCGCTGTCTTCCAATGTGCGTCTTCCTGCCATGCTTTGGAATCAAGTAGAGTGGCAGGACGTCGCAGACTTACTAACTAGGCAAATGTACCAAATGGCGAAACTTTAGAGTCTTTTTCATCTCGATCTAATTGTCTATAATCTGGGTGTATGAACGGGGGGGGGTCTACTGAGTTTTCTATTCACATTGCCCTCCGTTCGCACGTCAACAGTGATTTCCCTTCCCTTCCCTCCCGAATCCATCCATCGTACACGTTTATTTTAAAACTCGCTCTCCTCTCCCCGATCGTCTACAGCCCGAGTCTTGCCGGCATCTCCACCACTCGACTTCTTGAACACCCACGCCACACCGGCCGGAGTCCCCTCTCCATCGCCCTTCAAGACGTCCATCAAGATGTCATCGTCGATCAGGGTTTGCATCCTCCCCAGACTATCGCCATCACCATCACCAGGACCAGGACCAGGACCAGGACCATCATGGCCCTGATCCACGAACGAGGACGCCGTCGAAGTATCGATGTGAGCATATTCCATCAGGCCCTGCACCTCTACTTTGTCGGCTTTGTGTTTGCTTTTGCTACCAGCAGTCCTCTTTCTCGTGCTTTGATTTTGAGGCTGACCCGGATGGGTCCCAGCCGTTATCTTGCGTTCCTGAGCTTCGATATCTGCGTCCGAGAAGGTTGAGGCTTTGACTAGGGCGTGAAGGTCTGGGAGGGAGTCTGCGTCATCTTCATCTTCATCTTCATCGGGTTCTCCCTCTTCTGTGTCGGAGACGGCCCGTGAATCTGGGTCTTCTGAAGCTTCAACGAAGAAGGGTTGGTCGTTTTCATCGTGAAGGTCAAGGTTGACGTGCTCTTGCTCAGCAGCCACCATCCCCTTGCCCTGACAGGAACACCCAATAAGCTCATGGGTCCTCAGCCCTACACTTTCATCCAACCGAAACAGATCTCTCAATTCTTCTCTACTGAATTGCGCGACGCCCTTCTTCCCTATTACACTACCATCACTACCACCACCACCACCACCACCACCACCACTTCCTCCTCCAGTCATAATACTGCTAGCCAAACCTCTCTTAACAATCTGTCTCTGCCACACCCGTTCCTCCAACCCACCCTTCATCACAAACCGATAAATCCTACAGTGCTTCTTCTGACCTTCGCGATGAATCCTAGCCATAGCCTGTTCTTCTACCGCTGGGTTCCAGTCAACGTCGAAGAGCACCAACCTACTTGCTCCGATGAGATTCAAGCCCATCCCGCCCGCTTTCGCGCTTAGCAAGAACGCGAAGACGGCGCTAGAAGAGGAGCGATTGAAGTCGTCGACTAGAGATTGGCGTTTCGGGGCGGGCGTGCTGCCATCGAGGCGGAGGAAGGGGAGGGAGAGGGAGGTGAGGAGTGTTTGGAGGAGGTCGAGTGTCGATGTGTAGTTAGACACTATGACGATCTTGTCCGAGGTCCTTCTACTGAGGAGGTAGAGGAAATTGTCCAGGATGCGGATCTTGGTGCTTGCTTGCGGTCCCAATGTCTTCAGGAGATTCTGGGGAAGTGATTCGAGGAGCCGGATGATGGAAGCGGAATTGGCGGTTTCGTCTGTTGCCGCGATCTTTGGACTTAGTAGCGAAGGGCTGTTACAGACTTTCTTAAGGATAGTGATGAGTTGAAGGGCGGATTCCGAGGAGCCGAGGGCAAATTGAAACATTGGTGAGGCGAGGACGTGTCGGTAGATGTTGGCTTGAGTGGGGGTGGGGTCGCAGAAGAGGACGTATTCGGTCTTCGGAGGAAGGTACTTGGAGAGGACGTCGGCTGTGCGACGAAGAATGAATTTAGATGTTTCTTGGGCGAGTTCTTCGCTTCGCGATTCGCCAAGCTCGATGTCTATCTCAAGAGCGTGCGGTTGACGGCTTTTCACGATAGGGTTCTCGAAGTTCTTCATGAATTGCTTGTAAGTGCCTAAAAGTCCATCGTTGACGAAATTGACCATGCAGAAGAACTCGCTAAGATCATTCTGAATTGGTGTGCCGGATAGGATGATGCGTCTCGGAGTGTTGAGCGACTGAATTGCTTGGGCACTTTTGTTTTGTACGGTCTTGAGTCTGTGGCCCTCGTCGGCAATGACTATGTCGATACCTGCGCCTTTCGTCAAGTCTTCGGCCACACTTCTCAGTCTTTCATAGCCAATGATCATGACACTGTAGCTCTTTCCCATAGTGAAATCGGTCAGCCTCGTCTTCTTCCCATCTGCCACGAAGACACCAATCCTTTCATTGCCGAGCCATTTTCTGAACTCCTTCTGCCAGTTGTTGATGAGTGTGACCGGGCAGACGATCAGCGCTTTCTTTATAACGGATTCAGCCTTGTAGATCGGATTTTGCTTCAGCAACGTCCATAGGAGGGCGATAGTTTGCAATGTCTTCCCCAGACCCATTTCATCTGCCAATACGCATCCTTCTCCACCGTAGTCTCTAATTCCCATGACGCATTCATACAGAAATGCAACACCTTCCCGCTGATGTTGACGAAGGTGTTTTCCGAGCAACGGATCGAGCACAACGTCCACAATCTGCCTGTCTTTCGGGATCGTTTTTGGCCTTTTCATAACAAGAGCACCAGGGGCATGAGGATCGTGACGCGGCGCGGGCTTCTCGCACGGACCTTGACGCATGACTGTACTGCCTTTTAGCGGAGTCTTGAATGCCGTCCTTATCCCTATGCTTTTAGGAGCAGCAACACTGAGCTTCTTCTTGGACTCCTCTTTCTCTCTGAGCATTTCGGCTTTCATCTGCGCTTGGAGACTCCCCTTCTGCTTGCCAGGGATCGATTGGAGTTGAATTAGAGGCTTTGCAGCAGCAACTTGAGGCCCGTTCTCGGAGACTGTAACGGCGACAGAGGGCTTCCCGGTCTTCGAGAAAGGTCTATCAGCAAGAAAATCCACTTTCGAGACTATGGAGTCCACTTCGACGTCCTTTCCGCCAATTGATAGCGTTGACCCTGGTAGGAGCGGGTCATCGAATGCCAGACGTCCCATATCTCGTCCAGAGGCATCTTGAAGCGACGCATATCCGCCTCGCACAGCAAGCACACCATCACCATCCCACGTCTTGTGCTTTTTGGCAGTGTATTTCCGCCATAGCACCATGTAATATCCTTCGTTGCCATTTATTAGGGCGGACTTCTTCTGCTCGGGACTCGCGGGATTCTGAAGAGTTACCAGAGCCTTTCTTGATACTGCCGTTGGTTTGCTTTGACCGTGGGATGATTCAAGTCCAGTTTTCGCCGACTTCTGGGGTAAATTGATCTGCGTGGTGTCCTCGCGGACTCGTCGTCGTTTAGCAGGTCGCTCGACATCCTGGTTAGGGTAGTTCTGAGAAGTGCTCTCAACCGGGGTTTTGAGGAGTGGCGGCTTGAAGGGCTTTGAGAGCATTGCCGAGAAGAAGTTTGGAGGATGTTAACGTAAGTCCTTGGAATCGACATTCGCTTGAAGTCGAGTGCCAAGGCTTGACGCGTCTACTTCTGGACGCGACGCGAGACCACCTCACGGTGGCCCAAAACGCGCACTGCAAAAAACCCCGGCAATCAACAATAGTTTTTTTTATGCTATTTACAAGGCGGATTCGGTTAGAATGAAGCTATTATTGCTTTTGATATTCTATATGCTGAACAACGCTTTCCATCCCTTGTGTCGCCCATTCAGTGACACAAGGGATAAATATTGCAGCTATCCCTTAAGCGGATCCCTCCCGCTCCTAGAAGACGTAACGCGCAGAATTCGAAAGGCTTCTGTTCGAGTCTAAGCACGCCGCACCAGGAGGTTCGGGGGCCGCAGCTCGACTTCATGATCACAACCAATGCATGCTCTTTATGGACAGGGAACAGCTGGTGATACTCTAGGATATGTCATCTACGTCTATACGTTAGATTTGAAGAAGATGAGATGGATAGTTGCGCCTTTCTACGATGTAGATGGGTTCAATGTAGATCTCATTGATTAATTAATGTGTGCGTAGTGTTATATACGTGTGCAGCGAGGACACTATGCATTATTAAATCAGACTCCGTCCATCAACTTTTAGGCCATCAGAAAAGCCATCGCGACGGCTGCAGCACTCACACCAGTACCGGACTTCAAGGTGTTCGCCGATCCGGTGTATTGCGCAGGGGCAGACTGTGTCATGGATGCCATTGATCTGGAACCACTCACCATAGTTGCACCGGTGGCACTCGTCCCCATCGCCGTCGATGTCGAATTGGACGTCATCTTCATGCTGGACTGTCCGGTCAAGTTTGAGAGTAAGGGTCCAAAGGCAACCATTCCGCCACATGGGGCCATGGGTGCTGAAACACATCCGCCCAACCACGAGCCCAACATGCCGACCTCCATTCCCTGCTGCAGAATCATATCGGGTGTGAAAGCGGGTGTGAGCATCGTGCTGTTGGACATGAAGCCGACAGGCTGCATCATAGCTTGGATAGCGGCGGCGTGGATACCGTGTTCGGCGGCCAATCGCGCACTCAGGGAATTAAGAGTGGGGGATTGGAAGTAGTCGGCGAGGCCGATGAAAGCCCCGCACAGCGATGCTTCGATGTAGAATGCGTTCATCAGATGCGCGGTTCCGTTGGGTGCCTTTGGGAACGTGAAGGTGCACTTGGGGGGATTGAGGCCAAGCATGCCGCCCATCATCATCAAGGCTTCCGCTCCCAGCATGGCTTGCTTGGTGAGACCGTTGACGTTGGTCGCGGTGTTCTCGGCCAGGGTCATGCCGTTTGAAGCCATCATGCTGGCCATGGGGAGGTCGGAGAAGAAGGAGGCATTGGCGGGAATGCTGTTGTAGTAGTCTCTGAGAAGGCCTTGGATCGTGTAGCCGTAGGCAATGGCCTTAGCATCGGTCATGGATGGATTTGCAGGACACATATAGTCTGCCGTGACCGCAGACGCGGCAACGAATGGGAGCCATGCCGTGATTTTCATGATGGATAGATGAGTACATTCAACGAGGATGTTAAACTTAGATAAGTGTCAAGGTGGATGAAGGAATGCAATCAAGAGCAACCCAGTTTCATATATGAAAGGTACATAACGTCCTGGCACGATCAAGGGTGTAGTCGACACGGTAATACGTTAGCATCCAGCTAGGGAGCTTAGGGCTCAAATGATGACCTATCATTTGAAATAGCAAGTTAAAAGCTAAGCTGCCCCGGATTCCCAGCTTTCCGACATGCAAGTGAGGATGATCGTGGATGTAAGCGTGGGTCTAGCCCGTTGAAGGTGATTATATGAACATCTTCCACTTGGCAGGGCGAACTTTGAAGAGCCTCCGGGAATCTGATAATCCAGCTGGCCAGCGAGAAATTGCGCATTGCACATGCTGGGCAGGGCTATTAGTGATTCGTTTGCTTGGGCAGTGATGCGAGTTTTGTGGGGATGTCGGATCCTATAAGCATGGAGAAGGCCCTTTGTGTCAATCGGTTCCGTGTCAAGGACGGTGTCTGATCTAACGATATCAGGTTTGACTACCACTCTAGGTTAACGTGGCTAACGTGGCTAACGTACCAATACCGATTCCGAAGCTGCTAAGATCAGGGCCACAGTCCGCGGCAGGCTGGCTCTACCAGTACGACGTACGATAGCGTGTCTGGTGAGGAAGCACAGGGTCCGCGCGCGATGGCTTTGGGAAGCCCCCGCATGGATTGCGAGTTGTTCGGGGTATGATCTTCCTTCTTGACGGAAGGACAACTCTGGCTAAAGTTGGTCACCCAAGGTCATGAAAGGAAAGGCAGAGTCCACCGTTGCCCTGCTAATTCGCTTGGCATGCGTCCAAGACTCTGCCGTTGACGCCACCGCCAAGTTCTTTCACTCCACTGAACCTGCCTACCAAATCTTTGACCACCCTTATCCTGCCGGACCAGTCCCCACTGATCAGGATAGGGCAGCGACAATTACACCAGCAACACAGCCATCGACTCCACCAGCATCCTCTCTTTCACGCAGATTGGCATGCTTACGTACCATGGAGGTGTAGGCGCGACCCCGACCGTGGAGGGCGACATTGTCTACTACCCCACATGAAGCGGTCTGCTATTCGCCCCCAACTGCAAAACCTGCCAAGGTGTCTGGGAGATCGACGTCGTTACCGTTGTCGAGAAGTACAAGCCGCAGAACAAAATGCAGAGGAAGCTCTTGTTCCAAGCCGCTCATGACAGTCCCGCAGTGGATGGCGATATTCTGTACTTCGGCACCCAAGCGCGAGCGTTGATGGCCGCTCAGAACAAGCACACCGGGCAAGACATCGATGCGATCTTGACCAACTCCCATCCATTCGCGGTTGTGACCATGAGCCCGACAGTTTACAATGGAAGGATATTTTTTGGTGCCGCGAGCAGAGAGGAGGCAGCTGCTAAGGGAATCCCGACTTATGAATGCTGCTTGTTTGTCGGCAACATGGCTGCGCTCGACTTCGACAGGGCATTTTAGTTATAGTATACCTTTACCCTTTTCACTTGTCTGATCCTAAGCGAATCTGTTCTTCATCCTCATAACGACCAGACTAACTGCTTCAGCGGCTTCAATGTAAAACTGCGTATGTGCGGTGCTAGAACCATGAATTTGAACTGTAGGTCTGGGTATATGAAGTCAAAACTTTCCTGCTACTGCGGTGAGGTTCATCACATGCTTTGCGATGCCTGTAAGGTGAGTTGTCAACATAATAGGCATAGGTGCGCCGATGTGTGATGACGAGGTGGTACTTTCGAGCTTCTCCTAGTGGGAGCCAAGCCTTCCACAAAAAGGTGGCAGAATTCAAGGCATGATCTGCAATCCTGGGACCAGTGGTTCCTAGGAACGAGGCTGCAGGTTCCTGGGAATAACACATGTCATTCCCAGGATCTTACACGTCTCTCCCGGCTTGCTCCCTGGCAGTCTAATCCTATTTGGCGTTAAACTCACGTGGTGATCACTGTTCCTAGGAGTTGGTCCATTTCCTGGGAAGACCACCTTGGTCCTAGAGTACTGCCAAGAACATCTAAAGCAGGTGATCCTTAAATATCACGTGGTGCCAAGGTTTTTCTACCAAGACTAGAAAATACACGCAGAGTTTGATGTATGCTGCTGCATGAGTCATCAACCCTTGTTGCCTACCGGAGGCACCGGGAACGGCCCGAGCCAACATCAGTCAAGAACCTTATCGTTGCTGCTGCACTTCGGCCCCGCATCATCATGGGGGGCGGCGCTTCTGCCACTTAAGACTCAGAGTTCTTACCCAGGTATGCTGCTGAAACTCTATCCATCTACATAAGTTAGAAGCTCGAACTAGGATGCAGAGGATTTCGTGCGGAAAGAGAGGGACATGCGGTTTCTTGAGGATGTTTCGTTGGTAGTTGTCAAGGGGAAGTTAAAGATTTCACGCAGTTCCCAGCCACTTATTTTGCTTTGTATTCGAATAAAACAGGGCAGCACACCATGCTACCAATACTCTGCTCCATCTCTATCTATGACCCTATCCTTGCGCCCGTCCCATCTCATACGCTCTTATCATCAGTTTTGCTTCCATATTGCTAGCTATCATTTTGAGTTTTCGTGGTTGAAGAAACAAAGTGACATTGACCTAGGCTGATATACGGCAACTTCCACTCATTCGTTACGTTTCTTAAGAAAAACGGGCAGTACACTCCTCTTTGTATGCCTTCAGCTGCTCCATCTTTGTCTGTACAAATAACTTCATCTTTGCACGCGCCTTATCATCAAGCAACTCAGCATCAGCGTCGCCGTTATTTAGTGCGGCCCAGTAGACGGCGTCCACCTCAAAACTCTTCCTCGCTGCATAATTAAACCAAAAGCGGCCAGCCCTCCACGAATCACGCATCCGGGCAGAGAGATGTGGCCCACTGGGTCGCTTCCTCCTTAATGCTGATTCCTCTTCCACTCGTTCTAACGCTCGCAAGAACTGCTCCATTCTAGGCTCATAGCGGGCCAAGAATTCTTCCATGGAGCAACGGTCAAGCCACATTTCTGGCCCGGACAACAGCAGCCACCAGGGCGGGTCGTACGTGAACTGGGCCGGCATGATATTTGTAAACTCAAAATCGAGTACGGCGGTAATACATAGGGTTTCCGGGTTTATAAGCATGTTCGAAGGCCTCATATCGTCGCAGAAGGGAATAAATGGACCAGCGTCGTCAATACAGTACTTTGGGATAAGCTGCGCGAACCGATGACGGGCAATGAACCGCTCCTGAGCGATTTCCGGGTTATCAGCGAGATTACGCTGGGTCCAGAGATGGGTCAGGTGCTCATTCGCGACTGACATGAGGTAGTCGCTTGCACGGTCAAACGGCGCAGTAGGAAATTGATTGTCAGGGTAGCCTGCGACAGTCGCCAACTCATTCATGTTGTATGTAAGAGGTCTTCTGGTAACAGCCCATGTATTTGAAGCGTGGTCTATTGAGATGGCTCCGATGTGGGTAAACGTAAGTTGAGAAAGTTGGAGCATGTAATCGGCGATTTGATGATAGATCTTGTCTAATGTTGTGTTGTCGATGTTTGGGTTTAGAACTACGTCCTCTTGATCGCTTTCATGCGGCTGCTTAAGGACAGTCGATAAAAGCGTTCCGTCAATATAATCCATAATGATAAATGGCCCAAATTGTTGCGGGCTCTCGGTAGTTAAACCCCAGCTGTGCACATGAGGGATGGGAATGGTGGTGTTTTGGCTGAGGTATTCCATGATTTGGACCTCGTTTACAACTTTTTCATCCCTAAAAGCTGTTTGTCCCGGTTTTGGGAACCGAATAATAGCGTCTGGTCCATCGCTGAAGCTGATGCGGAAGCTGAAGTTGAAGGACCCCTTAAGGAAACCAACATAATTTCCGGTTCCACCTCCTTCCCGGCGACTAGCAACAAAAGTTACCAATTCAGCCTTTGAGTCGAAAACCTTATCCAACCAAGCCCTGCATTCATCATCACCATTCGTCTCGGCTATCTCGTCGAAATATGTCTTAAGTGAGGATGTCTTCTGTTGAGGCATGTTGGGGAATTGAGATGCAAATTGGACGAGGTAGGTGAATAGATCGCAGGCTGGAATATAAAGGGGAAGAGTGAGAAGGCTTTGAGACGGCTGGCCTCGAGGTCCCAGTGTATGCAAGGATATATCACGTGATCTGTGTAGTCGCATGGGACCGGCAAGTACTGTAACCGCTTGAGAAGTTCTATTGAGCTTGATACATGGAGAAAAGTCGCTGATAAACTCATTGAATAGTTTCCTAGCAGCTACACAAGAAAACACTTGTGTAAGTAAGACATTGATCTTAATCGTACATGCTAAAGCTTCATAGAACAAAACCACCCTTTATCTTCTCAGCCTCACGAAGACATGTGCAATGAATATAGAACTCTCACAATGTGCTCGGGCGGGGGTTGCAGCTTCATTTCGGATCTCCAGAACGTTATCTCTGTCGTTATCCTTCGGTACT
>JAABUK010000573.1_pt1 | contig 75375 bp, 109 predicted proteins | sample 5559141 | NCBI WGS metagenome assembly JAABUK01 (sample SAMN10711869, study PRJNA513367) | rock metagenome | isolation source: Antarctica rocks | place: Antarctica: Victoria Land, Pudding Butte nord | collected 2016-01-03
CCATGCTATGTTTGCACTGCACTATTATCTTGGTACTGCTGATGTTGTGTGTCATACTTAGCAAATATTTTGCTAGCTACTCTAGAGACCTCATTAGCTCAGGCATGCACATGCTTTTCATGTACTTGCTATTCTGGATGCTGCTGTCTGGCGCCTATGCACAACTTGAAGCCTTTGAGTTTATTGCAGGTCTGTTCTCATATTCCAGCATAGCCTAGTCAGCACCATTGACTTAGCATCTGAGACCCCTCAGAAGACTCATGATCACCCTCAATGATTTAGATCATTGCAATCACTGGTCCAGGAAAGAAGTACAGCAATGTCCCAAGCGCAAGGACCCTCATTGTCCTGGCAAAGGAAAGAACACACATGCCTACAGCCTGGCGCAGTGGAGTTCTGCAATTTAGCGCCATCCTCTGACATCTCAGCAAGGTGTGCTGTAGCAGCTGTGACATCAGCTTCTGAGCTCATGAGCTATTTGATCTGTGATAAGGAAGTTGTTTGCTGCAGCTTTGCTTGTATTGCCCATATTGTTGTCAATCAATCATGCAGGCATTGTAACAAGATAGCAATGTTACATGCATATGCCAGTATAGGCAGGTGGCTAGCAATGCATGTACTTGCCTGTTGAGGCATGCACAATGATAGGGAGCCTGAGATGGTCCAGGGTAGGGTTTCCCAACAGGGCGGTGAAAGTGTTGGGTGGATCATATATATACTCATGATCAGATCTAGATTGTTGAGCAACAGAAAGTGGCATGCATTGAGCGTTCCAACAGATGCAGAGGTTCTTCAGGTTAAGCATTATTAGATTAAGATTCACTGTCTCAGTGTGACCCAGCACAACATGCTGTTGTACCAAAGTGATATCCAACTCAGGAAAGCATGCTAAACTTATCTTGTCTTCATTCAGCCTGCTAGAAGCCCAACTTGAGTCCCGGCGTCGGGTGTGCAATATGCAGCCGTTGCGTGCCTGTGGCAGCATGCCTCTTTTACTGTGTACACAACATGTTTTGGCCTGTTGCGGTTGACAGTTTAGCCCAGCTGTCTGGCTCCAATTGACCTGATGCACTCATGTGGCTTTTGCAGACTGTGACAGTAGAGTGATGTTACGTACGCATATGCGAAGTGACATCAATATCACATCACCTGCTTGCACTGCTGCAGCTGCACATTCTGCAGAATATGCTGCTTGATTCTAGTGGGCCAGATCCAGCCAGGTGCTTTGACTAGGTGTACGTGTTAAACATGTTGTGACGCTTACTAAAGTGCACATTGTCACATAATAATATCAGCTTTACGATCGATTGTAATACACACAGACGTCAGCTGACTGCAGTGTCTTTGACAACAACGCTATAACAAATAGTAATCACATGAGGTGGTCCAAAAAAAGGTTCATGGCCATGACCACCATGGTGGACTATGCTGTCGTATGTTAGGCAGCGACATTCAGATATACAAAGAAGTAAACCAAAAAGACAGCAAGATACTCGGCATTTCTTTTGTTCCCGCTGAACAAGTTTCTAAGCAGAGCACCCCACAAAGGAAAGGAAACAGCAAATGTGGTAGCAGTCCATACATCACGTAGTAAGGGCAAGACATGCAGCACCAGCGTAGACGGCAGCACTAAACAAGCCAACTTCAAGACACCATATATTTCCGGCAAGAGATGACGCAATCTGTGGTGGCTTTTGTATGTTGACCACACATAAGCCACCTGCACTGTAAAGTTGTGCACAAACGCTTTGCCAACCATTTCAGGTTGATGAGTAAGGCTGTGCCAGTCGGTTCGTACACACAATGTGACAGTACCCACAATGGCCCACATGGCTGCCAATGCCAGCCAAAACCCTAACATGAGTCTAGGCTTAAAGGGTGATGCTGCAGCGCCGGGTTGTCTGGAGTCCAGGAAGGCATTCCATCCACACCATAGGGTCAACATGATATGGTCTATTGGATTTTCTTGTTGGACCCTAGCGATACTTTCTGGCCTTTCAGTGTCACAAGGCAAGTGTCTGTCTGCCGCAGGCACTTGTGACTGCATTACACATACCTTTGTCATCACTATGAGCACTTCTTTCTGATGGATGCACAAACTTGGTTTGCAAGAATGATGGTTATGCAATATACGTCATGAGCAGAGCATAGAAACAGTCTGTGAAGCAAATCCTGCAGACTACATGGTGCATACAGTTTCGCGCTTCTACAAACAACATCAGCAGTCCATGGCATAGAGCAGAGGGTCCAACCTGGCCAACACATCCAGTACCATCAACTTGAGCTTGACTGGTGCTTGAGAGCTGGTCTTTGCATTGAACAGGATTTGCTGTGTCAGCTGAGTCCATGCCATGTTGTGAGCTGTAAACAGGCCACCCACGGCCTTGTGTTGGCTGACAAACAGAGCTTGCTGGCGCTTGCACTGGTATTTTTTTGCTTGCACTGCTGCTGCTCACTCGAACCGGCTGTACCGTATGAGAGCAACGATTGTGCAACCCCAAATGCCAAACACCCGCAAGGGGAGTTTGATATTCTTTTGCCAAGTTGTGTGCTTAACGCCAACAGCTTGATCGTGTTCACGATACCTTGAGAGTGCTGCTGTGTTTTGTAGGAGCATGTAGACGCACATCTTGCTTGCATAGCCGATCGCACAACACGTAACGCCGGCCTGTGTCACGGTTGCGCCCAGGATCCAAGTCTTCGGCTCGTCCAAACCGCCGCATCGCACGTCGAACCTCGCCCTTTGTTTGAAACGTAAGTCAGCTCTGAGCAGCTGCCCTTTATCGAGGACCCGAAAGTTGGCGCTTCCGAGATGACCTGCCAAGCAAAGGCATATGTAACGCCAGGCTTCTCGTCGAATCTGAATCTCTCAGTTAGATAGATAGTGTGATATTGTTTTGCCAAGTTGCGACGTGCGCTCAGCGCCAACAGCTTGCTCGTTTTCACGATACCTCGCGAGTGCCGCTTCGTTTGGTAGGGGCTTCTGGACCCACATCTTGGTTGCATAGCAGAAGCAGATCCTGCACAGCACGTAACGCCGGCCTGTGCCATGGCTGCGCCCAGGTTCTTCCAACTTTTCGGCTCGTCCACACCGCCACAGGATCGCACGGCGAACCTCGCTCTTTCCTCACTCACGTCAGCTCTCAGCAGCTGCCGTTCCTCGAGGACCCGAATTTTGGCGCTTCCGAGAACATGTAACGCCAGGCTTCTTGTCGAGATTACTTTCAATTGCTCTCCCAGGTATAGTGCGATTCCCACTTTGATGTTGTCAGTTCGTGCTTTCGCATTTGCGGTCGTCAGTCAGGCGCTAATTTGCTACAATAAGTTTGACAGCCAAGTTTCTGGTCCGCTGGCAGCTGCTATACCCAAGGTCCCACACGGCAATCCACAACAGCAGCTTTGCAGTGTTTGAACAGATCATTAACAAACCATTGGACCATGACATCTGGCTTATATCCCGATAAGCTGCTCGCCAATCCACGATCACTGTGCTCATGAACACACCATAGCCATGGCACAGACACCAGCACAGACAGCGTGCAAAATTTGCTTTGTTGACATGTCACCCCAGCAACCTGCAGCGCAGAAGCTGAGTGAGCAATACCAGGTACGCAGCAACCAGTCTGCCACAGCACTCATTGTGTCAGAGACGACCGCATCTTAGCATTGCATATAGCTGACGCTGATGCTGTCAACTCTGATGCAAGCAGTCCCTTGTCTTTGAAAAGTGTGGTCATCACAGCAAATCTGCATCTTGTGGGTTCCCTTTCAGTCTATCTTGTGAACATCGCCAACGTGATAAGACAGCTTGTCCTTTGCTGGCTCTCTTGACTCTGCATCTGCATGTATGTAAAAGACTGACTGCCACTGTCTGTATCCAAACCTGCAGGTAATGGAGGTGGGGCTGGCATGAGTGTGTCAGCATCAGATGGCTTACTTGCACCTGTTTTCATCACGAAATCACATCATTCCACAGAGCTGCATCAGTCATGTCTGTACGGTGAGATTGCACATGCAGAATGCTACGCTCCTTTGCTTGACGGTGGCCAGAGGCCATTGGTGTAAATATTTGGAAGCTCAAGGTGCTACAGCAAGATGCTGATGTTCGTGTCAGGGATGATGCAAAGTGAGTACAAACCAACTGGCGCCATTTGCACCATGCATTCATTCTCTCACACAGCTTGATGCAGCGGCTAGCCAATCATTGCGATTGTGTGATGATCATGCTCCTTTGCTTGATCTCGTCGGTAACATCAAAATGACAAATGGCAAATGCAGTGAACATGAAGCATGGCAGTGATGCATGCCTTCAAGCAGCATCCTGCTGATACATGCCTGAGTTTTGTCAGCTTGTAATATCCGGACTGCTCATAGCTTTCCTTTCAAACACACTTTCATGTGGTCCTGTCGTGTTGTGCTCAAAAACAACAAATCAGGATGGCTGCACACATTTGGAATGTGCTTACAGCCTATTGAACGCAACAAGATCTGTCACATGTATTGACTGAATGATGCAGGACCGGTTCTTCACTAGGCTGTGGTAGGGGAGTCATGTGAAGTGATGACAGAGCTTGTGGCAGCTGGTGCATGCCTACATGCTTCAGATGCACTGATGTGTCGCTGCCCTCATTTGCATGCAAGACTGCGCTGTGGAAGTCCCTTAAACTGCGTTGGATTCCGTTGGGCAGTAGCACAGCACAGCACAGCACAGCACAGCACAGCACAGCACAGCACAGCACAGCACAGCACAGCACAGCACAGCACAGCACAGCACAGCACAGCACAGCACAGCACATGGAATACTTCAATTCAGCGCCATGCTACATGCCTACAAGCAGGTAGCTCAGGTAGGTCGCTGACGTGACAGGTCGCTGACATGGACGTGAGCCATATGGCATGCATGTACTTGCCTGGCATGCACAATGATGAGCAAGTTGGGATGATCCAGGGTACTGACTGGCCAGATGCTTTGACTGGATGATGTAATGTTTGGCTATAATGCACAAGAAATAGTGTTTTATCGAATTTACAGTTGATCACAATACACAGACAACCATGTTTGTTTTGACAGTAATGTCAAGAGACATGTTAAAACCTATGTCTTATGTGTCTTGATTCCACATGCAGCCATGAGCGCCAATGGCACAGGGCTGCCATGGGAGGTCAAGACAGAACAGGACGTCAATCTGAGGCTGCATGCATTGCACAAGAACGTCGCTCATGAGCTTGTGGCCAAGATGAGGCAGAGCTAAGAGGACAGACCCAAATCAGCTCTGTTGCAAGACAATCCATTGTGATAACAACAATCAGGCTCTCATGTGTTAGTACATAGTAGTACAATGTAGTGCACAAATCGTACAACTATAGGAAGAAGTAAAACAAGAAACAAAAAGAAAGCAAAGCACTTGGCATTCCTTTTGTTCCGCAAAGCAAAACTCCAGGACCTGAGACTATAAAATCCCTGAGGAACAAAAATAGCGAATGCCACAGCAATCTTTAGTAAGGGCAAGACATGCAGCACCAGAGTATATGTAGAGGGCAGCACTAAACACACCAACTTCAAAACAGTATATGCTTCTGGCAGGAAGTGACGCAATCTGTGGTGGCCTTTGTATGATGACCACACTTGAGCCATATGAACAGTAAGATTGTGCATGAGCGCTTTGCCAACAATCTTGGGTTCATGAATAAGGCTGTGCCTATCTGTACGTATACACCATGCGATAATACTTGAAATGGCCCAATAGACTGCCAGTGCCAGATAAAGCCCTGACAATAGCTTAGAGATGAGTCCATCGATGCCATTGCCAGGTTGGTTGTAGATGTAAAAGACATTCCATACAAACCATAGGGCAAAAACCATCGAGTCTGTTGGATTTTCTTGTCGGGCTCTAGCCACGCTTTCTGGCCTTTTAGTGTCACAATTGCAGTACGAGTGTCTGTCTGCCACATTCGCTCGTGACTGCATTGCACAAACATTCGTAACTATGAGCACAGTATTTTATCTTTTGATGGGCTGCACAAAGTTGGTTTGCAGCAATGATGACATCATGCAAGGCTCATCGTGAGCTGAGTGTGTAATCAGTCTTTAAAGTGAGTCCTGCAGAGTGAATGGTACATACAATTCGTATGCTTTTACAAAGACCATCAGCAGTCATTGTTCTGCCAACAGCGACAGTTCATGGCCCAGAAGGCAAAAGGTCCAACCTGGCCAACATCTCCAGTGCCACCAGCTTGATCTTGACTGGTGCTCGAGAGCTGATCTTTGGATCGACCAGCACTTATTGTGTCAGCTGACTCCATGCCATGTTTTGAACTGTAGACAGCCCACTCATGGCGTTGTGTTGGCTGACAAACAGAGCTTGCTGGAGCCTGCATGGGTACTCTTGTGATTCCGTTGCTGCAGTTCACTTGAGCCGGCTGTGCCATATGAGAGCAACGCCTGTGCAACCCAACATGCCAAAGGCCTGCAAGGGGAGAAAGATAGTGTGATATTGTTTTGCCAAGTTGCGACGTGCGCTCAGCGCCAACAACTTGATCGTGTTCAAGATACCTCGCGAATGCCCCTTTGTTTTTTAGTGGTTTCTAGACCCACATCTTGGTTGCATAACAGAAGCATGCATCTGCGCAGATCCTGCACAGCACGTAACGCCGGCCTGTGCCATGGTTGCGCCCAGGTTCATTCAACTTTTCGGCTCGTCCACACCGCCACAGGATCGCACGTTGAACCTCGCTCTTTCCTCACTCACGTCAGCTCTCAGCAGCTGCCGTTCCTCGAGGACCCCAAATTTGGCGCTTCCGAGACGGACCGGCACATGTAACGCCAGGCTTCTCGTCGAAAACACTTCTCGCAATTCTCTCCCTGGTAGAGTGCGGCTCCCACGTTGATGTGTTCAGACCTTGCTTCCGCATTTGCGGCAGTCATTCAGGTGCAGATCTGCTAAAATAAGTGTGACAGCAAGGTTTCTGGTCTGCTGGTAGCTGCTATACCTTGACCATCCAAGCGGCAATCCACAACAACAACTGCAGTATTTGAACAGAACATTACCAAACCACTGGAATGCGAACCATGACACCTGGCTCATACCCCGTTAAGCTGCTCGCCAGTCCACGATCACTAAGCTCTTGAACACATCATGATCAAAGCCACGTCACAGACCCAGCATAGACAGCACGCAAAGTTTGCTGCGGTGACATGTCAGCCCAGCCTTTCTGCAGTGCAGGATCAAGTGAGCAGTACTAGGTAAGTAGCAACCAGTCTGCCATAGCACTCGGTGCTTCAGAGACGGCCGCACCTTAGCAGTTCATTCACCTTGCACACCTGCACAATGCATACTTGTCTCAGAGAAAAGTTCGGCGTTACAGCAAGCTGTCCACAACATTGTGATCTGCTAGACATACCTATTTCTGCTTGTTGCAGCATGCGGCGCTGTATTACTATGCTGCTATCAAGGCAAAACTGTCGCATTCATGCACATGTGCACATATACATGGCCTCGCGTGGTGCTGCTTTAGATGCAATCTCAAAGCAGGCAAGACATCGAGCCTTGCGCACCTTGCTTGACCATTCAGGTGCCTCAAACTCAGAAAGGACTGCACTGTTCTGTTATTGGCAATGTGCCTCAGTTACTCTAAATTGCAAACCAGCACCAGAACTGTGCACCACATGTAGTCTGCTGCGAACAGAGCATAGCTAACTTAACAGCAACTCTGCTGCAGGGAGCGAGCCTGCTTCATGAAGCTGCCTTTGCAAACCAACTACGCAGTGCTCCTGTGAAGCTGACCCTGATGTTGTCAACTCTGATGTAAGCAACCCCTTGCCTTTGAACAGCATGGTCATCACAGCATGGTCATCACAGCATGGTCATCACAGCATGGGCATCACAGCATGGTCATCACAGCATGGTCATAACAGCATGGTCATCACAGCATGGTCGTCACAGCATGGTCATCACAGCAATGTGCATCTCATGTGTAGCAGTCATCTCCCTTTCAGTCTGTCGTGCAGACACCGCCAGCATGATGAGACAACTCGTCCACTGCTGGCTCTCTTGCCTCCACACATGCATGTATGTGAAACAGTGACAGCCAAACAGCCAAAACGTACCAGTGTCTACACCCAGACCTGCAGGTATGGATGTGGGGCATGAGTGCGTCAGCACCAGATGGCTCACTTGTACCCCAACACAGCTGCTTTAGTCTTGTCTGCATGGTGAGACCTAGACATGTCTGCTTGTTCGCAGCCAGATCCCTTTGCTTTGCGGCATTCAGAGGCCATTTGGAAGCTACCAGGTGTCTGTTGCAGCATGATGCTGATGTTCCGGAATGATGCAGTGAGTACAAGGCAACTGGCACACCTTGCACAAAGTGCAATGGTTCACTCATATAGCTTGCTGCAGCCAATGACTGTGATTGCAGGATGATAGTACTTTGTCTTTTGATTCTGTCAGGAGCATAAACGCAAATGCAGTAAACATGAAGTGGTGATGCATGCCTTTGAGGAGCATCCTGCTGATGTATCTGTGTGTGTCCTTCAGCTTGTAATGTCCACACTGCTGACAGCCTACAAACACACATTCATGTGGTCCTGTCACGCTGTTCTCAAAGACATCAGCGCAGGCTATCCCGTGCAACAAGATCTGCCACATGTGTCAATTGAATCATGCAGGACCAAACAGTCGTTCACTAGGCTGTGGTGGGGGAGTCTTATGAAGTGATGACAGAGCTTGTGGCAGCTGGTGCATGCCTACATGCCCCAGATGCACTCATGTGTTGCCACCCTCATTTGCATGCAAGCCTCTGCTGTGACTGTCACCTTGAAATGGGTCGATTGCATTTGGTTCTACTAGGCAGCAGCACAGCACAGCACAGCACAGCACAGCACAGCACAGCACAGCACAGCACAGCACAGCACAGCACAGCACAGCACAGCACAGCACAAGCACCACAAAGTCTGGTGGATTGCAGTGCAGCAGTACGCACCACGTCAGTAGTAGCCCCCCCCCCCAAACCCCCCACCCCCCCCCACCCCCCTCCCAAGTTGCCTTTTATAGACTTGACAAGCAGTCTAGTTCACCACACACTGCCTGCACACACCTTTGGCACACATGCTGACCCATTGGATCATTGTGCACATCTTCCAATGTTGGGCCGTGGTCTAAGTTGGTGAGCATTTGTGTCAGTCACTTCCTCATCATCACCTGCATTAGCTTCCCATGTTGTCTACAGCAGCTTTCCTTTATGGATTTGTAGCTGCAATTGGGCCAACTAACCCTGCTGCCTCGTGTTATCAGTCTGGTCTCTGCATGTCTAGTCCTGCATGTACCTAGCTTGTCATGAACCAGAAAGCTTAATCATCATTATCATTTGGGGCAGGTGTTACAGCAGTTGTAATCACTCGTGAGTTTTGCATATGGAGTATTTGACTCACCTTTCTAATGACCTTGCATTGTTGTTGTGTGCAGGCCTACCTCAATCTGGATACTCCCAGCCTGCTGTATGCCATCATTGCCATCCTGGCTGTCCACGCACACATCCCATCCCAACCCAGGGGTCAATGTGTTCTCTGCTTGATACTTGTTCCGTTACTCTCAGTGCGTTTTGGCCATTCCTTACACAGTAGTATTGTGGTGTACAATGAAGCATTTATCCGTCACAACTTCCTCTACCAGCTGCTGTGTCCTGTCCTTCTCTCCTGTTGCCATGTCAGCTGGTGACTAATTATGTGTTCCTGGAGCCATGTGAACGAATGCTCAAGTTTTGTTTTATGATCAACAGCAGTCCATGTGTGTATCTATACTGATGTGGCAGCAGTGCTGACATCAGACCTGCGTATTACTGTTTTGATGGGTATGTCATTTGTTTGAGCAAGCTTGCCAACATCTTGACTTTGATTTCAGGTCATCCTGATGAAAGCTGCTGAGTCATACGACAGCCCTAAGAGTAGAAAGTCTTGAGCACCTGCAGGACAGCATCAGGACCCCAGGAGGACCCCAGGGGGACCCCAGGTGGACTCTCCATCCCTCAAGCTGATTGACAACCCAGACTTGTTTGAGCTGAGCGGCACCTCAACGAGATCAAGAACGGCTGCACAGTAAGCCACTTTGTGCTGCTGTTGCCACCGCCAGCAAGTCTCATATTGCATGCTGTGATGGCAAATCATGATGCTGTGTCATGCAGTGCTGATGCTGCATGCAAGCCCCATGTTTTGCTGGCTGACCATCCCATGCCTGTGCTTGCAGCGCCTTCCTGTGTTGTATCAGTAAAAGCAAAGCAGCAGTGCGTGCCTGCCTGTCTCTCTCACTCACTCACTCACTCACTCACTCACTCACTCACTCACTCACTCACTCACTCACTCACTCACTCACTCACTCACTCACTCACTCACTCACTCACGCACCCACCCACCCACCCACCCACCCACCCACCCACTCACTCACTCACTCACTCACTCACTCACTCACTCATATGCAGGTCTTCAGCACGATGGTTTACAATAAACTCTGAAGCGCGATCGCGAGGGATCGTGTGTGAGCAGGGACTCGGGGACCACGCCTGAGTATGCGATGCATTGTGAGTTTTGTTCCAGTGCAAAATTGTTACAGGTCGCGTCTGGCTGAGCTGTGGCTGAAAGCTGGAAATTCGCTGGCTGGTAGGTCTGCCGGCCACGAGCATCAAGCAGCATGTAACAGAATTCAAAGGAGAGCCGAAGTTCATTATACCTGTATCAGCAGAGTAGAAAGCCCTCAGAACGTGTGTCGAGGCTCTGTTGAAGAGTGCAATCAGGCACATGCAGAGGCACTTGTCCACACAACCAGCACGATGGTTTGCAGTGTGATATGGAGATGTAATATGGGTGTGGCTTCAAGCAAAGCTGCAATGTGGCAAAGTTAAAGTTGCTGTGTCTCAGCTCTGCCAGTGGCATGTACATACATATGATAAGCCATGCACAGACTTCCTTGCAGTTGCTACAGCAGGTACAACCCCTTTGTATAATCCAGTGTTGAACGTATATACACATCCACCTAACTTGCAGGTGTACATGCAACAATTTTACGAATCACCAACATACAAGTTGAGTGGGATGTTATCTACTACACCACATGTGGTATGCACAATTTGAGCATCAATTGTACAGCTGTGCTCTCGAAGTGCTAGCAGAGGTGGCTATACAACAGCTATAGCTATACAGCTGTACAACGGTGTTTGTCTCAAGCCCTCTGTACAACTGACATACGACTTCTACAACGAATATCTTATTAGGAGTTAAGTCATTCAACTGGTGGCAGCTGCTGCAAAGTTTGGAAATCAACAGCATCAAACAAATCCGAGATCTCTAGAGTCGGTCCTAGCATTTGCAGTGTCTTTTTGAAGCATTGTTGATGAAGGTGCCTTGTAGGGCCCTTGTAGCCAGTCAAACTTTGTTTCCTGATGCATATCACAGTTACACCCCTGATACTGATTTCAGTACCTTGACGAGAGTGTTCTTGCTTAGAGCAAATAGATCTGGGTGGTATGCAGGGTAGTCCTTGATGAAATATGCAAGCCATCTGGAACAATAATCCTCGGTTTGCTGCAACCCATTTGACTCTGCCAAGCTGCACACTCTCAGCACCTCTGGCGCCTCCGCTGAAGCGATGCAGTAAGGCATTACCGCTACCGGTGCCCAAAGCAGTCTGTCATGCAAGCACTCACACGTGACTCTAGTGTCCCCTGCACGTGATCCGCAACATAGAAATGTATGTATGTATGTATGTATGTATGTATGTATGTATGTATGTATGTATGTATGTATGTATGTATGTATGTATGTATGTATATTTGTTATGACAACCACAAACGCAATCAACAGCAACTCGAGGTGTTGCCATCTGCACATGCTGCAACTCGCACTTGCAAGTCTTAATAACCCGGCTGGATAAGAAGGCGCTGCAGCACTAGAGTACTCGCTGGTAGCATGTACATATAATCAACGCAGAGTATACTGCGTACTACGCAAAGCATTGGAAGTTAGACTGATGGAAGCTCGCATTTGGAGTCACCAGTGGCATATGCATGATCATGCCATCAGCCATCAATAGCTCGGGTTATTCAGATATAGGGTTCATTGAACATCATGCCGCTCCCATCATGCAAGATTCAAGGCTGAGCAGCAGGCTGTATTAATAATATTATGCACATGCTGCTTATGCAACAAAGACAAACAACATTTGCAACAACTTCTAGCCATTTCAAAACAAGAAGTACATAGACAGTGTTACTAATGCCACAGATCTGGAACTGGACACCTGAAGTAAAGATCAACAATCAAAGCAGCAAGTGTCACAATTTTGCAAACATGTTCACCAGCACAAGGATATGTTTGACCAGGCTTGTTTGCTTGCTGTGCGTGACTGTCTGCCGGACTTCAATTAAGCCCTAGGGTCTGTCTGCTGCGCTTCAACCAGACCTGGCAAGCTGGTGTGTCGTTGCAATCTGTCATCAGCAGTAATGACAAAGCGGCCATCCTCCAGGGGTTCCACCTCATCCAGATATAAAAAGTAGTTGAGTGTTCTAACTAAACTCCGAAGCTTATGCCCAGCCTTGCCCTCACTTTTACCGCACACCATTCCTTCAGCATCAGCACCATGCAACAACCTTGCCTGTCTGATGATGTCAGCTTGCAAAGACAGAATATCATTGCAAGCCTTAGCGTCTGGCAGAATCCAGTCACTCTTTAACAAGCCCAATGGGGGACTGTCCACAAGAACTTCTGTCAGTGGTGGCAAGTGATCGTAGCAGCTGTTATCTCCAGCAAAGGGAGAGACAACATGTTTTTTTATATAGTTGGGGCCCAACAGGGAAGTCGCCAGCAATCCGCCGAGAAGCCCCCCAAAGTGAGCCCTAAACAATGAGTATGCCTTGTGTTCTGGTGCAAAGCTCAATGGCAATGACTGTCAAGAGCAAAACAAAGGGGCCATGAAGACAAGACTCAGCAAATGCACATACAAGAGCCAAGACAAGTGCTTGTCCAAATGCAACTGATCTATGCATGCATTTGCTGATTGTATGCACAATTCACAAGCAAGCTTGTCTTCAGCAGTGCAACTGCAATTGCAAACAGGAACACCTCATAGCCATTGGCAACACGAGCCTGCAGCCTTGCTTCCTGTGAGCTGCTGGCAAAACTCCTCCTTACCATTTGTCCACTGGAATGGCAATAGCAATTGCACAGTTGATGCCAACATCCAAGGCTACTGTCCAGGCAGCCCCATGCATGGGGAGAATCTTGTTCAAGCGCCAAAGTGTCATGACATTTATGCCCCAAAGGCCAAAGAAACCGCCTGCATTTTGACAAGGAGCTCCTCGAGTGCTGGAGACTGCATTGAATGACAGCACCTGGAACAGGCGCAGCTCCAACAGGCATGTAGCAGACAAAACACTGTGACAAACATTTTGCAGTATGCAGCGAAGTCTGCTCCCGGATAGACCTAGCCTTGGGTCCACTTGTCAGGTTTGAAGACTACGGGTCACAGGTCCAAGCTTTAGTGATGACAACGTGATCATTTTCCAGTGACAACGTGATCAGTATCTTGAAATGAGTAATATAGATTTGGAGCCAATGCATCTCTGGAACTCACCCTCAGTTCACACACCTTGCCCTGGGGTGCAAATATGTGTCTGTTGTTGGTGCATGTTGGCACGCATAAGTAGGTTGACACATACCTAACAAGTACCCAGTAACAGTAGCTAGTACAGTAATTACCATCATGCAGCAAATGAGCATGAAAAAGCCCTGCTCCTGAGACTGTCTCCTGAGATATATCTGTCGTACACAAGCCCAGCTTGCATACGAAAAGGCTCTCAAGCACAAGCAACATCAGCATTCATACATGGCAGCTGAGGCTTTTTGATGTCAACATGAGTTTCAAGATTGATTGGATCAACACTCAATGTTACCTGAAGCACCCAGACTGCTTGCTGGAGTAAAGAGGTAGCTTGCAACACTACTCGCCAAACAAGCGGTGCCGTAGATAGTCATCATACGCTTGGCACCACAGCCCCTCTCACAGCCAGCTCCTAGGTTGGACAATGCCAGCATGTTCATGCCAAGATGCCACCAGTTGAGGTGGAGAAAGTTACATGTAATTAGCCTCCACCATTGTCCAGCCTCAATGGCAGGAGCATACTGCAAGCAAAGCACAGTCATCACTGTCTGTATAAATGCTAGGACTGGCAAATGCTAGGATCGGCAAAACTCTGAACAGTATACGCAAACAGCATAGCCGTGCTGCAGGTACGCATCTGTAAAATACAACAAGATATGTGCAACACAAATCTACCTTGACACCCCACTGTGTGACAGCTCCGTTGGAGGCAACCTGAGCCGCAAATAGAGCTGCATTCACAGCAATCAAGCCATTTGTGCCGCGACGTGTCGGGTCCAGGAGCCCTCTCCTGGCATCTTCAAGCACAGTCCTGCGTTAAGACAGAGCGCTGTCAGAAACTCACGAATGAAGTAAAATTTAGTAGCGAGAGGCCAGCTTGCAGTTTGACAGGGACCATACCTATATACCTGCAGCGTCGTCGCAAGAACGGCGAGTTGGCAGCATACGCGCAGCCTGTAGCAACTATGGCTGCTCCTGCAATACACCTGGCGCGTGGAGAGTGCCTGAGGCGTGGCGCGCCTGCGTGGCTACAGCTGATCGAAAACCATTTCTGCTGCACCGGCACAGGTCTACATGAGACGGGCAACTGACGTATTTAAAAAGAATATCATGGACGTGGCTTTTTGATTCGGTGGTCGGTAATCGCAGTCTCTCTTGACGCCAAGTAGCTTGCTGTTTCGTGATCTGTGTTTCGATGGAAGCTTGAGGAAGTCGCAACGGGGCCCTTGCACAACCGCAAGCGCAAGCAGGTGCAGCTGCCATGGCACCAATACCTGAGCACATTTGCATCGGAGTGGTTCCTTGGCGGAGGCGACACAATGTTTGATGTAACGATGTTTGTAGAAACTTTCACGCCCACCGTACATACAGTACGATACTACGTAATACGCCCGCCGTTTTGTATCCCTAGTCAGCATAAACGCCCATAAACGCAATCGTAAGCGCATCAAAGACGCAGCGCTGACAAAAGCCTCGCCGATCCGTTGATCAGCCAGTTTTGCTCCCCGGTTTTTACCATATGTTGAATCTACCGAGGCTGCCACTCGCGGGTCCGGAAGGCCGGCTTGCACGCACCCCGCTGGCTAGATGAAGCTTGAAGAGCCCTGCCACCGCAGTCACAAAACGGTGGGGCTGCATATTCAACAAATTCATTCGTACAGATGTGACAAAGAAAAGTTGCTGGCTTGACAGTGTCCAGCTCGTCGGACGGGGTTAGCAGCTTGTTTGCATGCGCAGGGATCCACTACAGTCTGTCCTTCCCAGCAACCTGAATGGGACAGCTCAAGTTTCCACGCATTGCACCAGATCTTGGCGAGCCTGCCACCAGACACGATCTGCCAAGTGCGTTTGGTCAGCAGACACTGGCGTGCCGTTTTTGACAAGGCTGTACAACAGTTGTTACCGGGGAAGAGCACCACCTCACAGCATTTGTTACAGCTCCCAAACACGTTTCCCAGCCTTCAGCATTTGCATCTGGGGAAAGTCAGCAACCAAATAACGCGTCCAGCCCTCTCTGCCCTTAGTCAGCTCAGCAACCTGAGCTTGCTCTCCCTCCCTCAACAGACCCATCTACCTGATTGGTTTGATCAGCTCAACAGCCTCCAGTGTAGCCTGGACATTGCTCTGACAGACAACAGCCTCGCATATTGCTGCAACTCCTTAAGAAGCAGCTCGCAGAAGCTCGCCCACCTCCAGCTCTCGTATCCCAGTGATTTGAGCAGAACTGTCAGCTTGCTCAGCACATTCTCCAGGCTGCAAACCCTCAACATCCAGGCAGGCATCCTCCATACCAGCCCCAGACAAGGCCGCTACCTTCTTGATGTTGGCTTGCTGGACTTTCCAGTTGAGCCAATCCCCACAGATGCCTTCTCCACATTAGCCACCTTGACACAGCTCACTTCCCTCAGACTCATAGGCGTCACAAACGATCTAGATGCAGCCACAGCAGCACAGCTCAGCAGCCTGCAGCAGCTGCAACACCTGGCGATCTATGTAGAGTCTAGCACAGGCATTTCAGGGCTGTCTGGCTTGACGTCCCTCACCTATCTGTGCATCAAGGGTCAGGCCCTGCACATCAGTGATGACACCTTTAATGCAATAGGCAAGCTCCAGGAGCTGCGGTCACTTGTATTGGAAGGCAGCATCATCAGAGAAGGGGCAGATGCTGAAAGGCACAAGCTGCATGATAGGCTGGACGGCCTGGCATGCTTGCCTCACTTGGCAACTCTGCAGTTCTGGGGATGGCTCAATGCAGAAGCTGTCTCTCACATGAGCGCGCTCACTCAGCTCACTCGGCTCACGCTGTGGGAATCTGCTGGGGTCACGCCTCAAACTCTCAGGAGCATAGCTACCTTGAAGCACCTTGTGTATTTGGACCTGAGCTACAACAAGCTGGCAGGGGCCGAATGGAATCCAATTGGGGCTCTTACAGCGCTGACTGCCCTTCATCTGCACGGGTGTCGGCAGGTCACAGATGAGACAGTGCAAGGGTTGTCCACCCTGACCAATCTGCAGTGGTTTGATATCAGCCATGGTGTGATGAAGCGTGATTTCTATAAGGATAAATTGACTGAAGAGGGAATCTGGATGGTTGGGGCTTTGACCAGTCTGCGTGATCTGAACCTGACCGATCTGACCAACCTCACTGATCGTGCTGTCTTGGGCCTTTCAAGCCTCACACGCCTGACTCAGATTTGTTTAGTGGGTGCACATGCTTTCCTGCACCCTGTGCAGAACTCTGGGTTACTTGCCATGAAGAACTTGTTGTCCCTGGATTTGTCTAGGAGCTCTTGCATTGATGACATGAAGAAATCTGAGTTGCAGCCAATTTTCAGTACACTTACAAATCTGAAGCAGTTGAGATATGGCTCTGATGACTTTGCATACACTCTTGCATCTGATGAGCCAGAGGCAGTTGAGATCTATCCATCAGATCAGGGCAAGTATGCAAAGCTTCACATGCCTGTTTAATTTGTTATGCTGTATTGGCCTGTAATTGGTGATATAAATAGGGCTTAGGCAGGGGCAAAAATAGCTGTGCATGCCAGGCACAAAGTTGTTTCTCTTTTTATAAATAACAGACAGTCACTAGTGTATACACATTTTAGTCAAACATCATCTTGGGTTTAGGAACTCGACCTTGACCACTCAATATACTATCTTGTGAGTGTGGTCATGCCAATTATCTGCACAATTGTGCTGCCTTGCTTTTCGGCCTACGTTTGATGTGAAGTGAAATACGGCTGTTTAAACTGATCCCCATAGGACTGACTTGGGGATCGGGAATGCCTTTCAAGCTTCGCAAAGTGAAGCGCCCACTCCAGCGCCCGGAGTTGTCTTGCCTGAATCAGCCACGAGCAGGAGGTTCGCTAGCGCCATTCGACGTTCAGAAAATGGCTCAAGGATGTGTTTGTTGTGCTGGGTGTTCACAACGGGTGCTGGTCTACTGCTGGTGGGCCTTCAATACGGTGAGAGCCGTGGGGACACTCTTATCTTTGCTGAGGGTGCTGACTGAACACTGACGGTTTCAGTGCAGGCTGTGTGCGCGGCCTTCTCCGCGATGGCCATCATCAACTCTCGGCACATGACAGACTCGACAGTAAGTGTAGCTCAGCTCTGCACCCACCAGCACCCAGCTTGGTCTTGCTGTGACGAGTTTGAGGCTACATGCAGTTGTATGGCGGAGGTACTGATGGTCAAGTAGCACTATCTGGGGTCATCATTGCTTGCATACTGGGCACTGTCATGGTGCTTGTGTACAGTGTCATCAGCTTGCTGCTGGTCGTGAGGTGAGCAGATGTCAAGCACGTGATATGATACATAGAACACAGGCAGCCAAGCTGAGATACTGTGCTATGCAGAAACATATTCTTCAGGAGGCCTTTGGCTGGCTTCTGGTAAGACTCCCTTTAATCCATGGCAACTTAGTGCACCTCCATGCTTCCAGCAAGTCGCCAATTTAGCGTTTGCTGTGTATGCAAGATCATTCCACCACATTTGCCAGCAGCAGCTTGTGCTGCTGTGTTTTTTGGGCCTGCTTTAGAACGTACAATTTTCTATGCCAACCTAGTGTCTTGACATGCATTCAGCAGGACTGCTCAGCTGTCTAACACATTGCGCTGACACAGGTATGGAGTGCTGTTGTCATCCTCCCTGCATGTGGCCATGTTCATGCTTCTGGCAGCGCTGGTGTTGACAAGCTTCAACGGCTCGGTAGGCAGCTTTGTCACTGCTTGAAAGTGATCTCAAAGCTCTCAGCTTGCAGCTGCCTTCAGGCCTTGCAGCCTATGCATGATTGCATTCATTCATGCTGCCCTCGCATGCTTGCAAGAGCAGTTCCTCCACGCTTAATGGAGACCTGCCAGTGATGTGTGTGTCCAGCTTGATCTTTCATCAGTACTTGGCCAGGGCAGTGAAAACATGCCTTTGTTTTGCAGCAGCTTGCCAGTTTTGTTGTTAACCAATTGGCATGATACAGTTCTGCGTCTCTGGAGTGAGCTTGACAGCAGGCGTCAATGCACTGCTTGTGCCCATCTCTGCCCACCAATGCACGATCATCACCACAATATTCATTTGCGTGTTTTGCCTGTTCTTGCTGCTCAGCCCATGCACTGCAGATTGATCGAGGAGTCAATGATGCAACATTCCCCTTGGAGTGGTCTTCTGTCTACAAGGTCACATTTGCGTTGGCATACCTGCTGGTCGCCACCTTCCTGGTGCAGTTCTTCCTCTTCTGGCTGTGCAAGTCAGCATTCATTGACGGCCCCACAACAACAGTCGTGGTGGAATCAAGTAAGCAGCATGCAATGCTTCTCAGCTCTTCGAGTGCCCGAGTATTGATGCACGCCATCAGGACATCAATACGATTTCATGAGTGCGCATGTCGCTATTGAGTCTGTCGCTGGCTATGCCTTTGTGGAACTTTCTGATGGCTTGTCTGTATAGCCTGTCTGTACAGTGTAGGGCAACCTCTACAGAATGCATGGTTTGCTGCTCATTGAATCTTTGATACTGTCCAGCAAGGGTTGCAGCCTGCCAGGGACCTGCCCTCTTGAATCCCCTGAATGCATGATGTAGGGACACCCAGCGCCAACGCCACAGTGGCCGTGATCAGGAAGGATGATATCAAGAACGCTAAGAAGGTTGCAAAAGCAGCACAGAAGGCTGCTGAGCTAAACAAGATGTTTGGAGCAGGACAGACTGAGACTATAGTGTAATGATGTTTTAGCTTGCCCGCTTCTCTGAGAGGTTCTTTTACTTCTGTGGGCACAGACACGCTGACTTGATCCTTGCTACGAAGCGCATTGACTCCTGGATCTTGACGTGAGTGCATGGCAGCTGGAATGTTCATTGATGTTCCTTGACATTTGATTACTGTTTGGAGCTTGACCATTTTTAATTGTAGGCTATAGCTAACCCATCTCATTTCACAGTTGCCTTCCTCATTTGTGACTGTGAATGCACTTCAACAAAGCAGTTACTGCACGCTATTCAATTATATTGTACGCTGTGGCGCTTGCAAGGCATACCTGCAGACGAACAAAGTATCTCTGCAGGTGCAAGGAGCGGATATTGCATGGTGTTTTGGTCTTGTATGTTCTTGCTCGAGCAAACGCCTCCATGTAGGTGCATAGCGCAGTTGCAGGGCCAGTGCCTTTCCTCCATTGTACTGAGGTTAGTTTACCAAGGTTAGGGGTTTACTGGAGATTAGTCACGCACTGTCCCACCTTGGCACCGTGATGGTGCTATAGCGTTTGCGCTCCGGTTGTCGCGCTGAGGTCTCGCGTCTGACATCAGCTGCTCGCAATGTGACGCCAGCCATGTACTCTCAAATTCATGTCGCAGATGAGGCCGTCGCGAGCTTGCTTGAGCACCGATCTTTAGCTGTGCGGTGCACTCTGTCAGTTTTTCTGAAGTAGTCAAACTCTCTGATCCGCCTGTCAGCGGATTCGCAATGACATCGTTTCCAGATACCTTGGAAGGGCTGGCTCAAGCTCTCGTTGCGCCTGAAAGCAGTAAGTCTCACTGCTTAAGGAGCAAGCACAAGGGATGTTGCGCTGGTGTTGACTGGCCCCCCTCGTGCGCTCTCAGGTCCCGAGAGGCGCCTGGAGCTCGGCAAGAAGTTGCACAGCTCACTGGACATTCTGCAGACGCCCACATACAGCAGATTCCTGAAGGCGTTCTTTCCTGTGTTCACAAAGCTTCTGGAGCAGTTGCCTTTACAGCAGCAGCCAGAGACTTCAGAGCACAAGCTTAGGCGCTTGATTGTGGATGTGCTACAACGCCTGCCACAGAATGAGACCATCAAGCCTTACATACATGACCTGCTTCGCCAGGCACTGCAAGTGATCAAGAGCGACAACGAGGAGAACGCCCTCATATGCATGCACATTTTCTCAGACGTCTTCCGGACGCACAAGCCCCAAGATCCTGACTCTGCTGTCCAGTTCTTGGAGTTTGTCAAAGGGGTATGCATTCTGACTGACTGCTGAGGCAGACGGTTCCATTGCTTTCACACACTGATGACGGCCAAGCTTGTTGCAATATGCATCAGGACAATTTAACAAAGCAACAATGTGCTGCAGCTGTACAAGGAGTTTGCGGCAACTTACAAGCACTGGTTTGAGTTTCTGCTGCCTCGCTCTAACCAGAAGCTGGTGACTGGTCATCATCCCAGCAACAGGTCCTTCAAGATTGTGGCTGAGTGTCCTGTAATAGGTCAGTCTATGACGGCTGTATGCGAGGCCTATGCTGATGCCTGCCTGCCTGCGTGCCCCCCTAAACTGCAGCAGTGCAGGCCTCTAGTGCAGATATGCCTCGGTCTTTGCCACTCTTGTGTTTGTATAATGCAGTCTTACAACGTGAGCCATTGATTTGCTTCTGCAGTGCTGTTCCCTGATGTTCATGACCCATCTACACTTACTTTTGAGTAATGACGTGCGGTTGTGTTGTCTACAAGTGTACTCAGCTTCCGCTTTGGCATGGTTGCACATCAAGGCAGCTCAAGGCAACCATGCTCAAGTTTGGATCGTTCCTGCTGCAATCTGGATCAATGATTGATCCTGTGCCCTGCTGCTTGCAGTGATGTACATCTTCAACTTCCATCAGAACTACACCAGGGAGTATGTGCCAGACCTGATTCCATGCATGGTGGACACAGCAAGCCTCAAGGGTGAGCTGCTCTTTCACAGCAAGCTGTTACCTACTGTAAGGATGTTTCAACCATCCGTAAGCTTCAATTGAGTTGAGGTGCTTGGTGACAGCTTCCCTCTAGGTTGCTGCTCAGCGCTCGGCAAGTTAGAATAGTCTGCTATGCTGCCATACTATGCAGGCTGCTGTACTTAAGCACTACATACGTTTCCTGCTTGCATGTGCTGTCACTCATCTCCCATTGCGCATGGCTTAACATTGATCATGCACTGCCTTTCAGGCAGCATGCAGAACACATCCCGCCCTCTTGCATCTTGCATGCAGTTCACCTGTCTTGCAAATTGCAGGCATTGAGCCAGAGCAGGTGACAGATCAAAGCAGGCACGTCTTCATGGACTTCAAGCTGTCACAGATCAAGACGATCTCCTTCCTGACATACCTGCTGAGGACCTTTCCTCAGCTTGTGGCGCCTCACCTGCAGCAGCTGTCAGATGCGCTGGTGCAGCTCATGCGCACATGCCCAGACATCCCTGCCATGCGCAAGGAGCTTCTTGTGACAGCACGCCACACCTTTGGCAACAACCACAGAGGGTGAGTTCCTCTGTCCTTCCTTTGTCCTTCCTTTGTACAGCAGCAACCTGTGGGGGCTGTGTGCATCAACAACAGCTGTACGCTGTCAGGTGCCCTGCCACTTGCCCTGGTGTGTTGCACGGCACCTGACTGTGTAAAGTTGTTGCTGATGCACATACCCCCCAGAGATTGCTGCTGTGTGCAAACGCAATGCCTGTTTGCGTGTGGTCTGTTCAACAGCAGGCAGAACTGGCCTACATTCTCTCAACCAAATCACATGACAGTTTCACTGCAATCATGTGCACCTGACTTGTCTGTCTGTTGAATAGCATGAGGCCCAGCCAAGCGGGTGTGCTAGTTTAGACACATGCTTACACTGGCTTGCTGAAGAAGCCTACTGCTCTGTGAAACAAGGGCAAATCAGCCTCTGTTCTTCATCAACGCAGAGTTGATTGAACTGTGCTGACAGCATCGGTTGCGTGCATGCTTACATCAGCCCACTGTTGCATGCACGCAGGTTCTACAGTAAGCTGGACATCCTGTTGAATGAGGATGTGCTGATTGGCAAGAGCAGAGCCTGCCAGGAGACACTCAGACCTCCTGCAGCCTCCACGCTTGCTGAGCTGATTGTGCACGTGCGCTCAGAGCTCACACTGCAGCAGATTCAGCGTATCGTGTACATGTTTTCAAGGCAAGCTCTGGCTGGAATCACAATAGGGCAGTTCAACTTGTGGTCATTGTTTTGGCTTGCATACGGCAGATGTTGCAGTGCCTGCATGTTTTTGGGCACATGGTTCAAATGATGCACAACCCAGGATTATTCACCAGATCTGAATGCAGTATAGCATATGCTCTGCAGCACATGAGGGCATGCATGCAACTTAAGCCCACCTAACAGTACAGTGGCCAGCACTGCAACAGCAGCCATTGCACTGTGAGTACCTATGCCTGTTCAGCGCCAGCCATTCAAAAAGCTGTATAAGCATACATGACTGTCACTGTGTGTGGCATTGCAGCAACCGGCAGGACCCACAAAATGTGTGTCAATTTAGGGCAGTTGCAACACGCTGCTGCACGTTTGGTGACCCTTGTGCAATCATCATTAGCACACATGTGCATCTTGCCTGGCAGTGGCTTCTCAGTATGTGCTGGCCACAACAACACTGCAAGTACGCTGCAATATGCGTGCAACACTTGTTGCAGGTCAACACCAGCATTGACTGTTGGATATGCTCATGGGTTGCCCTGAGGTTTTAGGGCTGTTGCGTTGCTGCTGCTGTGGCCATGCAGGACATTGCAGGACCTCTGCGCAGCAATACCAAGGTTTGCCGCTGCAGATGACATCAGGGTCTACGGTGTTTTGCAACAGTGTGTTTGTTGGCGGTGCAGGAATCTGCAGGACCCCAATGCGCCAGTGTCAACACAGGGCACCAGCATCAAGCTGCTGCACAGTGTGGTGGAGGTCATGTTTGCGCGCCATGCAGACCGCACCACAGCCGACTCCTACCGCCTGCAGCTGGGCAGGATTCTGGATGTCTTTGTCAGCAAGCTCAGCTTCATGAAGAGCCAGATTCCTAAGTTGCTGGCAGCAGGTCAATGCTTATCTCAGCTTGTTGTGTCCTTGACCAAGCGGTGTCCCTCATCTGGTTGTGAACATGTTTGTGGCATCTGCAAAGCCTGAGGCTGCCTGGCAACCAACTCACGGCAACTTGTCACTAGTCAAGCCACCTTTTGCAGTCTCTGTTTCCGGAAGAAAGAACCAGACTTTGCCTGGATCCCAGCAGGTTTGGCAGCAATGGATGCAGCTCCCTTCTGTTGTTCTTGAAGTCGCTTCAAGACAGTCACTTCAAGCACAACAGATGGGAGCTGCATCCATTGCTGCCAAACCTGCTGGGATCCAGGCAAAGTCTGGTTCCTTCTTCCGGCATGATAGTGCGACACATGGAGGTTTTCCACAGCGCAGCAGTTCCAATGCGCCCTTGCCTACACAACACAAGCTATATTGACGTAACTGCAAAGGGTGCTCAGGTCTGCAACAAAAAAACAAGCAAGCTTATTAGAAGCAGGTCAAAGGTGTTTTACCAGCAGTTGCCACATGCCTAGCTACCTTTTGCAGTCTCTGCAATCGAGTGCCCAGCATTCATGGAAGCCAGAATGTTTTCAAGTGTCAATGGGGATACGTTGTGGCAGCGCCCTTTGCACAGAGAGCTTACCAATAAAGCCTGTGCCTTGTTGCTTTGGACTGGTTTGCTGCTGTGTCAGTTCTTTTGCTTCGTAGTGTCATATGTGTTTCCCCCTGTGTTGCAGCCAAGATAGAGGAAGAGGAGCTCAAAGCACAGAAGGACGTAGCTGCATCCAAAGGCCAGCAGCAGCAACAACAGCAGCAGCAGCTGCCTAATCAGGATACTCTAGCTGAGCCCACCTCTTCCTCTTCCACAGCTGCCAAAGCTGCGCTGTCTCCTTCAGCAGTCACTGGTTGCATTGCCTTTGCTGCCAGGTCTCATCAGGGTATTGCAGAGAAGGCCAAGGAGGTGAGGCTCCTTGCACATTTCAAGCAAGCCTGCCTGTATGTAGCCTTCTTGTGTCATACAAACGAGAGAAAGCTGTCTTGTTGGCGCGATGCCAATCAAAGGGTGCTTGCTTTTGTGAGCAGCTGTAGTGTCTTTGCGCACATTGTGTCTTTACGTTTGCTTGGCACCAGGCATGACCATCCAAAATTGTTGTTCGGCCTTGGTGTGAGATTTTGCAAGCTTGGCCTGCATGCTGTGCTGCAAACAATTGTAGACTACTGCCAGTACTGAGTGTAAGGGGTACTGAGTGGAGTACTAAGTATACTCCAGCTGCAGTGAGCGCTCAGCCAACGTTGACTTCATGCAGCAATCTATGCAGGATGGAAAGTACATAGCCCTGAGGGAAGACATGTGTAGTCAGCCTGAACAAACAAATGAATGCATGAGTGAGTGAATGAGCAAAAGCTTGGCACATGTGACTCACGAAACAAGCTTGAAACTGCTAAGGAACAGATTGTCAACTGATTACGTGTATGCTGCATAGGTGCAAGATGCCAAGGTGCTCTTGAACACCCTTGTCACCGGGTTTAAGCATCTCTTGTACAGTATGGTCAACTTCGGCAACACCACCCGCCAGCTCCCCTCCCGCACCCCAATTCAGACCCCCCTCCCCTCCATTGGCCTCAGAGAAGATGAAGTACGGCTGACAACCAGATTTCTCACATGTGGAGTGGCATGCCTGAGGCTTTACACTGAGACCAGTGAGACCAAGGATGGCATCACCAGTGGGATCAACAATTTTGCAGATGTGTTCAATGTGCTTTCGGTGAGCTTCTGGACTCTATGGTAGCGCTGTGGTCCTTACCAAACTAAATCTGACCTGCTATGATAGTAAGTACGGCCTGCATCATGTGCTGTCTTGTGTTTGTCTCACCAGCTGCATTGGCTGCAGTCAATCAGCTTCACAACCATCATGCATCAGTTCATGATCACAAAGTCATCAAGCTTTTGTGCGTTATGATCAGAAAGTCACCAAGTGCTTGTGCCCGTTGCCCACTGAGGTCTTGGGACACAATCACTATCTTCGTCAGGATGTAGTACATGTCAAACTTTGACAGACTCTGTGCATCATGTGCACATGGCTGTCAATCATCAATGGTAATCGGAGATATTAAAATGCTAGCAAGAAACCTAAAACATCTCCACAGTGTAGAAACACGTTTTTACTGCCTCCAGACGTTTCTGAGTCCAGACTTTCAGTGCAGGGGTGACGTTTCTGAATTCAAACAGACGTTTCGGGATGTAACAGAGCTGCATGCACCATCCCCCACTGGTCTGTTACTGTAATGTCATTGCTGCTGCAGGATGCCAGAGACATGGTGGAGATCTTCACAGGCCGAATGCCATTTCTGTTTGATGCCTTGCTGGCCGACCCTGCACTGGTACACCTGCTGCAGCAGCTACTGATTCCAGCAGGACCAGCACCAGTATCAACTGCTGTCAGCCGCCACGTCGCCCCCATACTTCTTCAGTACCTAGTCGAGCACAGGCTCACAGACTTGCAGCAACCCAGCTCCAAGGTTTGTGCTGAACATGTATCACTTGCTAGCATGCATAGTTGGCAGATGTCTCTGATACACCTGTCACAGGCATGTTGCAAGATTCCACATGTGCTTGCTAGCATGCACAGTTGGCAGGGATCTCTAATACACCTGTCACTGGCATGTTGCAATATTCCATATACGCATCCTTCCTTGAGCAGTTGCCACAACAAGCATATGCACTGCTGTCTGTAAGATTTGCAGCAGCAAGTCAGATTGTGTCATCATTGCCATTTCAACAGCATTGCTTTGCCCAACCTGGCAATACTCTCTTTCCTGTGGTGCCCAATCTTTGGATCTGCATGTCTTGCAGCAGTACCTAGCTAAAGCTGAAGTGCACCCATATAACCAGCCCTAACTGGTTTAGCAGTACAGAATTCCAGATGAATATCGTGCTGAACCTTGCAGGAGGGCATTCTGGTACTGAAATGCTTCCAGCTGTTAGCTGATGCACTGGACAAGATACTGACCCTGGAGCAGGTGCTCGTGCCCAACTTCCACAAGCAAATCGAGGCCATGCTGAAAAGCATGTCTGACTCAAAGGTGGATAATCCCTCTTCACTGCCCTAGTCCACAACCATTATGACCCCATGCTCCCTTGCATTATAATGATTATTATTCAGTCGTGATAGGTTACTTTACAAGGCAGCTCCAGTACTTGCCAGCATAGAGTTACAAGTCCTGCTGAGACTCAGGCCCTACCCCATCAGGAGGCATCAGCTCTTGTGAAGGTCCCTTGCATGTAAGGCTATTAAACATGCGAGCAACACCTAGTTTTTCAGGCACTCACAGCAACAGCTTTGTCTCCTGCACTCACTGTGGTTTTGGTGCACTATGGTAACTTTGTGATCTCAGCTTTGGAGTTGATAAGTCCTGCAGACTTGCAGCTGGCAATTTGCACATCAGAATAGCAGGATGCTGTAAATTCTGCGGAGAAAAGCCAAGAGAAAGATGTGCTTGTTCTGCAGGAGCACCTCGGGTTCTTGAAGATGTTTCTGTCCCTGTTCCGTGTGTTGGCCACCAACGGCAAGCATGGTCTGATGATGAATGTCTTTGGCAACCCAGCCTTGTTGGTACCAATGTTGACTACCTTCAAGTAAGTTGCCCTCTGACACAGTAACTGCCATTGCCATGGTCCCCTGACACAGTAAATGCCATTGCCATATCAAAGGTCAATGAATGTCTTTGGCAACCCAGCCTTGCTGGTGCTCATGCTGACTACTTTCAAGTAAGATTTCCTCTGGTACAGTAAATGCCATTGCCCATCAAAGGTGGCTTTTTCAAGTATCATAAGTAATGATTTGATACTCCCAGCTATTCTACACATGATATTTCTTCTTTCAGACCCTCTGTCAGGATGCATGTGGCAAACATTGGGTCTGCTGGGTTCTGCTTGGGTATCGGAAGCCGTGTCCTGGAGGCTGTTGGCATTGCAACAGACCGTGACTGTCCTGCTTCTTGTTTGCTGGATAAAGCTGAAGCTGCCACGATGTGAACCCGATGTCCCTCACACACCAGCACATGTTGCTCATACATACCTGTAGTGAACAACAGCACCACAAGCAGTACAGGAGGGAGTGAGAACAGCTGTGGTAAGCAACAGCAGCACAAACAGTACAGGAGGAAGTGAGCACAGGATGATGTGCTATGTCTGAAGATTGCAAGCATGGCTAGCTGACAAGGGAGTGACTGCAGGTCCATGCTGGAGGGTCCCAACACTCCTGAGGCTCGCAACATGCTCATTGAGCTCATCCTGAGCATTCCTGCTCGCTTGTCAGACCTGCTGGTGGTGCTCACAAGCCTGATGAGGCCGCTGGTAATGGCCCTTCAGGAGGGGCAGGAGCTCGTAGGGCTGGGCCTGCGCACCTTAGAGTACTGGGTAGACAGGTATGACTGCCTCCGGATTTGGCATTGGGCTAATTTGGGCATGTGCAAGGAGTCCGGCAGTATGGGGAGATGTGCATCATTATAGCGCTACTGCACTTCTGCTGACGTTGCAGCAATGCTGTAGCTTCTGCTTGGCCCCATGTCCGCACACATCATGATGCATTTCAGATATTTGTCCATTACTTAAAAAAGTAATGCTCTCTCTTTTACAGCTTGAACCCAGAGTTCCTGGAGCCAGCCATGCAAGAGGTAATTGGGGATCTGATGAGCACACTTTGGGGACACCTCAAGCCCCAGAACAACCCTTTCGGGCCCCGGGTACTGAACCTTTTGGGCAAGATGGGTGGCCGCAACAGGCGCTTTCTCAGGTCGCCTGCTGAGCTGGAGTACAAGGAGAATCCAGAGCATGGCTTGCGCCTGATCCTGACCTTCCAGCCTTCTACTTCCTTTTTGGTGCCGCTTGACAGGAGCATAGCGCTCTGTAGGGCAGCTGTGAATGGCACTGGTACAGGTGCACGCTACTTCTTGACTTCACAAATTGCCATTCTGCTTTCAATGCCTGTGTCTCCGCTACAGGGGTCGGTGTTCTTGTGTCAGTAGCCATGCTGTCTGGCACAGGCGTTTCATCAGCCTCTACTCGCAGTTACTGTTCTGCCATTTGGTATCAATGCGGTTGCACAGGCACTGACAATTGTGCTCACTGCAGGAAAAGGTGTCGACATCTACACAAGAAAGCAGGCACTGCTGTTCCTGCATGTGTGCTTGGCCAGCGTTCTCAACCTTCGATCCCCAGACGACAGTCAGCTGCCCGGCAGCCAGCTAGACAAGCTGGTGGACATGCTGTTCGGGGATCATGACCACCCTCACATTGAGCCCACTGGCAGCGACGGCGGCGTCAAAACCAAAACGCAGCTCTTGGCAGAGCGCCATGTCCTTAAGCAGCTGCTCTCGACAGCTGTGGGCGCAGCTGCCGACACCGACCTTGCTGTCGATGCCACGCCGTTTGCTCATGGCGTTTGCCGGCACTTTGCCATGCTGTTTGCAGCTGGGTGCTCCGCACCCAAGTTGGCTAGTTGGCAGCAGCCTGCCGGCTCTCAGTCTCCTGAGGTATTGCCTGGTGGTCCGCCTAGTGGACCCCCAACGGGGGGCAGCGCCGGCAGCGGCGGGCCGACCATTGCTGCTGCAGGCGAACCTGATGGCAGAGGCAAAGCTTCCAAAAGCCAGGCCTTGAAAGAGCTGGATGCACACCTGTTCTTTGATGCCCTTGTTGAGGTAGCCTTCTCAACAGCTGTTGCTATCCCTCGATCTATACTGTTGTCTTCTGGATCCTCAGTGTTTATGCTGCATTGGCCTGGTTGCAGTCCATGGGGCCCTACAGTCTAGAGATCCTACAGTCTAAAGTCTGCTTCCAGCTTGAAGGGCTGGTCAGTGCATACAAACCACCATGTTGACACCAAGCTGTGTGGTCATCGCCAAGCTTGAGACTTGACTGCTATTGTCCTTGATAGTGTTGGTCATTTCTTCCCCAGGACGTCGCGATGCACGCCAACGACCCCATGGGGCTCAGCCGGACACCCCAGGGAGCATTGGCTCTTACCCTTGATTTTTCATTGTGTAGTCATGACAGGCCTATTGTACAAGGCATAGCTCAATGGTTGCCAGCAACTCCTGCTGAGACTAAGGCCCAACCCCATAAGGGGGCATCGGCTCTTGAAAGAGGGGGCATCGCCTCTTACCCTTGACTGTTGTTGTGCAGGTTCTGCTTGAGGAGACCACCCAGCGCGTCCCAGCAGCCCTGCATGGCCTAGCTGTCTTTGTCGACACTCTCAGGCTGCTTGTTGAAGCTCAGCAGTCAGTCAATGCCCCCAGCGTCTCACCTCAGCACAGCTTGCCAGCTCAACCCAAGGATGACAATGAAGTGCTGGGCACAGCTACTCCAATGGAAGAAGACCAACCGGAGGCCATGCTTGCTCAGAATGCAGATGACGCAGGAGCAGCTGCGATGAATCCTGCAGAAGCAAAGAGGCCGAAAGAGCTTTCTCCATCAGCAGGTATCGCTGTTGATGCCCTCATCTCAAATTTGAACAGATCTGTCTGGGTCACAATGTCATTTGAAATAGTTATTTCAGCTAGCCATGATGTCGCACATGCAATATTAGCTACATGCATACACAAGCCTGGTCTAGCTGCTGCAGTTTGGGCGGTATGTCAGTTGTCTGTCATGGCTCCCAGGAGCAGCCAGCCACAATGTATGAGTACCAGTATATACCACTGCCAATCAATCATGCACTTGGACCAACAGCTCCCTGCACTTCAGATGCGCAATCAATACATATATTCCTTTCATGTGCTTATTTCCTCATAGTCATGCACAAAACAGGTTACATGAGTACATGTGTGTCCAGTCTTGCCAGATACAAAAGGGGATACAGTATCTGACTACCTCATCCTCACGTTTCCTTACTTCTGCAGATGACAGCCATCCGGCCGTCATAGACGAGCTCGTGCCGAGGCTGATTCACTGCTGCTACGCTGACAAGTGGCCTCAGCGCATTGGAGGGGTAGCAGCTGTTTCCATGGTCATGCAGAAGCTGCCCATCACATGGCTGCAGTTCCATGTGCCTGACATCATCAAGGCTGCCTTGGCTGTGCTGAAGCACCTACCAAGCCATGCTAGCCTGGAGCAGGCACAGCTGCTGAAGGCACTCACAACTGTCATGCATCTGGTGGTGCCCAAGGTACAAACTGGTGGAAAGTACATTCCCTACTTTGTGTTCTTTGGGGGCTGTCAGGCTATGTCAAGCGACTGCACATCATCTGACAATCTGAAGTGTGTCTTTTGAAATGGTGCAGCGCAATGCAACTGTGAAAGCTGTGAAAAACTGTGAAAGCTGTGAAATCAATTGTTGCAGTTGCATGCATGCTCTACTTACTTTGCTTTCCATATGAAGGATGACTGGTTTATGAGTCAGACATATCCTCATGGCAAAACAACTGTGGGTATTCAAATGAGTATCACCTTGCAGGCGGCGCATGCAAGCGCAGCTGCTAGTCAACCGCCTGCCAGGCAACCACCTGCTGGTCAGCTTTCTGCCAGTGAACCTCCTGCATCGCAGCCCGCTCCAGCGCAGACCCACAGCCAACCCCTCCTTCCCCCTGGGACCCAGCTGCAGACCAGCTCTGCAGCAGTCACAGCCCCAGCCAGCAACCCAACAGCACAAGCTGACTCACCAGCGCTCAGCACTCAGGCTCAGCCTGGCTCCAGTGACGTGAAGAAGAGTGACAGCAGCCCTGCCGAGGCTGCAGGGCCTCAGGGTGGGTCCCCAAAAGCTGAGGAGGGGGTGGGCAGCCCCAGCAAGCAGGTCAAGATGATGTCGGGGATTCTGGAAGTGCTGGCTAGGGAAGTTCTGAACCCTGCCAGCACAAAGGAGACTCGTGATGCAGCGCATACCTGCCTCCAGGTGTGCTACTTCTGCCATGAGGTGGTGTCACGAAAGCATACAGACGGCGACTGTACACAGGACCTTGAACATACATCATAGTGCTACATCTGCGGGCTGTTTATGGCTGCGGTCCTGTCATGGATAAGTCCTCTGCTGGCATTTTCTTTGGTTCACTGCTGTCTGCTGCTCCTTGTGAATCCCCATACTGTGCTTTGAGCCAGCTGTTGGATTTCTACTTCTCTTGTTCTTTCCACCCCCCACCCCCACCCCCCACCCCCCTGCCCCCTTGCCTGCTCAAAAACAACCCTTTATGGGAAAGCATCCTTATTTATATAGTAGTCCTGATCCAATGGCCACTATATCATTAGCACGTGTGCCTTTCAGATCATGGCAGAGGGCACCAGGAAGACTGTGTCCGAGCTGCTGGCCTCTTCAGCTCCCAAGATTGCCAGCAACTTGCAGAAGAGGCGCTTGATCCCCTTCAAGTCTCTGCCCACTCAGATGGGAACTGTGGCAGCGCTCACCTACTGCCTCAAGCAGCACCCGGCCCTTCTCACTCTTGGGGTGGTGAGTGACTGTCATGAGCTTTGTTGCATGCAATGCAGACATTGGACAAGCTTCACCCACATGTGAGCAACGCAATGGACTGGAATCCTCTGATCTCATCCAATGTCAGAAAAGGGAAACTGGTGTGCTGAAAGCCATGGACTGTAGTCCCCTGCTGACTTCCAAAGACAAGAACATAAATTGATGAAAAGTTTGTAGACCAATGGCAAATAGGACACATGTCTGCCATGGTCACGCTTTACCCTCTGAAAAATGCAATCATCATCTGTAGTCTGTGGGACAACATGCCAGTTTGTGTTTCCTCTTTGCTGATGTTTCTCCTAATTTTCCGCACTACAGCTGCGTAAAATTCTAGCTCCTGCTGTGAAAGCATCAACTTGCCCTTGTGGTCATGCCAGAAACAGCACATAGAGCACTTACCGGTAGGTCTTGCCTGTACAGGAGATTTGCCTCATTGCGTCAGATGCCTTCCAAGTACTGGAGTTGGGTGATCAGCAGCTGCTGAACCTCATCCCTGCCAGCCGATCAGTCACCACCGAGTCAGTGGGGAAGCTGCGCAGGGTGTGCATGGAGTTTCTGGCTGCCTGCATCAGCTGGGACCAGTTCAGGTGCTGCCCTGTTCTCTTTCAAACTGCCCTGCCTTGCCTTGCCCTGCTCTGCCTTGGGGCTTCAAAGGCATGGCCGGTTTGTCTTGCTTGTCAATTCCAATCTCCTGTGATGTGATTCAGTCTTGCTGGTTGCGCCAGAACTATGTCTGCTTTACCTGATGCGTCGAATACTCTTGCATGAGGCGTTTTCTTTGGAGTGCCGCAGTTGCCAAAGAGCCACCAAGCCTACCAGAACTTTCAGGCCTACACAGGCTTCAGCTCTTGCAGTTTGCGCTGTATTATCCTGTAGATGATACAAAACTGCACCTGCAAGCTCTGTGTACTAGCCTGGCTGGAAATGCACCTGCTGATGCACAGTCCATGCCTTGCAGTGATGGCTCAATGCAAGTGCGTGAAGGTCTTCAGCTACCAGACCTGCGCCAGAACATCATCCAGCTCTTCTTCAAGCACCTGACCAGCCCGGACGAGGCCATCATCGCGACAGCTCAGCAGGGCCTGGCGCATGTGATCAGCAACCACAAGATGCCCAAGGGCCTGTTGCAGCTGTCCCTGCGCCCCATCCTGGTCAACCTGGCCTATCACAACAAGCTGAAGCTGCCGTTGTTGAAGGGCTTGGCCAGGCTGCTGCAGCTGCTGGCTAGTTGGTTCAACGTCACTCTGGGTGAGTTATTTGTTTCTTGAACCTGTTCCAGCTAAATGAGTACAACGTCCTATGTAGGTCCGAAACCTCATCTTGGGCACATGTGGTCTTGTCTCAAACGACCAATCTGAGTATGTTTCTCATTCTGAATGTGTCGCAGCTAAGTGTTACATATCTACTGTTTATGCCAGACATGTAGTTATGGGTAAGTGATGCATGATTTCAAATCTTCATTGGCACTTTGGATCTGTTTCTCTGGCCAGGAACTCTCCAAATCTGTGTGCAACTCTCAGAATGTGCGCCTTGATAAATTCACATCCAGACTCCATGTCATGTCAGTCAGACAGAAATTACGAGTAGCACAGCCATGTCACATGTGGCTTGGACACTGCATGCACATCCAAACACATCAAATGGCTACAATACTGCAAGCCTGTACTCAGGCCACTTTCACCATACGTCTTGCCTTTCCCAGCACTGTTTTGCCTCTGGACAGGCAAGAAGCTGATTGAGCGTCTGGAGAAGTTGCTTCAGTATTGCATGCCTGCACTCAGGCCACTTTTACCATACGCCTTGCCTTTTCCAGCACTGTTCTACCGTTTCCAATCCTGTTCTGCCTTTGGACAGGGGAGAAGCTGATTGAGCACCTGAAGAAGTGGCTGGACACCACAAAGCTGCTGGAGACGCCCCACAGCTGGGAGCCCGGCCAGGAATCTGACATTGCTGCAGCCATTCTGGAGCTGTTCCACCTGCTGCCACAGCAAGCCTCAAAGTTCCTGGAGACTCAGGGGGTGAGTAACCACTACTCAACTGCTTGGAACTGCTGTGCATGAGCTCTGCTCAAATTTCCACGTTGCTTATATGCTCAAAAAGCTACATGGCCTGGCTGGGTACATGAAGACCCCTCTCCACAGCGGTCTTGGTCGCTCTCCTCAGCCGCAACACTGCAGTTTTGCATACCTCATTGACCAGCCAGCTCCACAGGCTCCTCCTGTCCTAAGCAAAAGCTACAGGCGTGCCAGTGCGCACACACACTTCACAAGATACATCCACATGCCAGGCTGAGCACAACGCTGCCTGTGTGCTGGCTACTGTATGGTTCTCAAATACAGTGATCACTTTGCAGGAGAGACCCGGGCTGGTGGTGCTGACAATTGAACTGGAAGGGGCTTTAGCACAGATGCCCGGCAGCTTGAGCCCCAGCCGTATGTGGTCCCCCTACCGCCAGCCCCTTGCCAAGTTCCTCAACAAATACTCAGCAGATGTAAGCCAATCAGGCTTTGGCAGTTGTGCACTCAAGCTCTTGATGCTAGTTTGGTTTGTGATCATGATTATGGCGAAGTTGCGCCTGCAGTGCTTTGCTCTCAGTACTCACATGCTGTCTTTCAGACATGCGATTCATCATCATGTGCTGAAGCATGCAGCAAACATCTGTCCCATGCTGAAGTGCTCAGCATCTGGCCCGTGAAAAAGACAAAGGTGCTGTCTGTCAACATAATGCATAGAAAAATGTGGAACTTGTGTGAAACAGGCCATCAACTATTTTCTGGAGCCAACCAGGCTGCAGAACACCAGCTACTTCTGGCGCTTTCTTGACATCATCAAGTCTCCCACTGGCAAGCCTCTGCTAGACCAGCTGGCCGCCTCTACAGACAAACTGGTAGGTCACACACTGTTGTAAACCATGCATGCAAGCCATTATATATACTGTGCAGCTGGCCGCCTCAACAGACAAGCTGGTAGGTCACACAATGTTGTGAAACATGCATGCAAGCCATTTTACACAAATTGTGCAAACCCTATGCTACAGACAAGCTGGTAGGTCACGCAATGTTGTGAATCATGCATACAAGCCATTTCACACATATTGTGCAGCTATGCTACAGACAAACTCGTAGGTCTGACGCTGGTATAAGACATGCATGCAAGCCACTATACACACATTGTGCAGCTCCCTTGTGGATGCAACATAGCAACCTTGTGCACCCTTGCCTCGCAATCTTGGTTTGTATAGTGTGCAGTGCCGCTGTCTCAAGCAATGCATTCTCTGCAATGCTCTCCACAGAACAACAGGCAATAAGGCAGTCCAGACGTGCTCGTGAGTGCTGTTGGAGATCAACACCTTGCATGCGGCATTGCTCATGCACACCGTCAAAGCATGTACGTGACTCATGCAAATTGGCAGAAATGCCCAACTGTTTTGTGCCCTTTCCCTGGCAGGTAGCAATATTCAAGGGCCCTGGAGAGTCCAAACCCCCTGTGCCCAGCAGCCATGAAGCAGCCCAGTTTGACTGCATCCATCTCCTGAGAGTCATGGTGAAGCTGCTTCCCACCTGGCTGCCCGATGCCCTCTTTGAGGTGTTGCAAGCCCGCTGGAACTCTCGCCAGAGGCTCACCAGGTGCCGAGTGAACATTACTCCAGGGTTTGCAGCCCTGAACCTCAGTTTCTGAAACATACAATGCATAAAGAGCATCTTTCCCATTTGAGTTTGCACGTCAAGTATCATACTCAGGATGAAGTCCACATTGATCTGCAAGTCACGCATGAAAGTTCTTCACAGGCTCACCAATTGTCACAAGTCATCTTTTTGTCTTTGACATTGCAGCTCAAGCACCATGTTATAATGTCAAGCCAAAACTCACATTGCATATTGCGCTTCAAGTCTGTGCACAGGACTGCTGTCTTGCTGCGTGTATCAGCAACCAGCAGACTATTGCAATGCACATCTGCAAGCATGGCAGTAAAGCTGCCTGTAGACCAACAAATGCCACACCTTGTACTGCAAATGACTCAGAAGCATATGCGATGCATGACCTAGTCACCGCAAGAAGAACATGGCCCAGCAATATCACTGAAGCTAGGATTGAGTGGTTGATGTTTCCAGGATTGCACAAGAGGAGCACCTGCAGCGCCATCAACTGCTGGAGACTCGCCGCATTGCCAAGTGCTACCTTAACTACATCAGCAACCACAGGGACAGGGTGCAGCCCCTCTTCGAGCTGCTGACTGTGGTTAGTCACAAGACGCACTGCGATTACACCTTTGTCAAGGATTTCTACGTGGATCTGGTTGCAGACAAATACACTGTGGAAGAGAAGAAGAAGGTGAGCCTTGTTTGACTTAGCTTGTGACGCTTCTGCTGCATTTGGTGCTGGGAATCTTGATCGGACCAGGCATGAAGTGCTGTAGTATACATTTTTTGCATTGCGTCACACATTGTCAGAGCTGTGCGTGACAGACTATACACAGCCTGAAATGTCTGCATATGCTCACTCACTTCACAACAGCACTGGTCTGAGTGCTGGCACACAATCTTGCCCTTTCAGGATCACAGGGTCCACAAATGCAACACTCATGCAGCATAAAGCGCATGCTTGAGCTCAGATTGCTTGGCTTCAACAGGTGTTGGCGCACTTTTTGACAAGCTTCAAGGTGTACAATGCAACGCTGGTGAACAGTACAAGCAGAGAGGAGGTGGGCGACCAGCTGGCCTATGCCATGAAGCTCATCATCATCCCACTGCTGAGCCGGTCTTTTGAGCTGGGGCAGCATGAGATTGTTGCCGACGCCACTGTTGACAGCATGGTCAAGGACATGTTTGATCCTGCGGAAGAAGTGCAAGGTGAGGTGGCTCCAGGAGCAACTCAAGGTGTCCTGGAATTCAATATTATTACCATCATTATCATTATCATTATTTATTATTATTATCATCATCATTATCATTGTCATTACCATTATTGTTGTTTTCTTTTTCTTTTTTACTATTGTTCCTACTATTCTTACTATTTCAAGGTATCCTGGAATGCTCACACAGATAGCAGTCAACAGCAAGAACAGCTTGGAGAGTCAGCTGCAGTCAAACAACCCAGCAAGCTTGGCTACAACCACAGTAGTATGTAATCAACACATTGTCATGCTGTACTCAACTCTGCATCTGCATATGCAGGCAAGTACTCAGATGCCATCAACGTGGAGCTGCTTCAAATGGCAACACTGCTGATGCGAAATTTGCCCAACAGCATGGCTACACACCGCAAGGAGCTGATCAAATTTGGCTGGAACCACCTGAAGAGGGAGGAGTCTAGCAACAAGTACCATGCCTTCCTCAATGTCTGCCATTTTCTGGAGGCGTACCAAGCCCCAGAGAAGATAGTCCTTCAGGTAATCTGTGTAAAGAAGTAACTTTTCAGAGAGGGTAGCCGGGAGCTTGCTTTCCTGAGGCAATGAAGCTCGGACCAGGATCGTACCTCCCCTCTGCTGTCTCCTGTCATGCAATTGGTGTCTGCATGCACATGGCATTCTGCTCACAATTGAGTAAGTGGCAAGCATGGGTTCTATACAAGACTGTTAGTTTGAAAAAAAGTGTGACCATACCTGCCACCGTTGCCACATCGGAAGTGATCATACCTGCTGTCAAAAGCTGCACAGAGCCCAGAGTCATACCCTCAACGTGCTTTTGTGCATGCCACAGGTCTTTGTTGCGCTGTTGCGCATCAGTCAGCCAGATGGGCGCAGGGCTATCATCCGGCAAGCTCTGGACGTACTGACGCCTGCCCTAGTCAGGCGCTTGCCTCAGGGCGAGAACCGCTACCCCATCTGGATCAGGTGGGGCCTCACGTCTGTCCTGTGTCAACCTGAAGTGCCACCTTGCAGCAATTAGCACCTTCCAGCGTACCAGCACTTTGTCCTTGATTGCATTGCAATGCAGCTGGGTTGAGGCTGTTGTCTGTCTGGTTGTCCAAAGATTCATGTGTGAGCCTCGTACTTGCTGTGACAGCTTGCTGCAGAGCAAACAAAACAAGCTGCAGTAAGTAGCAACAATTCACGAGGGTAGTCTGCAGTGATGCATGACACTTTTTGGTGATGAACGTGCCGTCCTTATGACATCATTAGCACGCAGCAAACATCAAAGTTGAAAACGATTTGAATGATGTCATGACAACTTTATTTCTTTTCACCAAAGATTTATCTTACAAGGCTGCTGATTGCTCCTGTGCCTGATTGCTTTTTGTTGCGGCTTGTCTGTTGCTCGTTAATGTCTGTTAGTGGTAATGTTAATACTGATGCTAATGCTAACGCTAATGCTAATGCTAACATCCATGTTAATATTAATATCAAGTAGCGTGAGCTTAATTGTCCATCCCATGCAGTGACGCAGAATTGGTCTCATGGGCAACATGCTGCTTTCATGACACGCCTGTGGGTTGCAGATACACAAAGAAGATTCTGGTGGAGGAAGGTCACAGCATGAACCACCTGACACACATCTGGCAGCTTGTTGTACGCCATGAACAGCTGTTCTACACCTCCAGGCAAGCGCATCAGTGAATGCAGCAATGGGTCAGACTCTCAAATTTGTTTCTGGTGCTGAACTTGGTGTATTGTGTCATCCTAGCATGATTGCCCCAGGTCATCTTATGTTTTGCTGTCAATACACTTTAAAGTAGCTAAGCAGCAGCACGGTGTCTGCGTATTGGCAATGTATGATGAGTCAGAGCTTGGCAGAGAAAGTACTGGCAACTAAGACACTGCCAAAGCTGAGCTACTGCCACTGTGACCACAATTAGTGCCTGTGCGTTCCAAGTCAGATGTTGGCGCCTTGGCCCTAACAGGCAGTAGAGGAATGGAATGAAAACGTTGCGTGTCTGGCAAACGCAGGGCGCAGTTTGTGCCCCAGATGGTGAACAGCCTCACCAAGCTGGGAATGGCTCAGGGCGGCAGCAACTTGGAGAACAGGAGCCTGGCCATTGACTTGTGTGGGGTGATGGTGCTGTGGGAGGAGCGCCGCATCAAAGAGTTGCAATCAGGGGCTACGCAGGTGTGCAGTCTCACAAATTCTGCCACAAATGCTCTGGCTCCTCGAACAATGCAGTTTGCCCAGCCTTGTAAAGGATCATGTGCTTTGCGTTGAAAGTGCAGGGCAAAACTTTGCTTGTCTTGCTTTGTGCCTGACCATGTTGCTGAGAAAACTCATGTCTAGCTACAGAGTCAAGATGTCCATGCTTCCAGCCGCAAGAGGTCACGCCCGTCCTCTGCTGAGGCTTCAGCTGTGCCGCCAAAGGAAGAAGCTGAGGAGCTGGGCGAGCCAGCGCGCCAGAGACCCCGCACTGGGGATGCAGCACAGGGGCAGCAGTCTATCGGCACTCTACAGAGTATTGACAGCCTGCAAGCCACCTCTGATGCGACCGGCCAGAGCAGCGCTCCGCCTGCTGTTGCCACAGCTTCCGCCCCAATATCAGCGGACGCGCCTGCTGCAGCTGGTGACGAGAGTGCACCGCCAAATGACCCTGCACAGAACGCTGCTGAAACGCAACAGCCTGTTGCTTCCGTTGCCGTTCGGGCACCGCCTGGGGAACCCCCAGAGAATGGCGGCACTTCCGAAGCTGGCAAGCAGGACGAAGTGCATCAGCAGAGTTTGGGTGATCCTGGTGGAGGTGCCAAGGAGGCCGCCGATGCTATGGGAGAAGCCGCTGGGGGCACACAGGGCGATGGGCTGGATGGCAGTCAAAGGGTGGAAGAACATTTCCAGCCTAGTTTGCCAATGCAGGAAATGGTGGTCAACTTCCTGCTGCGTATGGCATTTGTTATCGGAGGAGACAGGGATCATGACTTGCAGGTGTGACACGCTTGCTCCCTGTGCTTGGGCTAACATGCTGCTTTACAGGTTTGCTATTGTCATCATCGTGCCATGGCACACCTCCCATCACCACGCACCATGTACTGCTGTTGGCATGCACGGACTGTCACCGTGACCCATACCAAGCACATCTCTGCTTCACAATCTATATTTGAAAGGCATCCAGCCTAGTCTTCTGACACTGCAGGCGCTCCTGGCGCATACCAAGACTGTCCTGAGCAAGGCCCTCGGCGTGTGGCCCAAGGCAGCGGTCAAGGTCAACTACATTTCCAAGCTGCTGCAGAACAACGCCCATCACAACCTTGATCCACCCCCGACACTACTGACAGGCCTGGATGTCATGAACACTCTGGTAGACCTCCAGCCACAGAAGATGGTTCAGGTCAGATCCACTTCCATGATGCAGCCTGGCGCTGATCTCCAGAACAGTTTTCACAGCTGTGCATCCGTTTTTTGACTTTGTTTCAGTTGCGCCTGTGCATTGGGCATTTGTGTGCAACCCACATGACCCATGATTGCTGTGTCAGCACCTTCATGCAGCAAAGCATGTGCCAAGCCCATTCCAAACGGCAGTTGCCAACATGTACAGCAATCTGCTGGAGTGAAGCTACCCTGACTTGGTTGATATAGGAGTGTGGGCAGGAGCTGGTGTTGATGCTGGAGCCCTGCTTTGCCAGCAAACACCACCAGATCTCTCAGAGGCTGAGCAAGGTGCTTTTGAAGCTGTACCAAGCCATGGGAGAGCCTAAACAGGAGCAGCCCAACCAGCAGCTCATGGTGAGCAAGCTGAACATTAGTGCTGCGCTGGTTTCACCAGCTGTATCTGTATATGTATGTGATGCTGCCTGCTGTTGAGGTCACCCCTGACAAGCTGAGTCACAAGGTTGTGCAACTGATGCTGCTGTGCCGGCTACTCAAAAGCAGGGAGTATTTGCTGTCAAACTCTGATGCAAGCGCTGCTATTGTGCAGGCTATCCATCACAAGGTGCACTTCCTCATCAACTCAAGCTTACAGGCCTGCCAGGACAGCAGCAAAGGGCCCATTCAGCCGACAGCCCTTCTTGCGCTCTGCTGCTCCCTTCAGATCTTGGAGGTACGTACGACTTGTCTCTCAACCAGTCATGCACCGGAGCATTGCAGCCACACCTTGATCTGGCTTCCATGCTTAAAGCCTCAGCCCCAATTTTTGACTGTCAAGCTCCGTGACAGCCTTGGTTGATGCAGCATCCACCCATTTCATGACCCTTCTTTACCTCCTTAAGCTTATTTTGCCTCCCTGGAAGAACCCACACATCTTGAGGTTAGACACATTGTGGTATCAGACCACATGTGTGACTGGTTGCTGCCTTGCAGGAGCTAGCTACGGCAGTACCAGCGTATGCACACAGGTTCACCACAGAGCAGGTGAAGGTGATGAGGCGCATCTCAGAGGATCACAGCACCCAGAAGGGCTTGTTATTGGCGCCCATACGCCCTGTGGGGCGCAATCCCAAGTGAGCCCTCATGCAAATGACATGCTGCCCATGTACAAGCAAGGCACCTGCTGATCTGTCAGAAACCTGCCACCCATTGGATTGACTCTGCAGAGATGAAGTCTCTGATTTGATGCAACAGTGATATGTTATTGTGTCGCTCAACGTGTACAATTCTGGGGCAGCGCCTGGGCAGATGCAGCAAACCTTTGTGCAAAGGGGAACTCTTGGCTCCAACCCTCTGGTGGAAAGCCTGCTCGTTTGCCTGAATCCAACATGCCATCCCTGGGATGCAGGGCTGAGCCTGTTGAGCCTCTCTTTGGAACCCTGGTGTGGGCCATGTGGCGCTCCCTGAGGCTCACCTTCCGGAAGGTTCTCACCAGCGCAGAGAACAAGAAGCTGTTCCTGCAGACCATGGTGCAGCTGATCACCACTGCAACAGCCAGGCAGACTGACCCAGCACTGCTGCGGGAGTGCCTCACCATTGTGCGACTGTGGCTGCTGGAACCGGAAAACGGAGGTGGGCAGTGCTGGTCGCACGTTGCTGGTACAAAAAAAGAAAAGAGAAGAAAAGAAATGAACAGAACAGAAAAGACTATGGCTTTTGGCGTCAATCTAATGAGAAGCCAAACATTGCTGGTGCACACTGCTAGTAGCACGGGTTCCATATTGCATCAGACATGCTCATCCACTCTCTTTGAGCTAGAACTTGACTGCTAGCTGAGACTACCTGTGTCTCTCAGCATCTGCTTTTGGTTCATATCATGTCAGCCCATGGTCATTCATTGCAGAGACAGAGAACGCCTTTGTCACTTTGAGCCAAATCTGAATACCAGCTGGAAAATACACGTAACTCTCAGCATGTGAGTTTGCTTCATGCTCCAGCATGGAGTCAAACTCATCAGCTCTTCGACATGACTGGCACTCTGGCGGTTGCTGTGTGGTGTCCAGTTTTGGGTGCTGTGTGCAGTGGCACTGACAGACAAGGAGGCAGTGCTCTTCTTGACCAGGCTAGCAGCCCTGGACAATGCCATGGCAGCTGTGGGGTCTGCCCGGGAGCAGTGGCAGACCTCGTTTCTGGACCTGCTGTACACCATGTGCACCAGAGTTGTCCCCCCACACGTATGTTCTGCTCTGCGATGCCACATCACATCTGACATCTGTAGCTTTCATGGGGTCGATTCTTTCAGCATCTTGTTTGCGCATTGTAGTGTTACTAATGATTTCATCAGTCAGTGGCCTGTTTGACGTTTGACCATGTCAGGGCAGGATGCATGTTATTGATCACAATCATTGCACCTCTGCTGTGGCTGAAATGCATGAGCTGCTGTGCATGCTTGGACTCAATGTCAAGTCAGCATCTTGCCAGTGAACTGATTGTAGTCAACACATCTACTACTGTCTGCGTCTTTAAGCCAGTCCTGAGCTAACTGACACAAAGCTGTGACTGTCCTTGCTGTGACTGTTTCCGGGTGGTGCATTTGATACAGGGTGAACAGCTTCAGACAGACGCGTTTGACAAGGTAGAAATGACCTATGGCTTAGGCCTGAGGGCGTCAGACCCTGTCACCAGGGACAAGTTCTACAAGCTGTGGAACAAGGCCATTCCTCCCCCCTCTTTGAGCGCTTGAAACACGTCATTCTGGTCCAGAGCTGGGAGGAGATGGGGAACAACTTCTGGTTGAAGCAGGCAGTGGTGAGTGCTGTTGCTGCCTTTCCCATCTGCAGACTTTGCCTTTGTGTATCAAGCAGGCATCGGCAAGTGCCATTGTTGCCTTTCCCAACTGCTGTTTTTTGCTGTCATGTCCTTTGGCAGTGTCTGGCAAGCTGAAATCAACACTCTCATCCAGAGCTATCACCGCTTGGTCATGCTCATGACAGCCCCAACAATCCTGCCTTTGGTCTGCCTTGCTGCTCTTGTACCTGTGGCTGATATTCAGCAGTTTTTGTAAGATCCTGAAGGAGCGAGCTCTGAGCTGAGAAGGGATGCATGCCCTGATTTGACTTTGTCATAAATACATCAGAGCACCATATAGTCAAATGATAAACAAACATATGGCACATTATAGTTCCTGTTCTGCAGGATCTTCTGTTGGCCATCCTGGTTGACAAGGAGCCCATCAAGCTGGCCCCCAGCTCCTCCCAGATCCCAGCCCTGCTCGCCAAAACCAAGCAGAACATCTTCGACGTGCGTGCACAGCAGCAGGCAGCCCAGCGCTACCAGCAGCGATTCCAGCCTCGCCCCAGCTCGGGGGCAAGCACCCCCCGGGATGTGGTCATGGGAGAGGCATCACGGCGTGACAGCCAGGTGTCTGTGCCTGGACCCCCGGCACTGCTGCCCACTGCTAGTGGGATCAACCTAGCAGCTGAGGTGGATCAAGTCAATGCTGATACTGCTCCAGGTAATGATTCCTATACTGCGCATACACACTTGAGGCTTCAGGTGATCTTTGCTCATCTGCGCATACTCACTTGAGTTTTGAATCAGAACCTGTCTATGGGACGTGCACGCTGTTGCTCTCTGTTGTTGCTCTCAGCGTGTCAGCATGACCAAGGCGGTGCTCAAACTCCATGGGTCAATGATGCATTCAGTGTGACTGCACGAATGTCTAGAGAAAGTGTATGGATGTAAATGCGCACTCTGCGGCTGCCTGCATTCATGGTTGGATGCCAAGATGACTCTACATCTGCGACGTTTTTTTGCCTTTGTGTAACATGTCGGAAACTGTGTAATGCAAGAAGTGATGCATGTGCAGCTCCGCCGCAACATGCTGCACGATTTCAAAGTTGCAGACCCCATAACCCCTCATTTCCTCAAACCTTGAACCTTTTCTACAGCCTTGACACGGCTATTCTGTCAAACCCTGAATGCTTGGGGCAGCCCTGACATGGCCATATCATTCTGTCCACAAGCTTCTGGCAACAACCTGTTTCCCTTTGCAGGTGGTGCCGAAGGGCAGACAGCAGGCTTCCAATTCCCCAGAGACCCAGCCAGCTCCCTTCAAGGGGGCCAGCTGGGGGAGCCAGCAGAGTCAGCTGCCTTTCAAGGGGAGGGCCTGACAGACCCCCAAAATTCAGTCGGGGCAGGGGCTCTGATCAATCAGTTGCCAACAGCAGCCCCCGTTGCTGGTTCTCCTGCCGTGTTGCCAGCTCCCAGTCAGGAAGACATCAAGGCAAGCCTTGCTGTTTCATGTCACGCCTTGTGCTTGCTGCATTGTCATCATACCAAAAGGCATGTGCACAACAACAGTTTGAATGCGTAGCTGCTGCACAAAACAGTCGATTTCATCTGCAAAGTGCATATGCAAAGGTGCAAATTGTTCAAAACTATGTAGGTCATAAATGTAGCAAATCTGCTGCAACTTGAAGAAACCCTTTGCATACAAGCAGCAGACAATAATGCAAAGCTTGTAAGAAGCTTTTTGGCATCTTACCTGTACATCACTGTCAGACGGTACCCATTATGTTTGCCAGCTTCTATCTGCATCAGCAAGAAGACAATATTTTTCTCAGGCTGTCAATCAGCATGCTGTGTCACAACGCAACTTTGTGTGTGTTTCTGTGTCTGTGTGACTCCCCTCTCAATTCAGCCTGTCATGTGACAAACACAGAACACCAACATCCGATACAACCACTCTGCAGAATGCAGTATCAGCAATTTACAATCAGATAGTGCAGCACAGACAAATTCATTGGCGTACAGGTCAAGCCTGAACCCCAAGACCCAACTGCACCCATGGACACTGCCCCTTACCCCCCAAGCCCCCAGGGTGCTTCTGTGGTCAAAGCAGAGCCCCCAATCAGTGCTAGTGGGGACCCATCTACAGACCCAGCTAATCTGACCCCTCCACCAGGGGCTCAGCAGATGGAGGTTGCTGGGAGGGAGGGGGGTGCTGAGGGCGCGGGGGCTGCAGCTGTGGGGGTGAAAGTAGAGCCTAGTCAGGATAGCCTGATGCAGGAGGCATCTCTTCAGGTTGGTAACATTGCACAACATGTTCTGACAACATGTTGTGCCAAACATTACTATATCAAAATGAACAAGGTATTTGATGGACATCATCAAGGATGAGCTTGCATGTGAGCTTCTAGCATCCGCCTCGGTATCTCCCAAAAAGCAAGTCTAGTAAGCTTGCTCAGACTCTATACTGTGCTTTTGCCATCTTGCTGCTGCTACAGATGTAGCTGCATGCAAGCTTTGCTTTACCTGCACATTAGAGCCACCTTTGCCATTCAACAGTACCGAACAGTGCATGTTGCCTGTTCAGGACATGGACACGGGGGCAGGAGATGCAGGGCCAGTACAACTGCCCCCAGGGGAGCAAGTGATGACGCAGCATGTGGTTCTGCCCCCAAATGTTCTGCAGATGCTGCAGGAACACACTGCCTTCCTGCATCAGCAAGGTAAGCCTCCCTGCCAAACCCTAAGCCCTACACCCTAACCCATACCCTGCGTGTGAGGTATACCTCTCTGCCACAGGCCCAGTCTGCTAATCATGCCGGCGCAACAAAGGTACTGCTGCAGTTGCAAGTGCATCTTGCCTTCAGTTCACGTCTGTCTTTCACAGCGTCAGTCAATGCCCGGCAGTGAGGGTCATGCGTCCCCCACTTGCTGTGAGTGCCTGTAAGTGTTGGCGTGAGCAGAGAACAGCTCAGCCATTGAGGGCAACAGTTGAGTGCCTCACCTGATGGGGACAGGCCCTGAGGCCAATCTCAGAAGGCTGTTGGCCTATGGACAATGCTCTTGACCATTGTATGATTTGCTTGGCATGTGAAGCATCTGCCTTGCACACCGTTGCTGTACTGTGCAAACGGCAGCTTCAGGTCTAGTAAGATTGCCTGTGCAGATCACCTATCACTGAGTGCTAGATGATCTTCTCAATGTATAACGCATGTAACTGCCCCCAGGCTTTTTTGAGTGTAAGTTCCCACTGTAGGGAGGGCGTTTCTTCCACAACACATATGTTTTGGGGTCGAGAAGAGCTACTAACCCCTTGGAAATTGCCTTGTGACCTGTTTCCCTTCTGCACAGGGCAACTGAAGGTCAGCAATCTGGTGACTTCCCTCCGGGAGATTGCCCATGCTGACTCCCAGATGGCCTACCACCTGTGGGTGCTGGTCTTCCCCATTGTGTGGGCAACTCTGGCTGAGAAGAAGGACCAGCAAGTGCAGCTGGCCAAGCCCATCATTCAGCTGCTGTCCAAGGAACATCACGGCAAGCAGACACACCACAGACCCAACGTCGTTCAGGTTTGTGCCCCCTTGCCTCTGCCATGTAGCTTGTAGAAAGAGAGTTGCCCTTGCCTGTACCTTGCAGGGAGAGAGTTGCCCTTGCCTCTGCCATGTATTTTACAAAAAGAGACTTGCCTTTGCCTCTGCCATGTACCTTGCAGACAAACTTGCCCTTGTGTCTGCCGTGTACCTTGCAGGAAGAGAGGATTGTGACCATGAAACTCCCCAAGCTTGTTGCCTCGCTGTTGTATGATTGTTGCTGTCGCTTCCTGCTCTGCCCCACATGTTCTGCCAGACAGATAATTGTTTCCTGTTATTGCTCCCTCTGTTGTATTGTCTCAAACATGAGTGCTGTGATGATATCATGCTGTCAAATTCACTACAACAAGATCAGACGCTGGTAGGAAGCTTGAGGACTCAGAGACGCATGGGTCTATTAGGCGTCTGATCCACACCCTTGATGCAAAACTGTTTGTGCTGACAGCATCGACCAAACTTAGTTTCTACCCCTACCCAAACTTTCTCATTTGCAAGCCTGCTATGGGGGCAGCAGAAGTGATAAATGCTTCTTTGCCTGAGCGCGTACTGAATCTGTGTGATCCAGCGTGTGTGTGTGTCTGTAGGCTTTGCTGGAGGGCATCAGTCTGAGCCAGCCGCAGCCCAAGCTGCCTTCAGAGCTCATCAAGTTCCTGGGCAAGACCTACAACGCCTGGCACATCGCCATTCCCCTGTTGGAATCCCATGTTGTGCTGTTCCCACATGTGAGCTGCCTCCTCAGCACTGCAATCAGAGTATCGTGTATGACATTGCCATTCCCCTGTTGAAATCCCATGTTTTGCTGTTCCCACATGTGAGCTGCCTCTTCAGCACTGCAATCAGGGTATCATGTATGACATTGCTGGTCCTCTGTTGGACTCTCTAGTTGTGCTGTTCCCACGCCTGAGCTGCCTCCTCGGTACAGCAATCCAAGTATCTCGTCTGGGGCTGAGACATAAGCTTTGCATGCAATCCTGCCAGGTTGCCCCTTGTCTCCAGCAGCTTTGACCCTTTTCTTCTGATCAGTTGTGCTCACTCACCCATGCTGCCTTCTCAGCTCAGCCCTCTTTCAAGCCTGGTTTGCTGAGAGACGGGAGTTAACCTGCACATACCTAGCTCACTATGAGCTGGAAAGCGTAAATTTGTTTTTATAATTGTTGTTATTATTATTATTACCATTATTGTTTTCATTATTATTTTCACGATTCAGGATATCAATCCACTGAGGCTGTAGCCAGAACATGCCTGCTGCACTGTGCAGGAGACTCGCTGCTTTGATGCACTGGCAGAGCTGTACAGCGACTTATCGGAGGATGACATTCTGTACGGCCTGTGGAAGAGGCGGTGTATACATGAGGCCACCCGGGCTGGCCTGTCACTGGTGCAGCATGGCTATCTGGAACAGGCCCAAAATGTCTTCCTGGACAGCATGAAGATTGATACCAAGTCTCCTGCACCCAATGGTACGGTCTGGGCTTGGGGTCCTGTGGACCTTCGTTCCTTTTGGTGTAGGGGTCCTGTGGGCCCTATTGTGCTTGGGGTTCTGTGGGCCTTTGTTCCTATTGGGCTTGGGGTCCTGTCGGCCTTTGTTCCTGTTGGGCTTGGGGTCTTGTGGGCCTTTGTTCTTGTTGGGCTTGGGGTTCTGTGGGCCTTTGTTCTTTGGACTTATATCCCCTTGGCCCGGGAGGGTTTGCCCTACTCCTGTCTGTCATTTTTCGCTGTGAGCAGACAGCGCCGCACTCGTATGGCTTTACAGCTATCCCCTCAGGATATGAAGCACAAGGGCAAGCAGGGACTCTGATAGCAGAAACACCACTGTCAACTGTCAAGTGAACAGGATCAATGCAGCAATGACATAGTCTGTGGTTTTATGTGTTCAGTGTGTACACCCCAGCACCTGAGCAGCCCAGTATAATACTTGGCATCTCATTAAATCGACGCCAAAAAGCGTCTTTGCTTTTCTTTCTGTTCACCCCAGTAGACATGTGACGGTGTGTGGGGTGTGATATGCAGGCAAGATGACTACTCGAGGGGAGCAGGTGCTATGGCAGCAGCAATACCTCAACTGCTGCAGTGAGCTAGGCCAATGGGATGTTGTCCATGAGTACGCGCGAGGCACAGAGAACTACGCTGCCTTCATGGATGTGGCCTGGAAGTGCAGTGACTGGCAGGGCCTCAAGGAATGGGTCCTGCCAAAGGGCGCTGTTGAGGACACCCCTAGGGTTTCCATGGTCAAGGCCTTTGTGCTGCTGCAAGATGGAGATGTGACTTCGGCCAATCTGCACACTGAGAATGCTATCACACAGACGCTGCATAGGTAGGCATGCTGCACTTTGGCCTTATTATCACTAATAAATGTACACTGCAGTGCAACAGCATACAGCACCAGTGCATTAGGCATGCCTGTGCAGATTTGAGCCAATTTCAGTACTGCCGTTGCCGTTTATGCGACGGACGCCTAGGTCAGCTAGCAGTATGCACAGCCAAATGCAGAAAGCACCGCAAAGCTGCTGGCAATTTGTGTGACTCAGAGTTGACAGCAGTTGCCTCTTCCTCTTCATCTTCGTCTTCTTCTTCATCTTCTCCCACAGGTGGTGGCAGATGCCCGAGATCTGCATCATGCCCTCCATTCCTCTTCTTGCCAGCTTCCAGCAGCTGACAGAGCTGAGCGAGAGCTCCCACATCCTCCAAGACCTCTCCCGGCAACAGAACAGGGGGCCCATTGAGAACCAGTACAGCCACCTGAAGGACATCCTGGAGACCTGGAGACTTCGCACACCCAACGAGTGGGAGCGGGTGTCCACCTGGAGCGACATCATGCTGTGGCGCAACGTGATCTACAACATCGTCATCAACGCCTTCCAGAGCGTGAAGGACGTAGCGCCGCACCTGCACCAGCTGGGATACAGGGACAGGGCTTGGAGTGTCAACAGGTGAGTCACCAAGGGGAAAAAAAGAAAATTTTATGCTTTTCAGCAATTATAACGGGAGCCTCCCAAGGCAGCAGCCCGGAGCAAGGTTAGTTACCAACCCCTGACTTGCACTGAAGGCAAAGCTGCTCAATGCACTGTGTTGAAGCAGCATGACAAGGCTGCTCGAGCTGGCTTTTGACCCATGAGACATGAGGCAAGCAGAGTAGTAAGGCCTAGCTCTCATGGCTGCAGTTATTCTGTGTTGCACTATATTGGAATCTGTGTTGCACTGTTCTGCAATCTTTGTTACACCGTTTTGGAGGCTGTGTTACACTGTTTTGGAGTCTGTGTTATTCTCTTGTGCAGGCTGGGAGCAGTTGCTAGGAAGCATGGCAGTTATGCCAGCTGTGTGAGGATGACCAACACCTTGTATGGCTTCAACGCCATGGAGGTGCAGGAGGCCTTTGTCAAAATCAGGGAACAGGTGAATCGCGCATCCCAGTGGGCTGTTACAAAATTTGAGCCTTCCTGAATATGTCTAGTAGAAAGCGACACCTGACTACTGCATGGCTGTGCAGTGCTTGGTCATCATCCATGTTTGTGCATCATTACACGTTTGGCTATAGCCTGCAAGTCTTGACAGACAAAAGTCCAAAAACTTACCCCTGTCCTATGTGAGGCACACAGTACTTAGTCCTATCATGTTTTGCATTGTAGGCACGAGCACACCTGCACGCGCCTGGAGAGCTGACCCTAGGGCTGCATTTGGTCAATTCGACAAACCTAGACTACTTCCAGCCTCAGCACCAGGCAGAGCTCTTCCGTCTGAAGGGCCAATTCATGCAAGCCCTCGGGGAACGCGATCAGGCCAACAGCAACTACAGCACGGCCCTCACAATCTGGGACCAGCTGCCTGATGGTTGGCTCTCCTGGGGATCCCATTGTGATGAGATGTATGAGAGCAGTGGCAACCATGCCTGGCTGGAGTATGCTGTGTCGTGCTACCTGCAAGCTGTCAAGCATGGCAGCTGTGCTGGGCGAACCATGCTGCCTAGGGTGCTCCACCTGCTGAGCTTTGAAAACGATACTGGCGCTGTTGGCAGGGCACTGGACCGCAAGCTGAACGAGGTATGGGTCAGGGTCAGGGCTTACTCAGGGTTGAGCCTTGCAACATGGTGGAGAGATGCACTGCTGTTTTCTGTGCAGCTGCGTTTTGTCGCCTAACATCACATAGAGTCTCTGCCTGATAGAGCAGAGTTGACACTGTGTTGACGTGACATTGGTTGAGCTGCACTGATGCAAAGCTGAGGTGCAAACAACTCAAAGGTGTCTCAAGGGCCTGAATCTTGGTCAACAGCTATACTCAATACTTCTAAGCATTCACACTCAGCAACCTCATGTATGTTGGCCTGGAAAGCTGCATTCCTATTGTATGGATTATGCACATTGCAGGTGCCCCTGTGGGTATGGTTGGTGTGGAGCCCCCAGCTGCTGATGAGCCTTCAGAGGGGCGAGGGCCCGCACGCACGGGCCCTGCTGACCCAGATAGCCCAAGCCTTCCCTCAGGCCATCTACTACTCCTTACGCACCATGGTGCTGTGCCTCAGAGAGTTTGCCTTCAAAGTGGTTCAGGTATTAGCACCACTTAATCCCCCTCTCTGATGCATTCATCAAACCTGACAAATGATGCTGCATTGTGATGGGCTACACTGATTTGCACATGATCTGCCTGCTGGTCACCATGCAGCTTGTAGGAGGCAAGCTGTGTGGTAGAGCATTGTGGTATGCGCTCTGCGTGTATCACTCTGTGTCCTTGCTCATAGATTGTGTGGTACTGTCTGAAGGAATGTGGACCTTGGGCAGGACACAATCAGCAAAGCACCTGCTTTGATACAAGACTAAGCACGGATTGGCGTGTAACCTCGACCTCTGCCAACATGGTCTGTTGAGCACTGTGTCGTGGTTTACCATATCATGTATACAGTATATCATATTGTACATACAAGGTGAAACATATAATATACATCTTGTCAAGTGCTGACACTGCAATGCCATATTGTGTGTGCAGGAGAAGAGGGCAGCTGCGGCCAAAGCCCAGCAGCTGCAACAGCCCCAGGGTGGGTCAGGGTCCACCCCTGCCTCGGGCGCTGCTTCCCCTAGCCCCATGGAGACCACCCCCTCTGGAGGGGTGGACCGAGCCAGCAGTGATGCTGTTGCAGTGGCAGCAGCTGCTATGGCACGCACCAAGTCACAAGGTAAGGCAGATGCAATCAGCGGTGTTGTTGCGGCACATCAGTTGCAGTTGATGCAGTTTGTTCACACTCTTAAAAGGTGTTTTCAAATCTTCATCATGCAAGGCAGCTATCTCAGCATCATGCATGCTGGTCAGCACCCATGTGCACCGGGTCAAGTATCTGTTGTACAGACCTCATGCCAAACCAATGAAGTCTTGTATTGCCCCCAGCCTGACCAATGAAGTCTTGTATTGCCAATGTTGCGGCGTGCAAGTAGTGCTTGCATCGCATATGGCGCTCACACTGCCAACCACTCCTTCTGTGTCCATGCCCAATCAAGTGGATGGTTCGCTCATGCTGTCTGTTGCACTTGAGCAGGTACAGAGAACACTCTGGGTCCAAGCACCAGCAAGGGGCCCGAGCCTGCTGTCAACAAGGCAGAGACTGTGACCGGCAGCAGTGCCACTCAGCAGCGCATTGAGAAGCCCCAGGAGGTCATTTCCTTTGAGGCTGCAAAAGAGGTAGGCACACTTTGCCTTTTGATCCTGCCCTTCTGCCTTTCAGGCCTGTCCCTCTGCCTTTTGGTCCTGTTTTTCTGCCTTTTGGTGCTGCCCTTCTGCCTTTTGGCCCTCTTCTCTTGCCTTTGTGTTTGCCTATTGGGCTCATCCCTGTTGAGGCTGCTGGAAGAGTATGCACAGTGCAGTTCTTGTCTTGCAGTCTGCCTTGTGAATGCCCGTTGTCTCATTCTGTTGCAGTTGATGGAGTTCCTGAGGAGCAAACACCCAACCATGGCCCAAGTGCTGGAAGTGGTTCTGGGGGACATAGGTACCACAAAACACCCATGCTTTTTCATCAATGTCTTGTGTCTGCATGTGTGTGTGTGTGTGTGTGTGTGTGTGTGTGTGTGTGTGTGCTGCTTTGCAGTATTGCATAAGCTTGTCTGTGCATGGATCAGGGATACTGCAGAACACAGTGAGCTTACGGTGTTGTCAACATATGAAGCCCTCTCTGTTGAGGTGCAGCCATTTGCCTCAGACACCAGTTTGCAACATCCACTCGGGCTTGCTTGCAATCATCTGAAAGGTGTATTCTGCTGCATGCCTGGTGCTGATCTTTGTTGTCCTGACTCTGCAGGGTCCAGGTTTGTGCCAAAGCCAGAGGAACGGCTGCTAGCCGTCGTGCATGCCCTCCTGCTCAGGTGCTACAAGTTGCCATTCAGCAACGCAGCAGACGTGCCCACATCACTCAAGCGTGAGCTGCACGGCGTCTGCAAGGCGTGTTTCTCCAGCGACACTGTCAACCGCCACAGCCGCAGCAGCAAAGCAGCGGTGGCCACCATTGCAGACTACAAAGACCGGTTCATTCATGATCTGAACCCAGAGGCCCCGGGCTTCCCCTCAACCCTGGGGGACCTTGCCACCAAACTGAAGGTGAGCTTGGCCTATTTGTTGCCTGAACTCTGCGCCTATCCTGCCCAGCAGCTGAATGTCATGCACTGCCGACCACTACTGTGTTGCTGACCCAGCACAACACCTGCACTAGATCTGCACACCACCCAATGATCAATTGCTAACCATCTGCAGCAAGGTTTTGCTGTCTTCCTGCTGCTGTCAGACCCCCACAAACCTAAAAGGTCAAACAAATCACTCAAAGAAGGCTTTTGGAGGTGAATTCCTCTTGGTGAAGAACACCCATTGAATTTCTTGCTTTACTCCAATAGCCATGAAGACTGCTCACCTGCTGTGTCCAGACACCAGTAAGCCGAGCTTGTGATTGCAATCAGCCCCACTCCTTGCAGCCATGACTCCTGACTGGTGCTGCAGGCTTGGAAGGATCTGCTGCAGAACACAGTGGAGGACAGCATGCCTGCAGCCCTCTCACTGGAGCAGGAATCCCCTGTACTGCATGTAAGCAGCGTTCCACTGCTGGTCATCTCACTGCTTCTCTGCCAACAACCTTTGCTGGTCATTTCATTGTCAGTCATGTTTTTGCCAGTCGATTGATTAGTCGATCCATTGCCACTCAGATCATTGCTTCTCTGCCAACATCTGCCAATTGTTGCGCTGCTTCTCTGATGATATGCAGCAGACACTGCTGGTCTTGAAGTTGCGTTCTTGCCTACATTCAGCAGCTAGTGTCAACCCTGGAACCAAAAAAAGGCCTCATCACAGCAATCATCAGCAGCCAGCTTTGTCTGCTGCTGTTTCTGCTGTCTACATGACCCATAATGGTCAGGTTGACTACATACACAGCCCGTTCAGTCAGATCAGTCACTCAATGAATGGCATGTGTGTGTCAATGAGGCTGCCTGTAGTGAAAGAAGTGGGTGTATAAGCTGGCTCTGAGATACTGTCTGTGGTGCCACAGGAGCAGAGTCTAGTTGACATTGAGATGCCTGGACAGTACATGAATGGAGATGAGCCTTCGCCAGACGGCATTGTGTTCCTCGAAGGCATCAGCTCCAATGTGCATGTAAGCTCCCTTGCAGAGCCTCTAGAGTTGGTCGTGTCAAACACAGCCTTTGTGCACCTGGTGACAAGCTCCGGGCTGCCGGCACACGAGGCTCCTGTTATGCTTGCTAAAAACCGTAAACTTTTCTTTTATTTCTTTTCAACCGTGACAACAACCACATTGTATCTGGGCCAGCTCTTGCATTGCAAGCTGATGTATTAAACCTTTTGCTGCAGAGTCTGGTCAATGCTAAATTGTGGATGTTGGCATCCAGCTTGCATGATGCACAAGCTCTCTGCATGTGAGCTGACACGTGTAGCAAGGCTGCCTCTCACATCAGTTGGTGTCACAGGTTGTACGGCGGCATTGCAGCAGCTACCGGCGGCTGGGCTTCATAGGCACAGACGGACGGACACGTCACTTCATAGTGCAGACCGGCCAACATTGGCATGGGTCTACAGGTAACTCCTTTGTTACTTGGCATACATCTGTATGCTGCACAGCAAACGTCGCACAGCATACATTGCATAGCATACATTTCATTGCGTACATGGCACAGCATACAATGCACAGCATACCTGCTTGGGGACAGCAAACCTGCTTGGGGAAAGCATACCTGCTAGGGGACAGCAGCCTCGACATGCCAGGTCAGCTGCAGACAGCATTGCAGGGCGTAGTCACTTCCACCTCAACTCATGCCTGCAACAGCCAGAAGACCTGAAAGCTTAACACACTTGGCTATGCGTGAGTGCATCAGGTTGAATGGCAGCTTTGCTCACGCACAGAGCCACTCACAGCTGCATGTGCTGTCAAGCCTTGGGATAGACACCCATCGAGCAACAAAACAAAGTCTGCAGTCAACACACACTGATGGTGAGCCATTGGCATGCAGGTAGTGCAGAGGAACGCATGATGCAGTTGCTGCGCCTCATCAATGGGCTGCTGGAGAAGCATCCTGAGTCACGCAGCCGCAAGCTTGCAGCCCATGCCCCCATCATTGTCCCTGTCTACTCCCAGGTACCACCTGCTGTCTACCTGTAGTGGTGACAGGCTCTGTCTGAGAGCATGAGAGTGGGTTCAGTCCCAGACTTGCAGGACCCAAAGGAATAGTTCTTGATGTGATGGCCTTGCAGCATTGACTATCTGGGATGCTGCAGTCAGTGCTGCTGCAAGCACTCCATGAAAGTGAGACGCAATCTTTCCCCATACTTATTGCGGCTTGCGCATCAGACACTTGCCTGTCGCTTGAGTTTCCTTGCATAAACTATTGCAGGCAGTCAAGGAATTGCTATGTTTCATGTCGACCATCATCATGACTTGTGACTTGTCCCGCACGTACCTAGCTCATCATGAGCTGGAAAGCGGTTTTTTGATTATTATTACTACTATTATCGTCGTGGGTATTATTATTGTTACTATTACTATTATTCTTTGTGGCTACAGATACGTCTGGTGGAGGAAGACACCAGCTACTGCACGTATGGTGAGGCCTATGAAGTGAATTGTGCCAGGTATGGGCGGCAGCCCGACCAACCCATAGTGCAGTTCAAGAAGCGCATCTGTGATGAGCGAGGGCAGCTGATCATCGATCCCAAGGGCGAGCTCAGGCAGCAGGTCAGCCTGTCCCTGCTTTTGTTCTGGAAGGGAAGGGAAGAAAAGAAAAGAAAAGAAAAGAAAAGAAAAGAAAAGAAAAGAAAAGAAAAGAAAAGAAAAGAAAAGAAAAGAAAAGAAAAGAAAAGAAAAGAAAAGAAAAGAAAAGAAAAGAAAAGAAAAGAAAGAAAAAAGAAAAAAAAGAAAAAAAGACAAGACAAGACAAGATAAGAAGAGAGAAGACTATGCCTTCCGGCGTCGGTTCAACGAGAAGCCGAATATTATACCAGGCTTCCCAGAGTTCATGCACCATGTACAGTCTAGGACTCTGCCTGGAGCTAGTTGGAACAGCATGTTGACTACAAGAATGCATGTCTACTACCAAAGATGAGTTCCAAATGCAGCTTGCATGCCTCTGAGAATATACAAGCATGTGTGTCCTGTGCACCTGGTCGGTATCTCATCAACATGCCATTTGAGGCATGTATTGCAGACATTGTACAATGCGCTCCCCGGCAGGCTGAATCTTTTGGCTACATATACAGCACACAATCCAACTCCTGACAGCGGGTCTTCTTTTCTGCAGGCTTACCGCGACATTGAGACCAGCATAGTGACAGAGAATGTGTTCAGCCAGTACATGTACAAGACACTGCCCACCTGCAGCCACCTCTGGAACTTCAAGAAGCAGTTCTGCTCTCAGTTGGCGCTCAGCGGCCTGCTGTCCCATGTCATGCTGATTGGCGGAAGGATTCCCGCCAAAATCTGCTTTGCACGCAACAGCGGCAAGACCTTTCAGATTGACTTCTACCCGTCTTACGACCAAGCGTGAGTCATCACCCTGCTGGACGAATCCCTGTCACCGCACCATGTGCCAGCAGCAGTGCTGGGTTGTCTCTGCTTTTGTCCAATAAGTTGAGCATGCGTGCGATTTTGAGCAACTTGCTCTTTCATCTACAATCCTGAAGACTCCATGAACATGCACCTTGCAAATATTGTGTTGGTATCTCAAGCATGATGATCACCTTGCTTGTATCACTCTTGCTGCGCCACAGACATACGCACAAGAAGCCCAGGCCATGTAGCATGTGCTTTGTTGCACTGCATCGGTTCTGATACAAGCTGGTGAAAATAATAATTTCCATCTTGATGCAGGGGAGTGTTGGAGCGCAGTGAGCCAGTTCCCTTCAGGCTGACTCGCAACCTGCAGACCTTCTTCACGCCCTTCGGTGTGGAGGGAGTCTTCATCACTGCCATGGCTGTTGCCGCACAGGTCAGCTTTTCTCCGATGCACAAACATTTGCTTGTATCACCCTGGCAATGAAAAACATTATTGTTTGTGAGACAGGAATCTTCTTTTCTTTGTGCTATCAGCAAGCAAGCCCTACACATGAAAGCAAACAGTATCCTGTGAGTGTGACTTGCTTGCTTGCTTGCTTGTGCACTTGCTTGCTTGCTTGCTTGCTTGCTGGCTGCCATTACCGTAGTGCCCACACCACAAACAACATCTGCCATGATTGCATTCTGGTGCATGCAAGCAGCGCTGACCTATCATGCTTGGTGACTGCGCTGACTCTACAAGCTTTTTCTTCAGGCAAGCATAGCGCACCACAGCGGCATTGCTCACATCCTGAGCATGTTTTTTCGGGATGATGTGATGGCCTGGAACAAGAGGGTGCAGGGCAAGGCCCCCAACACCCACCCCCTCAAGCCCGCCCAGCTCAAGCCCTGGTCCAGAGGAATGTCAAGGACTGTGTAGATCGCCTCCAGCTGGTATGTAATTTAAACACCTCCGCAATGTAGAAACGCTTTTTTACTGTCCCCGAGCATTTCTGAGTTTAGATTTCCAGAATAGGGATGACATTTCTGAATTAAAATAGACGTTTTGGGATTGAAAAGAGCTCAGACTCTTTGCACACATCTCCCACACGAGCAGTTTACTTGTGCTTTGTAGTTCTGGGTAGCGTTTTGAAATAAGTATGCAGTCACTTTTGAGCCCAGACACACAGTGCTTCAAGCTGGGCAGGCTTGGACCTGGCCCATGCTGCTGAGCATTATATGGTGTAGCTTGCTGCTTTGCGCTACATTGTTCAAGGTAAACATGGGTTTGACGTGAAGCATAGCCCAGGCAACCTTGTCCCTGCATTGAGAGACAGACAGCAACAAGCTGACGCTTGAGATGCTCATCAAAATATTGATGTGTAACATGACAAGTTACCTGCTGTGATTGCAGGTAGCTCCCAGTTTGGCAAGTGACGGGGTCCAGAAAGGCGCTGTCAGCCTTGTAGAAGCAGCCTTGAACCCAAGGAATCTGTGTAGAATGGATCCTACTTGGCACCCTTGGTTCTGACCCGGCTTCAGGCCTGTTCTGATAGGGGGGGGGTTGTGGGTTGTGTTGTGTTGTGTTATTGGTGAGCCAGCAATGCCATTTTGCTGGCATGCAAGTGTTTATAAGTATGATTTCATGTCCTGTTCAGTGTACATTAGTTGGCACACATGTTGAAAATACCACGGCTGAATGTCAGTTGAGTATGGCAGCAGATGCTACAAGGAGTTCCAGAAGAAACCCAATCCGTGCCACATCATGACCAAACGAACTAGATAATGATTGATCTGAAGATGTCTGAACTGATCCTGCTGACCCTTTTTCCACTACTTGTAACGGAGCCTCCTTCAGGAAGCCTATAGATGCATTTTAGCATTATGATCATTTGCAACTGGCGATCTTCAACACTGCTGCCCCATGTGAGTCCTCAAGTGCATGTAATTTCTTGCCCATGCTGCATCTTATTTTGTCCTTATCAGCTGCAGCTGGCTAATCGCTCAGCACTTGCTATCATGCTGACTTCAGAGTCTCTCATGCACATTGCCAGCAGGCTTCATAAACTCATAGATCACCATGTTCATTGGGCTCAGGATTCTGCTGTGTGGTCATGCACCTGTGCAAGTAAGCGTCAAGTGTGTTACAAAGTTGACAGCAAGGTCTAGGACTGCCACTCGTGACAGAAGTCAAGCACATGCAGCAGGGAGAGTGCGCAATCAAGTTGATTGCGTTGAACGTCCAGCAATACAATACTCATCAGGTGCTCATGACCTGATTGCCACGACCACTGCGCGGGAAAGCTAAGCTGATTCAGAGCAAGCGTATGCCTCAAATTCATCAGCACGTGGCCTGCTTGTGAGGCTCTGCTTTCGCAGCAACACGAACCAAGGTTCGCACACATGTGGCCGTGAGGCTGGACATCTCTCAGGCTCCGATCTAACTATCGCGACAGACTTGATCGATTTACCTGCAAGTGGCAAGTAGCTTTTGTTTTCTATTGACGGCTCCTAATCTTTCAGGTCCAATAAGCTGCTGAGGCGAGTGACGATCACACCCAGGCTCACAAGCATGAGTGCTCAAGGTACCGCCAAACAACAGGCGCGAGCGCCGTAAATTGTAGCAAGAGCATCTGCAGCAACAATTGATTGCTTCTGCTTTGCTGTTTTTGGTCTTGCTCTGACGTACACGTAGCTGGCCTGCAAAAAGCGTGCACACGCCATGCAACCATACAGTTGCAGTACTGCCAGCATCTACCGATGCAATGTGCTGAAACTCAGACGCTCGTCAAATCTTATGACCAGCTCTAGTTTTTCAGGGTTGAAATGCACCGGCGCAACAGCATTTGCCAACAGATCTTCTCCTGCACATGCGGTGTCGCGGCTGCCTGCTCGGCAGCTCCACGCTCTGTCTAGCGGCAATGGCAAGTCTCAAATGCGTAGGGTGAGTTACTGTTTTCACCCAGCATTGTCAGCTCCGGTAAGCACGTTCGAACATTGGTGAGGCGGTACGGGTTAGTATGCCTATGGGATGCAAGCGCTTTTGTCGATCGACTTCCTGCCCTCGGCCCGTGAACACTATACGTATGCTGCATCGGCTGCTCTTTGGCAACATTCAATCTGTTGCCCTACTTGCAGGACGCCAGGCTGGCTGTGACAAACGCACGGAATGTTAACCAGGAGAGAGGCACCAAACAGTCACTGAAGTCAGAGAAGCAGTCAAGTAAGGCTTTCAAATCCCAACAGCTTACACGGCATTGTCCCTGAAACATCAGGAGCATGGTACACTGCACAATCAGAGTTTGCATCTCAAAATCTGCAGAATGCATAAGCAGGGCAATGCACGCCACCTGCCAGGCGCATGATTGCCCATGTTGCCTGTCACACAAAGCCAATTGCTAGCTATCTGCAAATAAGCATACCCCTTGTCCATGCTGTCAGGCACATGATTCCCTCTGTCGTCTATCAAACAAAGCTCTTTGCCAGCTGGCTGATAAATGTGATAGCCCCTTGCCACACTTATCACCTTCATGTAGCATCTGCACACACCCACGCGCCTCATACTTGTGGCCATGGCCGTGCTAGCATTTTCCTGTTTTGCTAGTAAAACACAATTGGCCTCCAACAGTGTTCTCACTCTGCAGAAAACCCTAAGAATGATAGGAACGGACCTATTGATGAGGCAGCAGGCAGCGCCAACAGCTACCTGGCCCTGGCAGCCCTGAATGCAGCTGCTGCCCTGCCCCTTGCAGTAGCCCCCCACACAGTCGCAGACTTCTTGTTTGGAGCTGCGGCTCTGCCTCATGACTTTTTGCATGAGCCTCTACTGCGTATCTTGGCCACAGGATTTGCTGGGGCCAGCACAGCAGCTGCCAGTTTGAATGTAAGCAACAGGGGAACTTGATGGGTGCTTTACTGTTGGTGCGTCTGTCAGTGTGAATAGTCATGCTGTTGTGAACTTGAACGCAGTTTGTGCTGGTTCTTGTCTGACCTGTTCTCTGAATCTGCTCTGTGACTTGGTGACCAAAAAGTTTAAAATTCTGGACAGTCATTTGGGTTTGACAACACTACAGAGATTGTTGTGCTGTCAAGCCGTGCCACTTCTGAAGCCTGTACGTCATGTTGTGACTCGAGTTCAGTCCAACTGGCTCATGGCTCAAACAGAATCCCTCAGGCTCAAATTTGCCTGTTTGCTGGATTGCAGTTGGCAGCCAAGAAGGGACTCCTTGGAGAGAGCTCCTTCCAGAGGCTCAACCTGGCCATTTTGGCTGCTTCAGCAGTCAACACAGTCCTGTTTGTGTCCAACTCTGCCACTGCAGGTCATTACTTTGCTTAGATCACAATGCCGCTGTCATACTACTTTACAGTACACCGGCGTATACATGTGCATGTCTACTGTAATAGCTCACGCACGTGCTCTGCTGCAAGTGTTCCTACTGCACCTTGTGACCTGTTCTTTTGAAAGCATATGTTTCAGGCATTCAAGCTTTTGTATGCTGGTAATGTGGTGCGTTTAGTACTGTGTTTTGCCTGATATTCTCAGCACTGGCGCAATTCTGGTGTGCTGGGCTTTTTATCCCACAGACATGTCCCCTTTGCAAGTTGATATCCTGAGAGTGCGTTTCTTATCTGCTGTAGGAGAAAGCTCTGTGGTGTCCTTCTTTGCCGTCTGGCTGACCTAGCTTTTGCCCCATCAATGTCAACATCTTTGCCTTTGATTGCTATATTGCCTTTCGATGTTGCCTTTGAATGATACATTGCCTTTCAATGTTGTAGGGGAAAGCTCTGTGGTGTCCTTCTCTGCCTTCTGGGTGACAGCAGCAGCCCTGGGGGCAACAGTGCTGGCAGCCTGGGGTGGCTATGGCAAGAACTCAGACACAGGGCTCTCCCTCAAGAGGGTTGGACCTCTGCCTGCTGTCAAGGTAGCATACCTCTTCTGCGCTGCATCTGACTACGCAGAGTGCACAGACGAGATTGCTTATTACTGGGGACTGTGTTTCAGTGGAAGGCCTGCATGAGCATGTGCTTCTTAGAAGGCTTTGTTACCTGATTGCTTGTTTCCTGATTGCTGGGAAGGGCTGCTCCAGGTCTGTAAACCTGTGATCACATCTGTAGGTCACTTGTTACAGGAACGCAATTTCAACTGAGTCTACACTCAGATAGGGATAGACACACCATGTAACTTACTCACCTTAAGGCAAGTCACTTGCAAAACACTAAGCTTAAACATGCATCCAGCCCTTATAGCTCCCAGAATCTGGCCAGGAAGCATTTTTCCATTGCGACATCCATTACAGTGACTGACCGCATGCTAGTGTCCATGTGTGTATGTACAGGCTGATCCAGCCCTGGCTGTAAATGCGCTCACCCTGTTATGGCTGTATACATTGTATACTGAGTGACCCCAGTCCGCCTTCATACAAACTGATTCTGCTTCTTGTCTTGCATTCTTGCAGAAGTACCAGGATGATCTGGCCGACTTGCCAGACAACAAGGGGGGCCTGCAAAGCACGCTGTACAGCCTCTTGACCATTTCATTGGTCGCATCAGGAGCAGCATACCTGCTGCAACCTCAGGTACATTGCCTTCACTCATTGCTTTGTGCTCAGCATGTATAACACTATGCTATCTTGGCCGATCATGTTATGTTGGCTGCGCAATATGGTGACTCTGCGGCTCAAGTGTGGCAGCTGTGGCTTTCTGAAGATGCAGTGAAGCGCAGGAATTGCATTACCTCTTCAGCCTGTTTGTGTGGTTCAGTCAAAAGACATTTGGAACAAACCAATAGCACGACTTGTCAGCAGTCTTGTATGACTACCACTCACCTGCTGTCACGTCTGTTTCATCGAGGCACAATGCGGAAGCAAAATATGTAAGATGATATATCCAAGCATTACTTGCCACACAATGACTGTATGCACTTGACCGTAGTAAGAAGATGTGTTGTCCATATGTGACATGTTCACAGAATGCATGAAGTTGTCACTGCTGCCTGTTTGCAATAACGTATTTGACTTCTGATCAATGTTGGGTGTGTTCTGTAGGAGACCCTGGAGCTCTTTTTCAACAACTCCAAGGGCCAGGAGTGCATCTTCACATGGCGAGCAATTGGCGCTGGCCTTGTCACTCTTCTTCCTGCCATGACCTACACCCTCAGGGTAAGCTTGAAGCCAAAGCGTCTTAGCATGCTTGTCATGCTGTCTGATCTTGTACTTCCTGGCATTGTGAGCTCTGGCCTGTTTGCAGGCTATCAGCATTTTTTGTATATAGCCCCATTCCCATGTTACTATCGTAGAGTCATACAGTTCATTCACGCATGTAAATTATCAGCTTCAGGGCGTGCATGATCCCACAGATCACAGTGGCTTCTGAGCAGGATCTGTGGCTACTGAGCTACTCATGAGCTGAAAAGCGATTTTGTCGTTGTTGTTGTTGTTGTTGTTGTTGTTGTTGTTGTTGTTGTTGTTGTTGTTGTTGTTCTTATTACTACTATTTTTTTAATCATCATTAGTGCATGAGCTACATATGGTTTGTGGCAGGAAGGAGCTCAGCTAGGCAAGCTTGGGGAGGCCCCCTACAAGGCCCTCAACATTGGAATCCTGGGTGCTGGGGCAGGGCACTTGGCAGTTTTGACCCCAATTCTGCTGTCTGGAGGTGGAGGGCCATTCCTACCAGCCCTGCTGGGGCTGTGGGGGGCAGGTTCAGCAGTGTCTGGTGTCAATCTGCTGAAGAATGGAGATGCATAATTACGTTACTGACTGGCATAGACTACCACATTGTACAGCAGACACACATAGCTGAATCGCGTGATGTTGGGAGGTCGCTTGATTTCGCAAGAGATGTAGAACTGCTGCACCAGCGACATATTGTGGACACTGTCGTTGTGCCCAAGCAGCAAGATTGCCGATTTTGATGGGAGCAGTATAGTAATGTGGCAAAAAGAACTGCAGATGGTTTGAGAAGATTTGAGTCAGACAATGTTTGAAAATGGTGGCAGTGTCGTACTTGTGCACAACGTAATCATGAGCAGTCTTTGGAGATAAAGCTGTTGTATTCAGTAGCCTGCCTTCACTTTGGAGCAAGCAAGTTACCCAACCGAGATGCGTTTTTATAAGTATATTTGAACTTCGTAATATATGCTGGAACATGTGTCTGCAAATCAGTCTTGTGGGCCTAAGGTGCCTCAGTGTAAAGTACAGACAATGTAATGCAACAATGAGAGACATGCCTGCAGGATAGGGGTAGACCCTGCTGCTGCTGTGCAGCAAAAGGTTATGCAGCTGGGCAAGCATGATATCGCACACCATGCAACTCTTCTGTTGAACTGTCCCCGGCAGAACGACAGGGCTGTGTTTTTGCTGCCCAGTGCAACTGCTTGGGTGGTCTGTTTGCTGGTCACATCACAGCATATGGCATGCATTCATTGGTACTGCAGCTTGGCGCCATGTGTCATATCTGCAATTAAATTTTGTCAGTCATCTGTTGTTTGGTGGCAAGCATTGTTGCATATAGGGCTACTTTCTGCAGTAACAGCTGCCTCAACACATGCAATTGCAGTGAATTTACCCAACCACAGTGACTGTGTGCAGTTGGCACAAGTCTCTAGAACAGTACTGCCGAATCAGGATTTGTCAAGCACCTGCCTCCAAATGCTGGGGGTCCTTGTGATACTTCAGCAACACTGGACTCTTACATATGACAGACAGACGGACCAACATCCAAAGCAGCAAACATGTTGCATTTAGACGTTTACTGAATACCACTGATCTAGGTGTACATTTGTGCATTGAAGGTACGAAGCCACCTTGAGTGCTTCTGTATTACCTCCTGCAAGGATCAGGCGCTATTCAGCATGTGCCGACATTGGTGGTTCATGCACTACGACATGTGATGCATTGACTCATGTCACATCAGGCATCAAGAACAACATGCACTGTGGTCAGCGGGCTTGTCCCAAATGGTATATCCATCAAATCAGCCACTCATGGGTGCTGCAAGTGTTGAATGTTGATGACAATCACTTGTCAGTAGCAAGGCGCACAGAAGCAGACAATAAGGCAACACAGGCTGCTTAAACAAGCTAGACGCAGATATCAATACAGTCATCAGGCAGCAGTGCGGCACATGTTGGCTTACCTAGCTCATCATGAGCTGGGAAGCGAACTTATTATTATTATCATTGTCATTATTATTGTTAGTCCGGCATATGTTGGCTTACCTGAGCGCTATCAGGTCTTGTTGATGGGCTTGCATGCAAGTGGGTAGGGCTGGCCCCCACGTGAGCAGGGGTGTGCATTGCCCTGGGGGTGCTGTGGGAGCTGGGGATGGCCCATGCAGGGGCTACTGGCTGCAGCCCTGTCCCATACCTCCTACTCTCACACGCCTGGGTTGCAGGAGAAGGTGAGGTGTCAGCAGCTGACAGGTCACATGTGGCAGCAGCAACTATGTGCTTGTGCACAATATGTTGTTGTGTGTGTTGCAAACTACACAGGTGTGTGTAAGATCTGGGATGCGTATATGGGCTCTGCTCTTCCCATGGCAGCAATGGCCGTACCCTTTCACTACAATTGGTTTCAGAGCCCATATACGGATCCCAGACATTACAGTATATGGCTCTGACTTGCATGACTGATGCCCTGCAGATATTTTGTAAAATAGATCTTCTGCTGTGGTCTGTACATGCGTGTCACTCACTTTCATGCGATGCTTGACTGTCTAGGCCCAAAGGGGTGAATGCAAGTGGTACAAGTTCAACCTGTAGGGCAGCAGAGAGGGCTTGACCAACACCATCTAAACCGCTGTGACCCCTTGGTGAGTAACCCTTTGCTGCATCCAAGCTGCCATAGCCACCCCAGGCCATCCCCGGGGCTCCAGCTTGCATCCCCATGACCAGACTTTGCATCCCAGGGATGCCAGATTGCATCATGGGATATGCTTGCTGGGATGCAGATGGGGGTTGTAGGGTGGGGCCGGGGGTGTAGGGTGAACTGGGGCTGTTCCACGCAACCTTTGAGGCTGCTAGGGGATGCCCCTTCTCCATGGCTTTGACATGCACCTGTAGACAGACATGCTTGTTGCAATTCATACAGCTATTCATATTGCCAGTGTTGTACTCATTCCTAATGCCTGGTAGGTGAGTGCACAAATACAAAAGGAATTGAAACCAAAGCACTGCTGCATGTGGGATCTGCGGCAAGATGCATATAGGACAAAGCAGATGGCCTGACAATCAGTAACTGAGTACTGAGTGATTGACAGAATTGATGCACATGGTCTCTGCACAAAGATTGTCAACCAGCACTCTGCTCTCACCCAAAGCACACATGATATTGTGACTGCAGCAGGTCCTCTTCAAGCTGACACAACACACTGTCTTGGCATATATAGAGACATGGCACAATGCTCATGATCAAGACTTTTGAGACTAGTAGTGCGTAACAGCATTCAGGATAATTGTGGACACCTTGAGATCGTGCAGAGCTTTGGTTTCTGAATTCAGCTGCAGGGCTTCTGCTTCCATGACCCCTCTCAGACCCCCCAGAACCTCCCCCAGGCCCTCACTCGGGCGCTCATTCAAACACGCCTGCATCAGATTGTATGGACACCATGTACAAACAGACGAACAGTTGCGCAGACACACATGCAAGCCCTTGATCTGGAGCATATGGCGATGACCAGCTGCATAAATTTAGCCAATAAGCAGGCAATGACATTGAGACAATTACTTCTGATTGATGATCAGCCTTTCTGCTGCTTGTCTGTCTCATAGTAGCACAGGATCCCACTTTCATTCATTCAGTACTTTGCTCCTCCCTTGTTTATTTCATTTATATGTTAATAACATTGACTCAGACCATTGTTACCTGCCATGTGCTTCTGGCATACTGCAGTGCAGACTGCCGCTGCTTGATGCCATCCCTAGCCATCCTCATAAACCCCCTGACCTCACCCAGCAGCTGCCCTTGACTCTCAGCAGCTTGCTCCTCAGCGCTCTGCACTCGCGCATCAGCCTCAACTGCTGAGTCTCTCTCAGCCCCAGATGCCTCAGCCTGGGCTGCTGAGTTGAGCTTGGCTTGTGAGGCAGCTGTCTGAGCAGCTTCCTGAGCAACTGCTGCCGCTACCTGTTGCTCCATCTGAGTCCGGGCTTCAGACAGCTTACCAGCCTTTTCTTCAGCCACCTGCAACAGACAGACAGACCAGTTTGTGATGAGCACATGCTGTGTTGCATTCACTCAAATGTTCATGTAACCAAGTGTTTTTTATGAAGAATCATGTATGAGAGTGTATGTCCCCCGGGTTCATGCATAAGTGCTTCAGCTGCTGAGTTTATGTCAACAAGACATACATTATGTCACATAACACTGCAGAATGCATCTCCCTGTTGCGCTGCAGCAGCGCAACAGTGACCTTCACTCTGGCACAACTGTGAGTCTGGCTGTGCGTAACTCCATGCAATCTAGCAAGTTGCTAGTCTCAACCCATTCAATCAACTTACAATCCTTGCCTTGAGGACTCATCTGGTATGCCTGCGGTAGCATTGCCTACTAGCTGGTCATGCACATGCATGCCTCTGTTGGATGTTGCGAAGCAGCAGGCGCATTTAGTCACATGCCTAAGGTCAATTCTACATCCAACCATTCTAGCTGTGAGTTAGTCACATGCTACAACTGCTGACTCGATCACATTGCCATGATACTGTTTGTGTGTAGAGAGTTCCAATTCAGAGGTCTCATGCACTGACTGCTGACCTTGCACTGCACCTCAGAAGTCAGCTTGGCCCTCTCCTCTGACTCGACCTGCTGCCTCAGATCCGAGATGTGAGCATCGAGCGCTGAGTGGATACGTCGCTCAGCAGCTGCCATGTCAACTGCCAAGAGAGCTGCTTCCTCAGCCTGTGCGGAAACTGCCATGTGTCCAAATGGGCGCATCACACACACTCACTCTTCATTGCATGGACTGGTGTTGTTGCTACTGAAAGCCTCTGCTGGGTGAGCATGCCTAGCAATTTGACATACAGAACATAGATAATTCACGCTGAGCTGCAGCTGTGTTGTAACAGCTACAGTTCTTCCTTTGTTGGCCATGGACTCATAGTCTGAGCACCATGCAGCACGCTTGATCACTTGGGATGGCTTGTCTTGTGCCTGTGCTGCTGCCAAGAAGACAAAATCCATCACATCAGGCAAGCAAAAGATCGTGTTGCAAATCAACGTTGTTTGCTCAGAACAGCCGCAGTGCTTTGGTGCATGGCATACAATTACGAGCTAGCAGGTCTGAGTAGAGACTCAAGAAAAAGTTATGATGGAGTGATGGGTGCCATGGTGGATGTGTGGGGGGGCGGGGGGAAACAATGGTTTGTGTCTTAGGAAGGTACCATGGTGGATGTGTGAGGGGAGTACCAGGGTGGGTGTGTGAGGGGGGTACCATGGTCCATGTGTGAGGGGGTATGTTGGTGGATGTGTGTGTGGGGGGGGTGGGGGGAAACCATGGTTGGATGTATGAGGGGGGTACCTGCACTTGGTGCTTCACACGGCGCTCCATGAGCTTGCGCTCTTCTTCCAGCCATCTGCCTTCATCTGCCCTCAGGGCCTCCTGAGCCCTAGACCTGGACTCCTGCACAGCACACACACCGAGCTGAAGAGAAGAGAAGAAGGCACAATTGTGCGAGTAAGTGGTGATCATGGTGGGACCTTGCAAGGCTACAGCCTGGAGACACAATGAAGCCTAATGAGGCAGCCAAATCATGAACCATAAACCATAAACCCTGAACATTGCAGTACATGATAACAGTACCTGGCAGATGAGATTGTGATGTGCTGTACAGTCTTCAAGACCAAATGAGGAGCCCTTCTGTGCCTTGCCTCTGGCAAATGAAGGCAGACATGGGCAGTAGTGAACAAAACATATTGAGAAGCACAGCAACAAAGGATGTGTTTACCTGACACAAAACGGAAAAACTGAGTCAAGAATGGCCATGAACAGAGGGGAAATGGAAGGTTTCAGAAGCAGCTGTGACAGACAGGCACACAAGGACTGATTCCACTGCAGGGATTAATGCCATGCAATGACAAGCAGACAGACAGACAGCAACAGGCAGACAGACAGCAACAGACAGACAGCAACAGTCAGACATATAGCAACAGACAGACAGACAATAGACCTGTGCCTGGGCCTCCACCAGGGTTGCGTGCTCTTCTTCTAGGCGTTGCCTGTTTAGGAGCAGCCTGTCAGCTAACTCAGACCTCACCTGAGCCAGCTGGTGTTGCTGCTCCTCGGCCACCTGCAGCAACAGGATCATGGTATTATTGCCACTACAATACCATACAACAATAATGACAGTAATAGTAATATTAATGATGATAATAATGATTATAATAATAATAATGATAATGTAATAAATGCTCATACTGCAACATGTTTCCTGTCTGAGTGAGAGAATCATTCCAGAATGATACCAGCTGAACTTAGAGTAACAATTCCAGTTTGACTGCAGTAACAACCGGTACGACTGCAGCAACACTGCACTTTCATTCACAAGAGGTCATACAGGTCTGTTGGCAAACAGCACCAGGCTGTTTAGTTGTCTATTTGGGATGGCCTGATCAGCAAAAACTAGCTTTTGCGCTGCTTCACAATCTCTGCAGTGTGGTGAAGGATGCATTGAGACCATGAAGAATGCATGGAGACTTTCAGATCTGCAGTAGGGTGGTGTGTCTGTGCTCTACTGAGGGACCTAGGTTATCTGCTGTGTGGTGCAGGTTTCGAGAATCTGAAACGATGCATTGAAAGGATGAGGCATGTCATACCAGGGGGATGGTCAAAAAGTAGGTAGCTGTTGGTGAATGTGTGCATGACTGATAGTTGCACTGGCTACATTGTTTGAAGGGGCCTTGATAAACATGGCCCAAACAACAGCATCAGCCAGACGCAAGTATGTATAAAATGGTAATCGGCTGCTGCAGGTCAGATGTCATTGCACGGCACCTGCTGCTGAAGCTGCTGTCGCAGCTCCTGCTGCGCCTGCTCTAGCTCCTGGTTTCGGAGCTTGGTGATTTCGGCCACTACCTCACTGCGCATGGCTACCAGCGCTGCGTCCTGAAAGATCAAACAGTTCACCATTTTGGTTGATCCATACATAGAGTACACTGAAATCTAGCAGTTGGCTGCGGATTTTCAGAGCCTTATCAATGTGTTTGCTGTTGGCCTTGCAAGTACAGACATGATCAAACATTGTGGCAGTGCTCCCTGTAAGCTTGGTGAAAAGCAGTGTTAAAGCGCAAGACCCAGGGGCAGGACTGTAAGGCAGGGCAATACACAAGGGCATGACCATACTCAAGGGCAGGGCAATACACAAGGGAGGGGCAAGGACCTGGAGTTGCTTTCTGCGTGCCTGGACCTCTTTGCCGATGTCCACTTGCATGTGACTGATTGCATCATCCTCCATCTGTTCTCTTTGGCCCTGCGTGCATCACTCCCTTGCATTTGCAATCTGGGAGTATTCATATTCACATTTGTACTTATACCAGCACTCATGTTTTCATACTGTCCGAGTTGCGCTCGTACCTGTAAGCTGTTAGTCACTTCGCTTTCCATTGCAGCAAGCGCCTGCTCACGCAGCTGCTGGCGCTGTGGTCGCAGCTCTTCTTCTATGCTTGCTTGCAGAGCTGATAAGGCCTGCTGCCGGATCTGCTGCTGCTGCTGCTGCTCTTCTTGTTGCAATGTCACACCATCTATCTGCACCAGCCGAGCAACATTAGACCATTGGATTGTATGCTTGCCTGCAGAGCTGCCTACTGCTGCTGCTGACACTGCTGATGCTCCTGTTGCACTGTCACAACATCTAGGATGCAACAGCAGGAGGACAACAGCAACATCACTGGGACAGCTCTTGTGTCTACAGCGCACCTGCGGCAACACAGGCATACACAAATGCAGGCAGGCAGGATGCAACAGCAGCAGGACGGAGGGGAGATCAACAGGAAGGCGCTTTTGTCTACAACGCACCTGTGACTGCAAGCGTGCCTGCTGTGTGTCAAGCTGCTGCCGCAGCTCTGCTAGGCGTGTTTCAGAGCTGCGCTGCTCCTCTTGTAGCACAGCCAGCTTGCTCATATTCTGAGCCTGCATAACGCAGATCACGCTTCACATGCTGATACCATAGCATCATGTTTTAACTTCATCCTTCATCCGTCAGTGTTGCAAAGTAGTTTCCATGCCATGGGCAAGACTGTTTCGAAACATCAGGCATCCTGAAAAAGCACCCAATGTAGGTGACAAAGCTCTGAGTTTCCTGATTGGCATCATCTTTCACAACAGCTTGTGCCAAACAGGTATGGCCCACATCTGAGATGTCAGTGTAGCTTGACATTGCACAGAAGCAAAATTTGATGAGATCACAGCAAAACATGCGGCATCAGCATGTACTGCTGCGTTTAAATTTGAAGCTTGTGCTGCGGTGTCAGCTGCTGGCTCAGTTTGCTTGTGGTGGGTTGACATGCATGCATGCAGTGCCAAGCAAAACTGAAAATGCCAGCCTTGACAAATTTGCAAATGCTCTGCTGTAAGACAGCTATGGTGCAGGCATCATCACATCTGTGTATTGATACAGCAAGGTGAGCTGAGAACTTGTATACCAGTATTTGTCCTCTAGAAGAATTGAGCATGGCGGCTGGCCGAGGCAGGTTGCTGTTGGCTGCACAAGCTGACCGCGAGTGCATGTGTGTGAAAAGGAAAAGTGAGAGTTTATGCTTTTCAGCGATTGTATCAGGAGTCTCCTAAGGCAGCAGCCAGGAGCTGTGCATGCGTGTGTGCTACAGACTTGCATTTTACATCTAGGAACTAGACATGGGCACATCTACAAATGGTCATTTAGCACTATTCCCAGTTGTGCTAGAAGGTTTGACAAGCCATTTCAGGGTTATAGACAAACACAGACCATACACAAACCCTATATAGACCAGCTCAACCCTCGAGGGTTTGAGTTTGGCTTGTACATGGTCTGTCACAGTGTACGCAGGCACCACACCTGGGCAGTAGCACAGCGAGCCTCCCCTTCTTCACGAGCAGCAGCCTCCATACGTCCTGCCTCAGCAGTCATGCTCTGCAGCCGTGCTGCGCTTTGCTGCTTGGCCTGATCCTCTTGCTTGGTCAGTTCAAACTGCAAGGCCGTCAGTCGTTCCCTGCAAGTACAACCATGATCATGCAGCAGCCGAGCACTGCTGGTCAAAGCGACCAGGAGCCACACAGCTTCAACGGCAGGGTCTTGCAACTCCAAGACACGCGTGTCTGCTTTGCCTGCTTTGTCTGCTTTGCCTGCTTGGTTGCTTCACCTTGAATAGTGTACCTTGCTGTCTATGCACAAGAGACTCTGAGGCAAGAGGCAGGATTGTGCAATGCATGTCATGCCAAGCATGCACTATTTTAGCAAGGACATGGTACACCTAGCTTCATGGCTCTATATTACTGCCTGCCTGGTTTGACTTTTTGGTTAAATGGCTTCTGACGCAGTTTCAGCTGCTGTAGACGCCCCATAAGCCCCTCAGGGTGAGTACTTCCAGCACTCAGCTACAGTTTGTGTGCGTCTCAACGCTGTGTGTCTGTGTGCTTGCTGTGCATGACCGGCTGCTGCCATGATGGGGCAAAACTTCAGCATGTGCTGCTACAGCAGCATGATGCAAAACGCTGGTGCAATTCTATAGGCAGGGCAACTCCAGAACATGTACGCCTACTTGTACTCCTTTTCCAGCTCAGCCCGTTCAGCATCTTCTGCTGCAAGCAGCCCCTTGCGCATTGCTGCAAGTCGCCCTTTGGAGTCAGCCCTGGCCTGCTGCAAGGCTGCATCTGTGTCCTGTAAGGATTGAAGAAGATGACAGGATGATTAGATGATGACGAGGAAGATAACAGGACAGTTAGATGATGATGAAGAAGACAACAGGATGCTTAGGGTCAGGCTTGTGACAGGGGGTATGACAACTCATCACTGTGCAGCAGAGTGCAGCTGTGTTAGACCATCATCTAGAGCCATACATGGCAAGCAACAATCATCAGTCATAACAATTGTTAATAAGCACAAAAATAAATATGACCAATCGTCATTAGTCGCCTTGGTTGCATCAGCAGCTGCTGGAAGGCAAGGTGTTGCCTTGGCTGTCACATCTGAGCAAAGGGCCTGGTCTTCTATTTCACAGGACAAAGAAAGTAGGTAGCATCACCTGTCATGGTCTCATGTCTCACAAGACAGTGACACCATGTAACCGCACCTGATCTGCTGTAGGGCTCTTTTGCTGGGTCTTTGAACGCAGTCCCAGAGAGTCAATCCCTGCCTGAGATTTCCCACCTAGGCTGGCTGTGCTACCTGTTGTTGTGCGGACAGCTGGTTGGCTGGTGCTGGCCTGGGCAGGGGCACTGCCAGTAGGCCTGGACAGGGCAGGGCTGCTACTGGATGGCCCACCTGAGGCATGCATCCCTTGTTTCAATCTTGTACATGCCTGGTATTGCCAATTAACACTTTCATGCAGAACCGTTTGGACTTGAGTGCATGTACAGCGGTGTGGCTATCATCAGATGCAGTGACTCTTATCACCAAGATCAATCATGAGGTGGCTGTTGCTCGTGCCTGATGCACACTGGATCATTGCAGTGCACAGGTGTGTGCGTTGAATCGAGTCAGTATTGTTTGCATTCAGGTTACGAGAACTGGCACAAGCAGAGTCACAGTCCAATCCACCTTGTGTAACAGCACTGCTGCCAGGCCGCTGAGCAGAGTTTGCCCCAGCAGGGGCAGAGCTGCTTGCTTGAGATGATGCAGGCGCCTGCAGGGGCTGTAAAGAGGGCTTGTTGAGAGGTGGAAGGGGGGCTTTTGCACTCAGAGGGACCAGCTGTAGGGGTGGAAGCACCTGAGGCAGATGCAAGGGAGCATCAAATAAAGAAGTAGGGAGTCAGGAGAGCATCAAGTGAACACCAAGTGAAGTCGTAAGGATGCGACCTGTAAAAAGACTGTGCAAGGGTATGCTTCAGTTGTGCTTTTGAGCGCACAAGCTTATATCAGTACCGTATGCTCCAATGCAAATGCAGTTCTAGGTTCAGCATGCATTGTATAGTTGTGGTTATGCTGCAGGCATGAGTACAGTGAAAGTAGCAGCATCTGAGGCAGAAACTTTGGAATGCAAGATGAACCTGGTGAATGGGCATCTCCAAAATGTGCCGTCTGATTGTAAGTGTATCATGTATATCATATATGCATGTATATCATACATATAGTATATCATACATATAGTATATCATACACACACATAACTGTGAGGATGCCTTTCTGCCAATGGCAGCTCCTTTGTCAAACACACATTTTGCAGCAATGCGTGCATGATCTGTCTGTGCTGCTGTTCAGCAGGTATAAGGAAGCCACAGCTAAGTGGGCTTTCATGAGCTAGGTACGCAGCGTGAAGTGAAGACGCTCACCCCAGGCTTTGCTTTGCCTGCCTGCGCTGATGCAGATGTAGCTTGGTCTTTGGAATTTCTCCTAGCTAGCAGCTTGGCTTTCTCATCAGCATAAAGCTTCCTACAGACACGCTTCAGGCTTAGCTTCTTTCACCTTGCTCAGGAAAGAATTATGCTGACGGTGGCTTCAAGAAACAGGATAAAAAGGCTTTCTGGCAAGGCTCCCTAACAAACTTGATGCAGAAAGAGCACCTGTCAGCTTGATCTGCATGGGCAGCTGGTCATGCTGTGTGCTTTTATATATACTGTGCTCATGCAGGAAGCAGGTGCAGCATGCAGCAGACAGGTTTAGACAGGACATACAAGTTCTACAAGCATACGTGTGGAAGCAGTGGCATACATGAAGCGCTCATCACAAGGGTGCTTCCACGAGCTATCTCCTGATGCGGCATTGTAATAGTAAACCTCTCCATCGTCAGCTGTCCGGCTGCAGCAACAAAGGGTCTGCAAAATCAACCTGTGGCAAGGCAAACTTAGACTGGGTGTGCCTTACAATGCTTTCCAGTCAGCTGGCAATTTGGCTTTAAGGCCCTCTCGACAGATCCACACAAGCTCCTTTTCGGACTCCAAATCAAGGCCAAGCCACTGGGCGTAGTCAGCAATCTCTGCGCAGTGGTCAGCAGTGTTTGAGTGTCAGTGGCAGACTGTGGTACATATTGTGGTCTCGTCTACAGTTGGGTATCTCGCTTGATACCTTCTGCTGAGGGCTCATAGTCCGGATCGATGTCCTCCTGCAGAGGGATGCTCTTGCCTGGCTTGAGCGCCATCAGAGCCTAGTATGATGTCAAGCTTGGTACTTTGACAGCTTTCCACAGTGGCTTCCAAAAGCTCGCACAGTAGTCAGCTTCATGCCGACTGTACTACATCAGACAGTCCAGACGATTCCGCTGCACCAGCAGCGGGAAAGGTTTACGCTGCAGCAGTGGTCAACGTTGCCGGTCAAACCAGGCAAGCGATACCTGGTTTCCCCATCCGTTCGGTCCCCGGACAAGCTTTTAGGGATTGGGGAGGGGGTCGAACCAGCTAGCTGCATCGCTTCAAGGGCCATAGCCGCTGCGCGGAGAGTCGTTACGATCAGCACAATCCCATAGGCTGCCGCGCGTCGCTTTCGATGCTCTTGGTATAGTGTCGGGGTGGGCGCGACCCCAAGCTTGGAGGCGGAGGCCAGGCTGCGATCAGCCGTGCTTACACCAGCGCTACCGGTCTTTGTCCGGCATAAAGCCACTCAGTAGCAATTTTGGTACAGAACTGCCATCATGGCGCAGTCGGTGGAGCGAAGTTGCACCATGCTGGTGCACTTCGATAAACCCTCCTCAGGCAACGAGATAAAGGAAGCGCTTGAAGGCAACGATGGCCCTGCCAAAGTGGAGGCTTTGCAG
>JAABUK010000574.1_pt1 | contig 75347 bp, 105 predicted proteins | sample 5559141 | NCBI WGS metagenome assembly JAABUK01 (sample SAMN10711869, study PRJNA513367) | rock metagenome | isolation source: Antarctica rocks | place: Antarctica: Victoria Land, Pudding Butte nord | collected 2016-01-03
TGAACATCATGTTTTCATAAGTGCTTAGAACAATTTGATATTTTGTTTGACATTTTCAGACTACTGGTCCAATGGTCATGGTTGGCCCCAAGACCTTAAAATCTAATGAATGAATGAATGAATGAATGACCGTGTGGCACGCACGCCGTGTGCTTAAACGTTTGATCTGCTTCTTCCTCCTCAGAGCTAGAATTCACAACTGCTCCTGTTAGCAGGATCCTGTGACTCGATGCGGTCGGGACAAGGAGGTCAGCCCGGCCGGGTGCGGCAGATGGGAGGCTTCGGATACTCTGCCCTGACACCAGAGGTCAGTCTGAAGTATGGTCCGGCGGCTCCGTTTGATGCTCCGTTTGTTTGCTATATTGCCTACTGATCAAGCTGCTTCTATGCGCAGCTTCTGGCAATGAGTCAGGAGCTTGAAGATTTAGGCGGAGGAGATGCCCGCATTGGAAAAGCTTGCGTGTGCTGCGTGATTGCTCCCACCTTACCTGCCCTGTCTATACTGCAACCAGTCACAGGAGGGCTTAGTGTGCTGGATCCCCGTGAGGCTGGAGCATCCAGGCACCCTTGCAAAGTCTTCCCCGTACAAGCTCACATTCAAGGTCAAGTTGCTGATGGCCAGATCAGTGGCTTGGTTGGACAGGTACATCGTATGCTCCCTTACCTGTTTTGGCTGTTGCTCAGACAGTGAAAGGCAATGTACCTACAGGCAGCTGCGGCATGGGTGCTTGAAGGCTTCAGTGCTACGCTGTTGGCTTTTGGCCAGTCAGGCACTGGCAAATCCTCGACACTGTTTGGACCCCACTGCAACAGCGCAGAACCGATTCTACCTGCTGTGCTGCACAGCCTATTCAATAGCTGCAGCTCAAATAGTTCCAGGGTGGGTGTGTCATGCTGGGAGATAGTGCAGCACGAGGTTGCAGATTTGCTGCCAGACAGCTCTCATCAGCTGTCTATGTACCAGGTGCGTCTAAGGAAGTTGACACAAGTTGCTGAATGACTTGCAGTTGTGCTCATGCTACAATGCAAATGGTTTGATACACATGTAACAATGCACGCATGGGTTTTTTTGCAATCAGAGGCTGCTGTGTGATTGTCTGTCACTCCCAGTCCCTGTGGTGTTAAACGCCTGCTGAGCACTTGGCACACAAGCTCAAGCAACACAACATTTCCATGCAGGGAGGCAGCTTGTCGACAGCAACTGAAGCGTGTCGCTGTGTTGAAGCTGCATCAGCTTCTGAGGCCTTGTCTCTGCTGCACCTTGCTCAGTCAAACAGCAGCAACTGGGCATCAGATGAGCATGGTCACTTGACCCCTCTGCCAAACAGAGCACACCTGTTTGTGCGCCTTGTTCTGTACGACACAGCTAAGCAGCAGATGAGCACGCTGCATGTTGTTGATTTGGCTGGCAGCCAGAGCCTTGCTGACAGTCGTGCAGACGGACAGCAGCATCAAGAGAAGCTGGCCATCAACCAGCAGCTGCTGAGTTTTAGTAAAGTGGTGTCAGAGCTGTCTCGCCTCAGTAGCTCGACAGGTGGTTTTTCCATCCAGCATGGCAGCTTGTTGGCCGACACGTGCATGATAAGTCACATGCACTTCTGTGAACCAACCGCTTTGTGATCAAGTGCTTCATGTGCATGATGTGTTGACGTCAGTCAACATGCAACAGCATTCTGAGAGATTCCGTGAGCAGCGTCCTGTTTTCATTGCACCTCATGCGTTTGCTGCATATGCAAAGCACACAAGACAAGCTGGCCTTTGTGAACTCAGAGCATGCATGCTTCACTCCAAGTCTGTAGCTTGCAGGGAGTGGTGTGAGGCAGGTAAGCTCAGCACGGGACACTCCCCTGATGCACCTTGTTGCTCCCCTCATTGCTGCCAATGCCCGTACCTTCCTGCTGCCTGCTGTCTCCTCACACCCCAACAGCTACCTGGAGACTGTCAACACGCTACGCATTGCCACAAGAGCGCAGAACATCCAGGTGATTGGAACAAACACATCAAACAATGCAAGTTCTGAGAAAATAGGTCATGAATGTGTTTTGTCACCTTGATGCCTACTAATGGCTGCGTACTTGGACATGCATGTCAAGTTTTCTCTGGTGGTACGTATACAAAGTTTGCATCTCAGCTGCTCTTGCAAGAAGGCGTTGACTGCTAGCAGAAGTTTGACTTGGGACACTGCACTGGTTGCAGACTGCTTGTATGCGCACAACTGGCGTGAGGCCTGACCAGGTGCAGATGGTGTCAGCAGCCCAGGTTCTGGCTGAGGAGAGGCACAGAAGACTGTCTGCTGCCACAACCAAAACCATCAGGTACGACTGCTTGCTTCACACTCTTTCACCTTGCACTCCTACAGGCTGTTTTGAATGGCATGCATTGAGCAAATGCAGCTGGCACATGATGCGTCACAAGGCTGTGTCCAACCAGCTAAGCTTGCAGTCAGTCACAGACTCAGAACAACATCATGATGTGGTGTGACATTGATCTCCCTTGAGGGCGCGGAGTTCACATCTGTCCTGCGATGGAAGCTCAGGCCACAAAACCATGCAATGCAATGCAGGCAGCAAGAGGCACTGGCAAGCCAAGCAAAGTGCCAGCTCCGCTCAGGTCACAAGCATGGCCACAAGCAGGGAGCTGCTCACCAGCACCATAGCAAAGGTCCTGGATCTGGGGAAAGCGCTGCTTGCTGCCCATTGATCGCTGACTGTGACCAGTTTGCATCAGTCCAGCCCAGGATGCAAGAGGGTCTGCCTGCAGGGCTACCTCAACCTAGTGCCATTCAGCAATGGAACAGTGAGGCACACTGTCAGATGGGCTGTGTCAGTGATCAGGAAGCAGACAGCCAGCAAGATGCATTGTCAGCTGCACATGTCAGAGCATCCTGTGTTGGCCCAGTTTGGCATGGAGCACAGAGGGATACCTCACAGCTGCCTGGCAGTGTGGATGAGTGTCAACTAAGTGATCCAAAGGAGCTTACTTGGGAAGGCCCCATGCATGCTGCACCCGGCAATGGCCAGGCTGCTTCTGGTTCAGGTGTTGTCTGCGGATGACTTTGCATGGGTGTATTGCTAATCATTATGTTATGTGTGTCATGCTTCTTGGTAAACCCACCTCTGCTGTGCGTGTCTTACAGCTATTGGCTTTTCTGCATGAGCTTCTGGACCAGCACCGAACTGCTGCACAGGCAACACTGTTCTTACCTTGATCTGGAACGAGAGTCAACTTTGCATGATCTGTGCAATTTAACGTCATCTGTCTCCTTCTCGCAACCCAGTCTGCTGTTGCTGGCAAAGGCAACATGTCCTGGGACATTGGTCAACTTTTCCTTGCACTGAAACATTCAGGTGGTCTGCAAGATGAACCATCCTTCGCCTTCAATCGTGCTGTGCGGCCTGCATCAGCGCCTGAGACAAAAGCCGCTCCCTACAGCAGCCTTGCAGCAGCGCCTGCGTGGGCGTTGCCAGCTGGATCAAAGGGCTCAGCAGGCACAGCCCACAGTGCCAGAGGGCATCCTGCACCAGCTGGAATCCAGCATGACATGATCAGTGCAAGCCAGAGACATCACAATGTGCCCCCAGCAGGTGCTAATAGGCCACACAGCAGACAGCAACAGCACTGGCCTGGACATGTGATGCCTGGGCAACTGAGCTCAACACTCAGAGATGATGGTGCAATGCCTGCCCAGAGTAGTGATGCGGGCGTTGATGATTTTGCTGCATACACACCACAGGAGCTTGCAGATCATTTGCAGCAGCTGAAGAAGGAGTTCAGGGAGATCTACAGCAGCATCCTGGATGGGGACAGCCAGTCACCGCGTCAAGTTGCAGCAGAGGGAGTGAGTTTGCTTGCTTTGCCTTGTTGTCAAGAAACAGCATACACAGTCCTTGTCTTTGGCTTCCTGAGCATGGCCACCAATCATGTGGCCTTCAGCAGATCTGGTGGCTGCTGCAGTCTTGGCAGCCAGGGCAACTGTGTCTGCAAGCTGTTGTGTGTCCAACCTGCCCTCAGGATGTTATGGCTTTCACATTTGCAAGCCAATGCATTACCTCTTGAAATTTCATGTCAGCTGAAGCAACAGTGTGTGTTGAGTGCAGCAGGCGGTCACCTCAGACAGTGATGTGCATGCTGTACCTGTGCGCTTGCCCATCACCAGCAAACATTGCAACATGCCTGTTGCGTCTCCACCACCCTCGTGCCAATCTGCCTCTTGTCCCCCAACTCAATCCTCAGCAGAGACTGCCCAGGCCCATGCACATGCAGATCCCTGCATCGTCCCTTTCTGCACATCTGAGCAGTGGCCACAGCTGGACATGCAAGAGCTTCTGCAGCAGCATCAGGCTGATGTCATGACAGAGCAACATCACTCTGAGGCTGTCTGCCAGCAGGCAAGTGAGCTTCGCCATACGCACCATACAACCTCTGCTCCCTGTCAACCGGCTCAGACTCACATGCCAATATGGCACAAGGTCATCAACAGGCTGGTGAAGGTGGCAGAGCTTGCGCATTCATTGCGTGAGGACATCATGATGCAAGCTGTATCAGCTGTGCATGTCCGACTCAACACACACAACAGCCGATGCCCCTTCATGGTCTAGGGCCTTAGCCTTGGCAGACACATGCATTTATGCCAGCAATCATGCAGGTATGATCTGTACATTAGGCCAATCACCATTACCTCAATGATCAACTCAATGCCTTGGTGCAGGCAGGGGAGAAGGCAGGTCTGTGCACAGTATCTGGAGTCGGTCACAGCACAAGCTCAGAGCTAGGCCACGACACATCACCTGATACCCAACATCAGGCTTCAGCAGGTGAGGCCGATCAACAGAGGAACTCAGGTGATGTATTTGCCCAATTTATGCAGCACTTGACACAGAGTTGCTATCATGCAGTGCTTGATGCATCAGAGCCTTTGAGCTTGGACAGTGATACTTTGCCAGCACAAAGCAGTAGGGCCTTCCTGGATGCCCTGCGTCCACGCAGCCCCACTGAGCGATGCAGCCCTGGAGTTGCTGCCCTTGCCCAGCGTCCACTGTCAGGTGGAGCTCTTTTCACAAAACAGGCAGACATGCAAACTTGTTGACTTTCCCGCCGCACTCTGCCTGTAAAAATCTCGTTTTCAGAACGACGTTACAAGACAAATATGGAACACAGCAAATACTGTCTCACTGATACCTTGCCAAGAGCCATACATGCAATACACTGTATGCTTCAAATTTGCTTGAAAATCTGCTGAGGCACAAACAGCACGTCATGACCCACACAGCCAAAATGACTCATGTTTCACAAAACTGGCCTGTGTATGCATCAAAGTTGCATGCAAGGACCAGGACTCTGAGATGCTGGTTGTAAAGTTGATCTCTGAATGGCTCAGGATCACCAGGGAGAGACAACAGCAGCAGGCAGCAGGGGGTCACTGACCTGCGCATCAATAATGAAGCACTGCTGTGTATGCTGGAGCGTGAACGGCAGCACAGCCGTCAGCTGGAGCAACGCTTGCAGCAGGTGGAGGCTGATGCTCTTGAGGTGAGCTGCCTTCCTGTTGGAAAAGACAAAACAAGAAAAGACTACAACTTTTGGCGTCAATTGAATGAGAAGCCAAGTGTTATGCCATGATGCCCAGGTGCCTTCTGGTTGCAATGCACAAGTTTCCTAGCTAGATCACCCCCTCCCTCATAACTTCAAGCAAAGGCTGACAGGGCCCGCAGGCACTGGCGTGTGCTGAGTTGCAGGCTGGGTGTCACAAAAGCCCCATCCTGGCTGTCTCACTTGCTTTGCCATGTGATGTGTCTGACCACCAAGCTTGCATCAAGCAGCCTAGTATGGCGCGTGTCAGCTTCTTGTCTAGTCTTGAAGATGGTGATCAATGCACTGAAATCTACTGAATATACGGCCTATGCAGAACAGCAATGCACAGCAGTTGGTTGCATCATACAGCACAAGCAATCAAGGCATGCTGGACGTATCAGGCTTGCATCAAGCAGCAGCACCTCTGCATTGCTGCTGGCCAGTTATGCTGAAGGTGCCAAACAATGCACTCAGCCTGCTGGATACGCTACAAGTGTCAAGCAGTAAAGTGCAGAGACCTCCAGCCTGGTCTGCCGCAAAGAGACACCAGAAACAGTCACAAAGCTATCAAAACCACAAGGTCCAGCATTCTTTTTCTTTCCCTTTGGGCTGTGGGCTGTGGGATCATAGCTCCGGGCTGCTGCCTTAGGAGGCTCAAGTAATGATCGCTGAAGAGCCTAAAGTTTTCTTGTCTTTGCTATTGAAATCATAGCGCTGGCATGCAGAGGTCACTGGAGCAGGAGGTGGGACTGGAGGAGGGCCGGCTTGCTGCCATCTCCTTACGCAGTAAATGCCGTAAGCTGGAGAGCGAGTCACTGTTTGCTGACGTGTTTGAGAAGTACGAGGAGGAGATAAGACAGCTTCAGGTGACTGTCAGCATCATACCTTGTTTGTGATGCGTACTGCACAAATGGTCATATATGCACCTTGCTGACCATGTCAGCTATTGGGTATCCAGCAGCAGCAGCATTGGGTCATGAGCAGCAGGATTATTCTTGTAGCCTTGTTGCAGCATGAACTGCAATGCGGTTGCAGTCAGAACTAAAGCAGGCTTGCCCCCTGACAATATGGTAAAAGGAGACATGGACGCATTCTCACAGGTGAGATGGCATCAGTCTAGCCATTAATGTCCATTTCACATCAATGTGTTCATGCACAGGATGAGGTGCATTTGTTGAAGCAGTCCAACATTGAGCTGATTCAGCAGCTGGCATCAAGTGACGTGCTGGGGCCCCACCCCAGATCCCCCCTCAGGCAGATGCCCATCCCCTCACAGCCTGCTGCTTTGAAAGGCTCTGCAAAGGGCACTGCCCTTCCAGCTTCCCCATCACAGCTTAAACCACCCGGACAGCAGAACAGCTTTGCTGAAGGCCAAGCCAAGGCAGCCGGTCAGGATGGGCCAGCTGCAGGTGAAGTTGAGCTCAAGTGTGACATGGGTCAAGGCGAGATGCGGCTGCAGGTCAGTCATCGTAGTGTCAAGCATCGTCCACATTCTATACCTGGGCCAGGCTGTAGAGACTGTGTGCACCTGGGCATGCCTTGCTGCCCTGCTGGCATACCAATGATGTTGATGGTCTATGCCCTGCCGCATGATGCAAGGCCTGGTGCTGTGGTGCTGCACTGCAGGCACTCAGGAAGCAGCTGAAGCGCAGTGCAGCACAGTGTGAAGCTCTGAAGGCAGAAGTTGCGGAGCTGAAGCGGCGGGATAGAACTGCTGACTTGTACAAGAAGAAGGTGAGAAGAAAGCCGTTAAATTGTTGCAAATGTGTCCTGTAACCTGCTTATGCAGCGTTCACAGTGAAAAGTAGTTCATGCCTATTGACTATCATAGCTTGCCTCCTGGACAGCCTGGTATGGAACTTGGCTTCTCAATAAATTGATACCAAAAGGCGTAGTTTTTTTCTTTTCTCTTCTTTCATAGCTTGCCTGCTAATCAGTACTGCACTGTCTTTTCGCTGATCTAAATGTGTTGCAGAACACACAGATGTGTGAAAATTGCAGCTCTGAGCATCGGGTGTTGCCGTGAGCATGCATGCACCATACATTTGCACTCACATCAATCAAACGGCATTGGAGAGAGAAACGACAAGGGCTGTCCGGTGTGACACAAAGAGACATGTTCTGCAGGCCAACGATGGCGTGCGGCGTGTGAGTGAGCTGCAGAAGGAGGTTGCTCACTGCAAGCAGGAGCGGCAGTCGTGCCAACACGCAGCCCATCAAGCTGCCAACAACGTGGCAGACTTGCAGGTACCCTGTTGCAGCACCCACAAACCTAGTTGCTATTAGGACGACCTATGCATCAGTCAATGTTTACATGGTGCTGCATGTCCCATTGACACGCAGCACCATGTCGCACAAGTCTGCAGACAAGTCTCGTAAGGCCTTTTTTGAGACAGTGCTTCTGAGCTATTACAGCCTTTTCAGAAGCACCTGTCTGAAGAAAGGTAGCTGCACCCGTTCTTTTCATCCAAAGCAGGCGGACACCGGTACAAAAGCTTGAACAGAGTGCGCAGTGTGCCATGTAGTACACGCTGCCAACAAGGACTTGCCTGTGCAGGGCAACAACAAGTTCCTGGAGGCAGAGCACATTCAGGCGCTTGCAGCCAACCAGGACCTGCAGGTACGCACAGCACCACCTGACCCACCTGGTGGCACACTTCACATGCCACACAGCATTGTCATCAAACTAATCAAATGCTGAACCATACCCAGCACCTTGAAGCTAGGGCTGGCACTGTTCCCTGGCTGGACCCACAGGGACCCACAGGGAAGCCTGATATGCTTTGTCCTTGGAGGGATTTTCAATCGATGTAGTCATTTTTTTCTCTGTTCCTTCCCTGGCTGGCATTCAGTCCAAAGACTGTTTCAGCACGTGCTTTTTCCAGGGTCAGGCACATTAGTTGCTGATGAACTGCAGTCATAGCTTTATGATCGTGCAGACAGCGCAGTCTAGCACTTACTGGCTTGCACGTGCAGCCAGTGGCCAAACAAACACATCTGTCTGCATGCACGTGTGCAGCTGGCAGCATGATGACAGCTCTGACTGGCACATGATGTGTGGCAGGCATCAGTGCAGACCCTACGGGAGCAAGTAAGGCTGCTTAGAACCCAAAGGCAGAGGTCTGTGGTGTTGGCCCACCTACCCCCCTTGCGCCCCGAGGCCCAGCCCCCACTCAATGGGGCCCCTCCCAAGTGCACAGCGCTGGATGTAGCATGTCGCCTGCAGCTAGAGCCGGCACAAACACCCAAGGTGAATGACATTACCCTGGACAGTTGCACTGCATTTGTTGCCTTTCAATGCTCTCATCACATGCTGGAATGACAGCTCTTCTGTGTTGCTACACAGCATATATTGAGACCAGCCTGTTGCATCCTATCTACCTTTCATTTGGCTGCGCACTGAAGCACAGGCCGAAGATAAGACTTGATGCTGATTTGTTCTTGACCCAATGGCAGCACATGTCCTCAGGTGCAGCATCGCAGGGACAGTACGCCTGGCAAGTATAATTCACAGCCTTTGCATGCATGTGTGCGTTCACGACAATTCTGAGGACCCAAACAGCATGAAGCCTGCAACCTGTCTTGCAGGATTCTGCAATGCTTGCTGAGTGCTGAGCATGCTGAGTTGTTCAGACTCTGAGCTTGTTGGGATCTGTGTGCACGCAGGTAGCAGCCCTGGTCGAGCGCATGGCTGAGGAAACACACATGCTCTCTGCAGACCGGCAGACACTACAGCATAGAGAGGCCATTTTGATGGAGCTTCTCACAAGCCACCCTCCCTTGTAACAGATCGCACAAATCAGCTGTAATCACTGTAGCCATGCTCAGCCTTGCTGCATGGCCAGCCTGCATGCGTGAAGGATGCAAGTCAAGAGAATGGTTTGCATGTCATGATTGTGTTAGATATCTTGGGTCGGTTGTCCAGCTACATCTTGACTTGACGGTCTGTATGCTGTTGATGATCAAAGCCCAAGGAGACCAGATCTTTAGAGCATGGTAGACACAATGCTCAAAGTGATGGTCTAGAACGGACATGCTCAGACTTTGCTCGTATGAGTGACAACCAGTATGTGCGCAATGTCATTGAACACTATCTGACAATGTTTGTTAATTTACTGCTCCTTCAAATACCTTTGCGAAAGCCAGATATACCTCGGTACATTGTGTATGTCACCACAACATCAGTGTGCACAAGTTGCTAAGTCATACGAGTTGTGATCATGTAATTTTTGTCACGAACAGACATATTCTGGCAATCATATCTTGCATGCGTTACGAGTTGTGTCGAGGTAGTCAGAATTGACCACCACAGGACCAGGCATTGTCATTGAGCCAACATTTTGTAATTGACTGCAAAGTAGGCTTTTGCTCTGACATATGACGTCAACAGCCTTGTCATTACAATGGCAATCTAAACACTTTTTCTACCAGTCTACACGTTGGAAACTTGCTACCTAGTGTGCAGCATGAAAAATACGCTTCTGCATGCTTGCAGTGATGGTACATACTCCAACTGCTACAGGTTACCAGCTACACAGCTCAGACCTGGAGCAAGCCTTGCAACATGCCACTGGGCAGCAACATCAAAACCACATGCAACTTTATTCAAGCAATGCTTGTGACAATCTGAGACGTCTGTGCGCAGGGGCACAGTCTTTGGGTATTGGCATGACTGGCATCACAGTTGAATTGTGATTCAGACTCTGCTATGAGGCAGTCAGTGGGCTGCTGTTCCTTGGGCGCATCAGCACTGACGTAAGATGGCTGTACATCGCCGCCACTGTTGTCACACCCTGCCTCACACGCAAAGTGCGTCCGCAGCACATTGCAGTGATTCATGGCAATCATGTGTTGGAGCGCACATATGCTGTTTGTCCTGTTGCAAGTTGCTGTGCAGCTCTCGCCCTTTTCACCAACCTCTACCTTGACGCTTGTTGGAAGCTGAGGGGCAGGTGGCAATGGCATGACTGGCTTGCCTACAGACAGGAGCCCCCTTGCATGCGTACTTAATCTTGCATCTCTTTGCAAGTAGCCAGATGCAGTACGGACTAGTCTGTACATTGCAAAAATGCTGCAGTCTTGCGACTTGCAAATGGGCATTATGCCATATGATCTGCCCAGAGTTCATGATAGTCATGCAGGAGTCTTGTTGAGGCATGCAGCGCATGAAAGGATGTCTCACATGACTGCCAAAGCAATTTGTGCCTTGTGATGCACACTCGAGCAGAAGGCATAGCCATGAGCTTGCCTGACTGTGAGAAGCAGTGATGGTGCGAGTCCAAGTAGGCATTCTCATGCACAGTGCTCTTGGATGAAGTCCGGCATTTGCCACGACAGTATTCAAAGGGACTACCCCATCTGCCAGTTTCTGATCTGCATAGACCAACATGACAGCTTGTAAGGACACATTGAAGCCATATCTTCTTTGCAATGCCCCGGGCATCAAGGCATGGAACTTGCCTGAACTAAGCTACATGGAACATTGCTATGTACAGTGGCATTGTGGGACTGTCAGCACACGGCTGTACCAGGAATGTCACACTGCAGCACTTCAGTTTGCTGACCTGCCAGGTGATCTATAGTCTTTGCTGTAAATGGCAGAAGCATTGTGGTGAGGAGCTAAACAGCAGGAGACACAGCTCTCCAATGTTTTGCAGCATTGGCTGTCACTGTTGCATCTGCAGCAGCACACAGCGCATGGGCAGGAATGACAGATCTACTGTAAGCAGGAACAGCCTAGGATGACATACCTATCACAGGCAAAGTGCTGGCCCTTTGTGCAGCAGCCTGTTTGCCAGTTCAAGTTGTCCCAAGGACAAAGCCACCCATGATCATCAGCAGCATCCCACCTGAGGCATGATGACATTCAGATGCTGCATGTGTGGTCGGATGATTGCAGCACACAAGTATTGTAAGAAAGAAGGCCCACCTGTCCTGTCCTGTGTTTTCACATTTGTCTTCTTGAGTTATGATGGGCCTGCATGTGGGTGTATCAGCAAAGCTTTCACATCGCGAGCTGTTGGGCAGGGGCAACTCGAGGTGTCAGTTTGTTGCAACACCTGCTGAGAGGCCTTCTTGGTTGCCAAACAGGTCTAGCACGGCCGTGTGAGGAGCAAGAGGCAACAAACAGAAGACACAACTGCCATGGGCAACTTCGTCTGACGATCATTGACGCTCTGCCGCGTTCACCGTGTCGTCAGATACCCCATCAGCAATCTACTTCCACGAAAACGTCGTATTCTGTACTAAAGTGATGCTTGCGGTCTGATGCGACGCATCGTGTCTCAAAAAAGTCATGTTGCTGCACGGGCTTGCAGTGTATAGGTGAGTGTGCTTGTTGCAAACTCAACAACGCGGATGCATGCATGCACAGGCATTTCCTCGTCTTTAGTCTCGATCGTTTGCGTTGCTGCTTCGTTTGGCTCATCGTGTTTTAGTCATTTCTTGTGTCCCCTTGACTAAACCATCAGCCGACATAGCAGTCCCCACGGCCCGGGGCGTGGGACTCAGTGGCATGAATCCCAACGACCATCGACTGCTGATGTCGATTTCAAAAGTTTTCTTGATAATAGGGTACCATGGCATAGGTACCATGGATGGCATAGCTCAGGTCTCAGATACACGTTCTCAAGGATGCATTGACTGCAGAGCTAAGCCTTGGTGAAGTGCCTGGATCAGAGGGATGTTATCTTGAATACAGCATGCAGTCAAGCAAAGGTTGTCTTAGGCTGGGTGATGCACTGATAATAATAATAATAATAATAATAACAACGCTTTCCAGCTCATGATGAGCTAGGTACGTGCGGGACAAGTCTTGTCTTTCCAAAGCAGTCGGTCTTGCGCATCTCTATACTGTCTACTAATCCCACGGGTTTGGCAATCATGCAAAGCAACATCATTGAAACTAGACGATGCACTGAACTGCATTGGAATGCATCTCGGAGTTTTCAAGTTTGCAGAGAGAGAGGGATTACAGAAAGTGTAGAGGATCTAGGCATGATATTGGCGCGCATCCACGCATATGCTGATTGGCGCTGTGCTGCAGGCTGTTTAGCAAGCTGTTTGGCAACCTGATTCCTTGTGGCATGAAAGTTCAGCAACCTGATTGGCTAGCTCTTCAGCAAGCTTCAGCAACGAGCTCAGTCTCAATTCCCCACAATGAAAAGGATCATCATGCTTGAGCCTGCATAATGGAGGCAAATCCAGGCTCGAACGGCGGGGTTTCCTTTCAAACAAAATTGGGGATGAGTTGAACCCACAACAGAAGTCACACCTGGCGCCCTTCCAGCAGCCCTGCGCCCAGTCCAGGTTCGCCCTTCGCCACTCGCGGTACCCGTAAGGTACAGCTCCTGTTGGCTCTTGCGCCATTCCTGTCGTTGTGCTCGAACACCGATAAGTTGTTGCTTTGGAAACCCGTGTCATTCATTGCATACAGCATTACTCTCGTTTACGTGCGACGCCTTGAGGGCCGTGTCGGTCAATACAGCTCAGCACTTAAGAAGCACTTGCCTCGCCGACTGGCCGGCAATTGGCAGCTCAGCACTCTGCCAAGGCCAGATTCTCAGTTCTCCTCGCCTATATTGCGAGTTCTAGTCGCGGAGAGTGCGCACGTGTATGCGCCAAACGCAAGCGATACCATCAATAGTTCCTCGGTCACAAGCACATTGCGGGGAAACTGGCGTCTCACGCTCTTAGGCGGTGTTGGCAGTCCTGCACATCGCCTCGGCAAAAGCTGTAGATGCTGAGGGTATTAAACACTATCTGTAAGCGGTAGGTCACCACAAGGTCCCTCGTTACCTCGTCACCTCGTCTTTGATAACAATACGCAGCCCTATGCGAATTGAGCAGCTGCAGCTGAGTAAGGCTCACGCTTTGCATCGAGTGCGCTTTGCTTGATCAGCATGATAGCGCAAGCCGGAAGTTTGAGTTTATTTTAGGCGTTTTAGGCAGGGACCTAACCAACAGTCTGTGTAGAGGAGTGGCTTGAGCAGTGTTTGTATAACTGCAGGCGCAGTGTCAGGACTGGTGGTCTTGTGGCTATTTCAGTAAACTTGGTTGTGCTATTGAATTTCTTTGTCTCATATCTCCACACCACACGCACCCACAGAGTGTATGTGCTTGGCACTCGCAAACTACCAGAAGCGGAAGCAAATTTCACATTACCTGACCCCTCAGCCAGCTCCTATTACCAGCAGTGGATCCAAAGGGACTTTCAGCCATGGAGGGCAGCAGGCATATCGACTGTGAGTCCTGCTCCAATGTGCTTACCACCAACCTTTGCTTCAAGAACGTCTCATGTTGTCATATCTGCTTGTTTACGACCAATACCTGAACAGACTGTCATCCAAACCTGCAGGAGCTTGTAGATGCATATGCCTTGTCAGGCAAATGGCATGAGTGCTTGGGGGAGGTGCTCAGATTCCAGATCATCAATGGCAGCCTGTGGATTGATCACTTGTCAGAGCGGCATGCAGGCTGGTACCCTGCCAGGCTTGGTCCAGGTGCGTCAAACAATATTGCCTTGTTGTTGTTGGACCCTCAACTTCACCACAAGCATCAGAGCTTTGGCTTAGCCATGAAGCCACACATGTCAATGATGGAAAAGCAAGCCTTTAGGTGATGCATGTCATGCAGGTGCCCTTTCTGGGAAAGGCAAAATTCCATATGCCATCCTAGCGCTGCTAGACGTGCTGCGACATTATCCAGGCCAGGTAAACAAAACATCATAAAGAGCAAACTAGTGTGCTTGACTAGCTTCCATGCAATGCTAAACTCAGATAGTCATCTAGCAAGTGAAACCAGCATCACATTGCAGCTTGCTGATGGTCTGTATACACGTGCAGATACCTGATGTGGATGCAATCATCCATACATCAGACTTCTCCTGCATCAAAGCCACGCCAGGTGGGCTGCAGCCTCTGGGGCCACCCATACTTGGGTACAACAGTGATCCTGCGCATGAAGACATACCCTTCCCAGACTACAGCTATTGGGGCCATGAGTACACCCGGCTTAGAGGTGATTTCCCCTGTTGCATTGCATCATTGCATCATACAAGCCGATCCAGGTGAATTGTTTTGACTTCTGTGCCCACGCAACGTAAGACTTTGTGATGGCATGCATAATGACAAGGGCATGTAACATTGCAGTGTCTGGAAGTTGTGCAACTTTCACGGCCCTGTCAACAGTTCTACTGCATGGTCTTGTAAATTGGTAGACTCACTCCAGACCTGCAATGTATGCAATGCACATGCCATGTAGTGCAAGTCTGCAGTCTTTTAGTGTCTGTCTATTTGTGTGCAGATGAGTACTTTTATTACTGGCATGGCTGGGATCTACAGCATAAGTGGATCAGGGAGCTGTATCAAAACACGTCCTTGGTGGACAGGCAGCCTGAAGCCATATGGCGCGGAAGGGTTGCTGATGATGACTATCCTGAGCGAGATGCATTGAGGTCAGCCCAGTCTTCTTCTCTGCTGCACTACTCTCTGCACTACTCTCTGCTGAGAAACAAAACCATCATCACCTGCACAACATGCCATTATGTCGCTGGCTGTTGCACTTTGCGGGCCATCAGGGTTGCTGAAAAAGGGGGATCCGTATTGTGCAGGCGAGCGTATCAAAAGTGCCCGGCACAGCTGAGTAAACAGGGACGTGCAGATGATGCAGCTCTCATCAACCAGCGATTTGACGTAGACCAGATTTCAGACAACTGCCGTTTCAGGTCAGCGTCCTTGATCTTGCCCTGATATGACAGATTATGCTGTTTGTGTATCTTGCAAGAAGGGACAGTAAACAACACATCAGCCTCGTCACAACCTGCTTATTTGCTTACCGGCCCTTTTGTGAGACAATGTCAGAAAATTGATGTGTCATGTCAACTCACTCAAAGCAGCTCTTGTTGCAGTGTTCCTGAGCTGTGTCTATTTGTGACGTGACAGCAAAAGCCCTCCTTCTCCTCCCATGGCGAGACCAACACACTGTGTGCAATCTTGCAGATATGTTGTGTACCTGGAATCGATGGCATGGAGTACAAATGGGCGGCATAAATTTTCATGCGGTTCTGTCATCATCTCCAACAAGATGGGGTATTACGAATTCTTCACCAGGGCCTTGCAGCCTGGTGTACATTATGTTGAGGTGGACCCTGATAATCTTTGTGATGATCTAGTGAACAAGGTAGGTTCCTGCGTCTGTGTCTCTACTCATTCCACTGCATGTTGCTGCCAAGGCCAGGGATGGATGTGTTCTGCTGCATGGCTGGGCTGAGACGTGATGTTCTGCTTCTTTACTGCTGCATGAGGGTTTTGTTGCTGGGTCTGGATCTGTGTCTGCTCTATGATTGGGCTGTTACATGTGCAATATCTGCTGAAGAGTTATACTCTGATCCGCACAGAAGCATAGGCGTTATGCCTTGCCATGCAGTTGCTGCCAACTGTCTATAGAAGCTTGTGGCTGCAGGTGAGGTATATGAATGAAGTGTTGGATGCTGGTCCCACCAATAAAATTGGAGGTCAGAGTATGGGAAGGCAAGGTCTGGGTCTTGAGATGACCAATCAGCGGAGTGTAAGCAGCGTTCTGACAAAAGCTTCTGAGTACAATCTCCATCCACAAGAAATTGCAGATGCTGGTCTGAAGGTGAGGGTTGTGTGATGCATGCCTGCTCATGCATGTCTGAATCATGCTTCTGCTGCACAGCACTGTCGTACCGTCACATTTTTCCAGTTGACATCAAACATGATGAAGCAAGCTGTCTGCATCACGCTTGCTCATGCATCATGCTTGCTAATGCGTGTCATGCTGAGCAAGCACTGACATGCCTGGTCTGCACATTTAGAAGCGAGATTCATGCATCAACTGCTTTACTGACAAGGTATCTGTGGTGTGCAGTTCATTGAAGACCATGTGCAAATGGAGGATGTACGGTTGTACGTCAAAGATGTGCTCAAGGAGTATGCGTCTTTGCAGACTGCAACGCAAATAAAACCATCTTGGAATGCTGTTTGCTACACTGGGCAGCTTGTTCTTGACCAGTTTGCCTTCCCGTACCGGCTGGATAAGCAGGTCGTGGTTCAGGCTTACCCATGGTTGCAGACCTTTGGGCAGGACTCATGTCCCACCACGCCAGACAGCAAAGCATCAGACAGTATGGCAACAGAGAGCGTGACAGTAGATGGCCTAGCCATGCCGCAGAGTAGCAAATGAAAATAAGCAAGGCGAAGTGACCAATGCATGAATCACATTGAATTATCCCTGCCTTTGAAGCTCAGTTCCACGGTCACCAGTCGGTGTCTGGGCATGTGTGAATGGTTGTGGGTGGTGTTGCATATCTCTATCATGACAGGGCAAATTGTATGCCAGTCAGAGTGTCAGGAACTGATAGAGATTTCTCTGCCTGACTTTATAGTTTGGTTCTTTCCTCTGGTTTAGGTCAATGAACTTACAGACAGTCAGGTAGGTAATGTACAGATTTTACAGATAGAGAATTCACTTCATTGCCAGTCAGTTGCTGAAACTTTCACCTGCAAGTATTGCTCTGTGTGAACAGCTGACGTAGTCTGAATTGAGCAGTCCTGAGACTTTTGAAGCCAGTTGTCAGGCTTTGATCAACACTGTGCTTTTTCTCAACAAAGTTTACTGGATGAGCATACTGACTGACTGACAATTGACAATACTGACCACTTTATGTTGTAAGCTGTATACTGGCTTGCTACAGTAACCTACCAAATCAAAGTATACTCACAGAGGGTGTCCTAGCATCAAGCACCATAGTTACGTGCAGCCACTGCATACAGGGATGCACACACACATTGGCAAGAGCAGCTGTACAGCAGGTGCATCAAAACAATTCTGGCCGTGTGAGTGAAGCTCATATGTATTGCAAGCTCAGCCTGTTCTGATGGACAGCACTGCAGGCAAATGCCCTTGCATATGCATGCATGGACAAGCTAATGCTGGGCAACTCCTCTCAGCTGCACTGTGTACTTCTATGTAAGGCAAATTCATGTGCAATTACTTGATGTTGAGCATGCTACTTCCCATACTTCAGCCTAACCTGGTCAGCTACGCCGCTAATTCCTGCAACCATAGCGTAACAAAGGTCTCACCAGTATGGCCTGAAGATGCAACAGTCAGACTCTGACATGTCATTCATGCAACTATTCTACTGTCACTGTTGCTGGTGCTGAACGAGTAGCAGGACTAATGATGTGCTGTGGGGCATGCTGGTGTTGATGCCTATCTTACCTTCAACTTGCATGGTCTTACTGGCTTCTGGACTAGTGATAAGAGCATGGTCCAAATTCTTTCGAGCATTCCTCCTCTTCATCTCAAACTCAACAGCCTCTTGCTTGACTTGGCGATAGTTTTCGATACGAGCCATTGGCATACTTCCGATGCCGTCAAAGGCTACCTGCAATGCAAAACAAGACAAATGCATATATGCTGTTTTGAACCCTGACTACAAACACATGGACATGCCAGGAACTGACTGGCTATACAACTCAATACTGAACACCAAGTGCTGTTAGTCAGAGGCTTGACATTCATGTGTGTGCATGCCCTGGTCATGACTCTGCTGACACGTACTTCACAGCACCAATATATTGCATCAGATGACCTTGTGCGCATGTCACAACAAAGGCATGAGGGCGTATACAAGTATGCAATGCGGCGCTTGACTTGTTTGGATCTGGGAGACACAGACAGCCTACAGGCAATGTGAACTCGTGTGGCATCGATTATGCACAACTCAGAAGATATGCCATCAGGGGACAACAAGCAAGCTACAGTGCAGGGTATGAGTAGGTATTTCTCCACAGGATGAGATTGGACAAGGCGGGCAGGCTTGCCTTCATAAGTTTATCCCTGTCATGTAAGTGTGTGACAGCTTGCCGGACTTCACGAAGCAGCAGGCCCACATTGTCCTGTTGCAAGAGTGTGCTCTCATTGGTCTTCAGCACTGCAAGTGCTATCCTAAACAGCACCTTCGGCCCTTCATTCAAGAGTGCATCCCATACTCGGGCTGCAGTCTGCAACATACACCAACACAGTATGCTGATGCTGTTGTGGCGCTCATGATGAAGAAAGTCTGTGAGAACATACAATACCCCAAACAAAGGCCACCGGATAATGAGCTGAAGTAGGTGGAGAGTGACATAGATGCTGTCATGCATGCTTTGTGAAGGAGCAGTCACATAGGCAACCATCTCAATTTGCAGCCATGAAGGCATATTGTGCCGTCTGGATCCTAGCAGACACCAAACGAAATGGTGCCGTTTCAGGCTCAGTGGTCATACAGTACAGCATGGTCGGCACAAATGCAGCAAGCCGTTGTTGCTGCAGAAGCAACAATGCTCAGGAAGTGGCAAAAAGGAGGAGACATCACCTCTGAAGGCAATGTGGTTGCAAAAAGGCAGAGGAACCAATCTGTAGCGATAATGGACATCTCACATTGCGTCGTTTGCAGGTGCTTATAAAGTTTGGGAAGCTTCTTGTATGTCAGCTCCTGCAGTACGATCCTGACCTGAGTTGCTTTGTTGCATGAACAACAGCAAGCTGTTGAGGACTATTTCATCATCATGGCTGCAAGCGTATCTGAAGCTGTGGATATGGGCCATTGGAAGAAAACTGTCTTCCTGCTTTTGCAGGGCTGCATCTTAGCTGTGGGTTGGCAGTGCTGCAGGACTTATGCAATGCTCAAGCTGTGCATTGGCTGCTGAGAAGGTGGGAAAGCAGGCAGGTGTATCGCACCTCAAGCGAACGCATCTCCACATGTGTGCCCACCAAATCACTTGCATACATGTCATGATACAGTATTCCTGCAGGCAACACCGCACCGTTAGGCATGCACTCTACTACAAGACGTTCTGTGCAACCTTCCGCCATGTGCTTTCTGTCACATGCAAGAGCCATTGTCAAAGACTTGCCTTGACAGGCCAAGCAAGCAGTACAATGCAAGGTGCATGCCAGCCAACAGGTGTAAATGCATCTCAACATTCACCAGGCATGAGGCTACTATCACAGCTGACTTCAGCTCTGGCATGGTGCCGGGAGGCCACACAAAGGAGAGGAATAACAATGGCAACAGCAGCAACACAGAAGTTTGCCTGCCTTGACAACGCAATGTGAGGACACAGACTGACCATTGTCGTCAATGAGGGCCACCATCACCCAAAAGGCACGCTCCTCAGACAGGTCAAGGCACAGCAGCAGCATGGCAGCCACATAGTTCATGCTCTGGCAGTAGCCTACGTCAGGCTTGTGCACTGAGAAGGCCAGCAGGACATGCCGCAGGGCGCTCTGACCCTCTGGTGATGACACCCATGCATTTGCAGGGAAGGTACGCGGCAGATCCTACTCATGCAAAGGAAGAGCTTCAGCACAGAGTGGACGCCCAAGCAGTAGAGTTGACATGATATGGCAGCAGCTGGTGCAACCTGATCTCAGGGGCAGGACTTCACTCCAGCAGCACGATCAAGCAAGCTGAGGCAGAACAGGTCATGATGAATGTTTAAGCAGCCTAGTGGTTGTGTGGACGTGAGCTAGTGAGGTTGAGTGTTACCAGCTCTACTTGTCGGGCTGAAGGGGAGCTGGCCTCTCCCTGATGCACCATGGCCTCATAGTAGTTGTTCATGTGCTCATGCATCAACCTAGCAGCCCCAGATACCTGCTCCCATACCCATCCCCTGTACTGCGGGGGCACACCCTGCACACACAAGGCAGCAATGTGTTGATGCACCGCCACGATGAATGTGGTTGAGATGTTTGGATGCTGTGTAAGTGCTCCATTGCGCACCATTTAACCAGGCCTTACTTGCAGGGGACAGTCGTGCGTCACTGGTGAGATGCAACATTGTGTGCTGGGCGCAGACCATATAACCAGTTTGTTGATTTACCATTGCTCACGGTACAGCAATGACATCCATAGCGTTCAGTAATTTGCAGGCAAAGATGACACACACCTCTCTGCAGTACTTCTTTAATTTTGGTGCAGGTGGCAGTTTGCCTGACTTGAAGTAGCTATCCCACTTTGCAGCCCGTTTTTGCTGCTTGCTTTCACATGCACGTCTAGCTTGAGCTTCCTCTGGACTTAGATTCAGCTCAAAACCATACACGTCAAGTGCTTGACTAGCCATATGTCAAGACTGGAAGGTGTCACACCATGCCTCTTGTGTATGCAATGTAACACTGCACAGCCTCGCTGCTACAGTGCAGCTGTAACCTGCTCCTGCAATACATGGTTTGTTGTCTCAGCTGCCTGTGTGGCGATTAGATGACGCATATCATGAACATTGCGTAGCATGCCCCGCAATGACAACAAACTCAGTCAATCCAGCGGACGACCGCTTCAGACATAAAAGGCAATGTTTGCAGTGTTCAAAGTCAAGCACCTTGCAGAGTTGCACAGGGAACTCCTTGAAGTGAATAAGCAACAGCTTATGCAGCACACCGATGTCACGTGGAAGGCACTGCTCAGCTTGCGAGCCCTGAGTGAACTTGCAAGCTGCAATTTGTATTTGTGTTACAAATCAGCTCGAACAGGATTCCCTAACAAGGCACACATAGCACAAGTGGCGATCGACTTTGTCAGGTTCACAATGAGCAATACAACCAAGCAAGGTGAAGATGCAAGGGCGTTGTTTGCTGCAGCAACGTCGCTGCTGGCGAGAACACTGAAGCTGCATGTAAGGTTTGACTCGGCTGCAACACAGTTTCACTCATTCATTCCTGCAATGTATGGGGGCAATGGCAGTGCAGATTCCGACGAGGAGTCTACTCAGAGTTGTGAAGAGTGTTGATAATGCTGGGGATCTGTCAACGCCTGGACAAAGTGTAAGATGAGTAGCGTGCTGAGAGTCCTATAGGCTGTTCATGGAGTGCTTTCTTGCATGTTCTTGTACAAATGAGACCACACTGAGGCGCAAGCTGGACAGCAGCTCGTTTCCCGGCTGGTGATACGTGATCGTATTTCACCGCAAAGCCAGCAGCGTCATGATGAAGTCTGTAGCCTGCCTACGCCCTGCAGCATGCTCGCAGCAGTTGGCAAGCTTTTCCGTGTTCACGGAACCTGCCAAGACTTATACTTCTCGCGTTGCCCTGATCTGTCGCCCTGCATCCAGCGGACTGCTACCCGCGTTAAAATGTCACCTGCCCCGCAGCAGCGGTCGCAAAGTGACTTTGACTGTGACGGCTGCAAGCAGGATCTCGGCCAGACAGGTGCGCACAGTGACGCGAGCTCTTGGGGTTTCAACCTTGGTCTGCAGACTTTTCCAGCTAAGGCTGTGAGCGAATTAAGCGAGCAAACACCGCAGGTGTACCACCGACAGCCACGAGACCAAAGTGCATGGCCAGAACCGCGTGCCAGATCAGGCTTTCAGATACCGTGGCAAATCATCTTGAGGGTGTGTACTGACACACAGTCTTGATTCAACTTTAGCCCTATTATAAGTCTTGCTGAGCATTGGCTTCCTTCAGGTGCTCCTGCTAATTCCGGTCTTCATAATCCCAGCGTTTCTTCCCAGCTTACCCCGGCAAGCACATGCTGCAAGGGCAGCGCCCACACGCATAGTGGAGGTCTGGCCAGCCAATCATGGGCCTATCAGGCAGGCAACAATGCTTAGCGAAGGCAGCGAGCACGGCTTTAGTCCAGCAAGCTGGAGTCCAGCAAGCTTTAGTTCAGCAAGTCCAGCAGATACGTCTCCTGTGGTTGTTGACCACAGCAGCTTTCACAGCAATATCAGGGGCGGTTTTGTGGATGACACTCCTTGTGGGCACAGCTCACCTGTTGCTGAAATCCAGCAGACGTTTGCAGAGTCCCCCTCAACACGTGTAGCAGGTCTGCTGTTGTTGCTGCTGCTGCTGCTGCTGCTGCTGTGGGCCTCTGTCAGCAGAGATGCTGCTCCGCACAGGCTGCATGCAAAGTCATCAGCTGTGTTGTTGGCGTTGCGCGGATGTCACGTCATTTGTCAGCAATCACAGCAGATGCATGTGCTGAATGTTTTTTGCATGCAGTGTTTGTGAGCTGTGGCGTGGCGCTTCTATTCCTGCTGAGGACCACTCACCTGAGACGTGCTGCAGCATCCAATGATAGGTGAGATTTTGTTGCTTATTAAAGATTGCCAGCGTCCAGATGTGCCTCCTTTGTCTCATTTGCACAATGACCTGCTCTAGATGGGGCTGCATATACTGTTGCATTCAGGCTGCACTTGTGCTGCAATGCCTTTGGTGCAATATAACTGTTTTCAATATATGCGTTTGTTGTTGCATACCTTCCTAGATGTCTGCCATACCTTATGAATGACAGCGTAACCCGGCTGACAGCGCCTTCAGGCATGCTACTGCTGCATTGAATGGTGTAGCCCTGTGCTGCCAGCAGGCAGGATGCACCACCTGCCATGATGCTGTAGCTCTGGTATTGTACAAAATCATTTGTCTTCATGCATGCAGGCAGATGCAGAACTGGAGAGAGCAGGATGCTGGGGTTCTTGAACCCAATGCTAGCCCAGCATTTGCTGCTGCTGCTGTTGGGGCAGCTGGCCGCGTTCTGCCTGTTGAGGAGCGTCAGGCCAAAGCCAAGGAGGATATTGCTGCTGCCAAAGCCCGCCAAGCTGCCTTTGCCGGCCAAGGCAGCCTCCAGTTCACAGATGTTGACATTGCCAAGCCTGACTCACCTGACATCAGCTCATATTCTGAAAGCTCTCCCTCCTCTGCGACCGCCACCATGGCATTGGATGATGCCCAGATGCCTTCTGCCAGTCAGCTTCCTGGCAGTGGGAAAAGCCAGCCCAGTAGCCAGCCTACACAGGGCAGCGCGACTGGCACATTTGTGCTGGATAAGGGTGAGAGTGAGGAGCCTACTGATGGCAGTGCGACAGAGACGTTTGATTTGGGGCAAGCTGACAATCAGGCAGAGGACAACAGTCCTACAGATACATTTGTGCTGGAATCAGGCATCAGTCAAGGCAGCAGCGGCAACAGTTCAGGCAGCAGGCAGCCATCAGTGGATGAGCCAGACACCAGCAAGCCTTCGTACACACAGGGGCGAGCTGATCTCAAGCCTCGTGTTACTAGCGAGCAAGATGCCAGGGCAGATGCTCAGGCTCAGCTTCAACAGCAGCAACAGCAAGAGCAGACCCTGACATCCACTCAGCCAGTAGCAGACAGTGGCAGGACTGCGTCAGTGTATGAGCCAGATACCAGTAAGCCTTTGTATGCAAAGGGGCGTGCTGACCTCAAGCCTCGTGTTGCTGATGAGCAGAATGCTCGACAAGCTGCTGAAGCGGAGCTGAAGGCGAAGTCTCAGCAGACAGTCACCCCAGATGTGTCTGCTGCTGATGCTGTCAAGAAACTCAAGGCTGAGCAGTCAGCGGCTGAGCAGCCACCAGCTGAGCCTGTTGGAGGTCAGGCTGATACAGGCAAACCAGCTCTGGTGTATGAGCCAGACACTAGCAAGCCTCTGTACACAACAGGGCGTGCTGATCTCAAGCCTCGTGCGGCTGATGAGCAGAATGCCCGACAAGCTGCTCAAGCAGAGCTAAAGGCAAAGTCTCAGCAGACCATCACCCCAAATGTGTCTGCCGCTGATGCTGTCAAGAAACTCAAGGCTGAGCAGTCACCCGCTGAGTCTGAAACTGGCAAAGCTGGCGCTGCACCTTCAGCTGAGCTGGCTTCCACCTCGGCTGGTCAGCAGTCCAGCACCCTCAGTGGAGCCAGCAGCAAGCCTATTGCTGGCGGCAGGGCGCCAGCAGGTGAGCATGATGCAAGGGAGAAAGCAATGGCAGAGCTGAAAGCCAAGTCACAGCAGCAGCAGCAGCCAGTCACTGGCGTGTCCTCCAGCTTAACAGCTTCAGATGAGCAGCAGGGCATTGCCTCACAGCAGCAGAAGCCAATGTCTGACCAAGGGGTGACATCAGACCTGGCCACTAGCTTGTCTGGAGCCTCCATGTCTGCTAAGCCTGAGCTGGCCAGTTCTGATCAAGCTGTCACTGCAGCTCCCAGGTCACCACCGCAGACCAGCCCCTTGCAAGCACAGCAGGCAGCTAGCTTTACGGCTTCTGCCCCTTCCTCAGCGTCATCTTTCGCCCCATCACAGCAGGAGGTGCAGAACCCATTGCAAGGGCTGCTCTCGGCTTTCCAAGGTCTACTTGGCGGACAGTCAACCTCCACTGCCACACCCTCCACCACCTCCTCTGTTAGCTCTGGTGTAGGTGCAGAGCAAGCTAGACCAGTGCCCCTCACCGCAGCACAGCAGGCTCAGTTGTCGCTTGCAGACGCATCAGCATCGCAGCGGATGGCAGCGTCCAACCAGGCGCTTGCTGCTGGCAAGGTACATACACCAGCCTTCTTTCATGCACATTAAGCAACTGCTTCCATACGCAGCTTTGCCCTTGCTTTTTGTATCCTGTTTGGACATCTACTCCGTATAGTGGATCAGGGAACCACATTCCAAAGGATGCGTCACCCTGCCTAGCCCTGAAGTTGATCAAAGAAGTCCACAACTGTCATGTCTCGTGCATGTGCAGGGGCAACCTAGGACAAGAAGGGAAGTACCTGTGAAGCGGTATACGGAAGTGAGCCTGCCTGGGAATGTGACAGAGTTTGTGCAGGCTCGTGGTCTGCGTGCGCCTCTGGTCTTGCTGGCTGGTCTTGCTGCTTCAGCTGCTCAGACCCTGGAGCCTCTCTGGTCGGTAAGTGGTGTGCTTTTGCTGCACTGAGACTAGTCACGCCTGTGCAAATGCAGCCACCATATCTGCAATGGATCTAGGTCAGACACACACGCTTTCGTGACAAGCCTGCCATGATGAAGTTTAGTGTCAAGCTTGCCAGCTTGATGGTGCTATTCACATGCTCTGTGGCAGGTGCCAAGTCTACCGTTGTAGCTTTGACACTGTGCAGCATACAATGTATTTGTCATGTTTTGGCTGCTGCTGTATCTGTGTTGAAAGTCTGGCAACAAGCAAACACTGTGAGCCTTCCAGCCTCTTGCTCGTAGTCTCATTACCTGATCACAAAGCTTGAAGACTGACGACCTGCCAACATTTTTTTTTACCATGCATGTACTTTGTTCCATACCATGACATGTAACAGCAGGCACAGGCTTCAAGGCAGCTCATCACTGCCATCTGAACAACAGCTGCTGTCCTGCTAGAGTGACTGCTCTTGTGACACACTCAGTTACTCAATCGTTTTCAGGTACAGGTGGACTCTCGGGGACGCAAAAGGCAAGCATACAGCAATGACGAGCCCTTGGACTGGAACAGGTACCGGAAGTATGATGTCTTCAACGATTTGCTGAGCGCCGCTGCTGCTAGTCCTGCTGCCCAGGTAATGTCTTGAACCAGTTGCCAAAGCTGAACTCTTGCTGTCTACCAGTCACCCTAGTTTTACTGTGTGAGTGCTAGGCTGTAGTTCACATGCATGCTGATCAGCCACAGCCTTTTGTTGAGCTGCTTCTGCTTGCCAGCATGCACCACTCATATGCATCTACATGACTTGCAATGCAAATGACATCCCGACCAGCCAGGATGCAACATACCCAGCTGTGCATGCATTTGAGCTTCTGAATTGCAACAACAATCAGCTTACTTTGTTTCCACTCTCCAGCTTCTGACCTACACATTGCATGCTCTTCAGCTTCCCACATACCTGGACACGCAAATTTGCACCCAGGTTCTGTCGGATCAGCATTGAAGCTGACACGTTGTGTCTTGAGTGCAGGGTGAGGAGTTCAGCCCTTTCCGCGTCCTGGCAAATGCAGTGCCGCAGGAAGGTGTGCCCAAGTATGACTTCCTGCGCAACATTCTGCACGGCGCCCTCAGCAGCCCAGCTTCTGCTCCTGACACAGGCCTGGTTCAGGGCTTGCTCAGGGGTCCACAGAGGGTTACAGGCAAGCAAACATGTTCTCATTACATGCCCTGCAGACTTAAGCACCCAAGCACAGCACTGCTGGCATACTTGGCATTGTTCTTCAGCTGAGAGGTCCAGGCACTTGACCTACATGCCAAGCTGGTCACAGGTTCCTGTATAACAAATCATTGCATCACAGACATTTGCTTGCGTCTTATGACTCGTGGCCAGCAACGCTGAGCTCAGATCTAGCATTTGGACACAGCGGACATTGTACACAGACTCAGCACGGCACAGACAGGCTTCACAGCTCGGCTGTGAGTCCACGCTCGGCATGTCAAGGCTTGCGACTGGGGACAACAGCAAGCTGCCTGAAGGAGTGTTATGTGAAAACAAGCCAGGAGTGATAAGCTGGTGTGTGTGTAGGTCCTGATGGCAAGGCAGTGCGCTCCAAGTATGACCCCTTCCACACTCTGCTGCAAAGGGCTCAGGAAGACCCTTCGTGGCCCAGTGAGGGCCCCGGTTTTGACCCCCTGGCTGCTGCCTTTCAGGTGAATCTTGTACCCCTAGTCACTGGAGCTGCATGCAGCTACCTTGCAGTGCTGTTGTCTTCCTTCTTTTGACACTCTGGAAGCCTTGCGTCCTGCAGTCGTTCTCTTGGTCTCTTGTTCAGTCACACAGCATGCACCGTGCCTCCATTTGGAGAATTCACTGACTCGAGTCTGCAACAAATGCATGAATTCAATCAGGAGCCTTCATTTGCTCAATCTTTATTGCAGGATGCCAGTGAGCCTTGGTACCCTCTCATTACCAAGTATGACCCCTTCCAAGCCCTGTTCAATGCCCAAGACCCCACAGGCTCTTCAGCTCCTGGCCTGGACCCCCTGGGGGGTCTTCTGCAGCAAGCACGCCAGCGTAAGCCTCCCACAAAGGCTTCCAAGGTCAAGCTTGATCCCTTTCAGTCTCTGTTCAATGGGCCTAGCAAAGGAACTTCCCCTCTAGATCCAGTGGGGAACTTGCTGGAGAATGTTCGCCAGCCCAGGCAGCCATCAGTGGACTCCAAGTACGACGTCTTCCAGGCGCTGTTCAATGCTGAAGGTCCAGGCTCAGAGGCCTCGACGCTAGATCCCCTGGGGAACCTGCTGCAGAGTGTGCAGCAGGCCAAGCTACGTCCTGCAGACTCCAACAAGTATGATGCTTTCCAGGATCTGTTTAGGGCTGAGGGTCCAAGCTCAGAAACCTCATCGCTAGATCCCTTGGGGAACCTACTGCAGAGCGTGCGGCAAGCCAAGCTGCGCTCTCCAGACTCCAACAAGTACGATGCTTTCCAGGATCTATTCAAGGCTGAGGGTCCAAGCTCAGAGACCTCAACGCTAGATCCCTTGGGGAACCTGCTGCAGAGCGTGCGGCAAGTCAAACTGCGCTCTCCAGACTCCAACAAGTATGATGCTTTCCAGGATCTGTTCAGGGCTGAGGGTCCAAGCTCAGAGACCTCAACGCTAGATCCTTTGGGAAACCTGTTGCAGAGTGTGCGGCAGGCAAAGCTGCGCTCTCCAGACTCCAGCAAGTATGATGCTTTCCAGGATCTGTTCAATGCTCAGGGCCCAAGCTCGGAGACCTCAAAGCTGGATCCCTTGGGGAATCTGCTGCAGAGCGTGCGGCAGACCAAGCTGCGCTCTCCAGACTCCAACAAGTACGATGTCTTCCAGGCACTGTTCAATGCACAAGGGCCAAGCTCAGAGACAGCACCTCTGGACCCTGTGGGCAACTTACTGCAAAATGTGAGTCAGCCGAGGCAGACACCTGTCAAGTCAAAGTACGACCCGTTTCAGGCAATCTTCAACGCACCTGGTCCCAGTGAGCAGGCGCCTGCACTGGATCCCTTAGGAGCGCTGCTGGAGGGCGCCAGAAAGCCCTGGACTTCAGTCACCTCCAAGTACGATCCCTTTCAGGCGATGTTCAGTGCTGAAGCTGCGTCAGGTGATGCACAGCTTGACCCCCTACCCCATGTCATCAGGGGGCTAAAGGCTCGGGCACAGCTGGCCCTCCACAGGAAGGGGGCCGGCCCTGGGGCAGCCACCACCAGGCTGGACAAGTATGACTTGGTCTACCAGATCCTGTCCAGTCAACCTGCCACAGGTCAGTCTCCTGTCTTACATACATTGCTACCTAGCTCGCAACACTACCTGTCTGTGTTTTCAAATTGGCTGTTGGCGCCCATGCTGTTTTGCAATAATTACAAGGTGTTTGTTTGTGGGATACAGGAATTGATGCCCTTACCTGCTTTCAGTTTAACAGGCTCCGGCAAATCAATGATTTCCTTTCAGGGAGCTGTTGTGTTCTAAAACGATGTAAAATTTTCATTGAAAACGATTTATTTACTGAAGGTTGTCTGGAACTCCCCAAAATAAATAGACATAAGCGTTGACAACGCAATTTTGCACCATCACTAATACTGTCTATGCTCTAGTACTGGTGATGAGTGTCTAGCATAGCCCTGGTAGCCTATCATGGCCTAGCCTTTGCTGAATGTCAGGGCACATGCATACACATACAGCAACACCCCACTTTCTCCCCTCGGCACTGACCCTGATGCTTTGTACATGCATCTATCGCTTGTTCTGTCAACCGCTCAGACCTCTGTGGCCTCGTCGCAGGTGCAGTGCCTGGATTTGACCCTGTGGGCAGCCTGCTGAAGAGTTCATGGCTGAAGGAACCCAGCAGTCAGCAAAAGCAGCTTGCCATGGACAGGTCTGATGCAGGCTTTGCAGCAACCAGGGCCAGAGGGTCTGCCAGCCAGCAGGCTGAAGCACCATCTCAGGTAGGCTGACTAGCTCGACGAGGTTGCTTGCAAGTGTGTTGGATGTGCTAGCATGCAGCTGCATGTGTTGTAGGGGTCCCGACACAGCCTGCATGTCATGTCAAGAAGTAAGGCTAGCCCAGCGTGTCGCACAGCAGTCAGCAGTCATTGACAAAGATCTTATCAGACAGTTTTGCAAGCTGCATTGCCTAGTCGATGCATGCTGGTGTGAGCATGTGCACAGTCAATTCTAAGCCAACACGGTACTTGTGCATTTGACATCCAACACTCACCTTTTCATACAGTGAAGTAAAATGACTTCATTCACGACTGTACTGATCTAACCCTCGAACATGACATGCATGCTGCAACACCTGCATCTCATGGGTGGGCATGCAAGTGCAGGCTGGACGGGCACTTGGCAATGAGCATGAAGCCAGGCAGCAAGCCCAGGCTGACTTCATGAGGCGCACCAGGCAGCCGGCTGCTGCTTCTGGCTTTGAAGGGCAGGGTGAAGGGCCAGAGGAAGCTGACAGGCCCTCTGAATGGGCAGGCTTTGTCTACAACCCATACTCTGGGGACTTGCTGCCACCTGAGGACGATGATGATGATGAGGGGGAGTTGCAGGATGTAGGGGCGCAGGGTGGCAGCGATATGGGGGTAGCATATAAAGGACAGAGGTGCAGATGTCTATGTGCTTCAATGTCTGTCCTTATGCATTTGTACGCTCGGTCCTCAGATTGGCATTGTTGAGCTGCTGTGTTACTCAGACTCTGATGCTGTCGCTCCTGCTGTTAAAAGCAAAACTGAGCTGCTATGTCTGCTTATGTTTGACAGACAAAGCACATGTCAAAGCAGCTGCACGAGCTTCAACTGAAGAAGAGTAACAATAGTTTGTATTGACTGCAGGTCTGGGGCAGGGGGTGGTGCAGGCTCTGGCAAGCCCCAGTTTGTGTCTGCAAATGCCTTCAGAGGCCCTTCCTCAAGGCGCCCCACTCAGGTTTGCATTGCCCTGGCTACTCCACATTGATGTCTGCATTTCCGTCATGCACATGTACAGTGAGGGTGCTTGACTCACGTTTGACCGGCATGCTGGTGAGTGCAGGTTCAGGCATTGGGGACATCAGCGGCAGTGGCTGCTGTTGCTCCATCCAATGCAGAGGCACCACCACCTGCAGTTGCTCCCCAGATTTCGCTGGATGCATTGGCTGTGCTGATGCACCTGGGTTGCATGTGAGCCAGACAAGACTTCCACCACATGTTCAGGTACTGAGCCACACCGTCTATCAAAAGATGTGTAAACCTTTGCTGCAGAGTTTAATGACTTTGTAAAATGGTGAGAATGTGTGTGTGTGTGTGTGTGTGTGTGCACAGCCAATCTGCCCTGTCTGTAATGGGTTGCATGTTTGGCGAGGTACAAAAATACAATGTGCTTGAGCATCAAGGCCTGTTGGACAGCATGATTGTGTGTGTAATGATGTGTTGTCAAACAAAGCTATACGCTTACAACTCAATTCTTCTCACATTTGCTACCGGTTTGCAGGGTCAAAGTCACGTAGTATTTCTGGATTGTCTGGTGCTTCTCATTTGTCCATATTACATTACATTACACCTTGGAGTACAGCAGGGGTGATAATCAGCACGGAAGATTTTGGTGATGATCAACCACAGAGAAGATTAATTGATCAGTTGTGAGTGACGAATGAGGCCTTCACGTGGTTGACACATCTTGGCCTTACAAAAGGATACCAAGATGTACAGCTTGAAACCACTTGCAATCTTCAGATTTGATATGATTGTTGATCAGAATGCTTGACACAGTTGGTCTGTACCGTATTAGTCTGTTGCAGGGGATGCAAATGTAACGCTCGTAACCTTACTCAACATCAAGACTTGCACGCTTTGACGTTCTCCTTGGGTTACATGGATGAGGCCGTCACTTCATCCCTCGTGCACACACCAGCCCTTCCGCTTGCAATACTGTCGCAAAACTTTCCATGAAATACAAGCTCAGTATCTGCATGCACGGGATGCCTTGCTGACGAAACGCCATGTGAAAGCCCAGGAGGAGCCATGTTCCGCCCTACGATGTAAGTTGATTGTATGTTCTGCCCCGACCGGCTTTCACCAGCAGCGTCTAGCTGCTGAAGTACGGACTCGTCCTAAGGAAGCTACCCAAGATATATCAGTGCAGATCAGGTTTATTCCAAAGCTGGCTCTCATTCGTCACAACATGCTCACATTGTTGCTAGCACTGCATGCACCTGATCATTGGTTGCCTGTGCAGGGAGGCACAAACCGATGCTGAATTGCAAGCTATTGGCTGGCTGCGTGCTCGCAGCTTCTATGCATACCCTCCTGAACGTGCCTTTGCAGGGCAGGTCAGTGCATATACTGAGCAGGCTCCATTGCAAGACTGGTTAAGCCTATCTACTGATGCCATAGTACCTGAAATGCACACCTGTGCATGGCAGACCTGGCTGCATGCATTCCTTCAGCATGCATGGGCATGTGCAGATTCATCAGACCATGATAGCCGAGGAAGAGTACAAAGCTCTCAAAGCTGAGCAGCTCAGGCGACTCCAGCTTGCCAGTGAGCACCAGACAAAAGATAGATCCATTTGTTTGGTAGCAAAGGCTGCTGCGGGCTGTGACCTGCCAGATGGTGAAGGTCTGGTTGGCACCCTGGACTTGTATGCTGTTAGGGCTGTCCAGGGCGAAGTGCTGATAGGTGAGTCACTTCTGCTCACTCACATGCATAGCGTTGCTGTGCCAGATTGCAAGAATTCAGTCTTGCACATGTGAACATGCCTATGGTGCAATGGAGTTTGCAAATGATCTGTGTGCTGCTAGTAAACTTGAAAGAGCTTATTGCAGGAGCAAATTTGTTTTGTGTGAGCTTCTTCTGTGGTGCAATACAGTTTCACAGGCTGGTGTAAGCAACACAGAATGTGCATTTGACAGGGAACAGTGACAATGCTGCTTACCTGGCCAATGTATGTGTGGCAGACACAGCAAGACGACAAGGTGTTGGGGGTGCTCTGATTCAGGCAGCCCGGCAAATTGCCAAGACTTGGGGTGAGACTTGTCTCTTTCCTGATCCCATTGATCTCTTCCTGATCCAATTGATCTCGTCCTGATCCAATTGATCTCGTCCCGATCCAATTGATCTTGTCCCGATCCAATTGATCTTGTCCCGATCCAATTGATCTGGGCTGTTTGCTGGCTGCACTGCAACACTTCGCCTGATGACCACAGTTGATGTGACGAGCCTTTCAGTGTCTTGACAGGAGTGGACGCTCTGTATGTGCACATCATGGCTGTCAATGAGGGAGCCAAAGTGTTCTACCAGCTGCAAGGCTTTGTGACAGAGCAAGAAGAAAGCAGCAATCAAGCTCATTACAGGTATCCTCACAATGCTGTTCTTGTCTTGGACAGTCTTTAAATATTGTGTAAACATCAAAATACTGCAGTGTGACTGTGTCCAGCAGGCATCAGCGTTGCATATTGAACTTCAAGGTAGCACTGTCAGCTGCACTGCTGCATGGTTTTCATGTTTGAGGACGTCAATATCTGAGGAAAATAGTTCAAGTAATTACACAAATGCCCTGTCAAACACAAGTCGTAGCCGTACCCCAACGATAACAGTAATCACAATAATAATAATAAAGTCGCTTTCCAGCTCATGATGAGCTAGGTACGTGCGGGATAATGCCAGTGACAAATAGAGGTGACCAGCAGTCTAATAGACAAAATCAGCCATGTAACACATCTGAGGTCTAAAGGACTGTTGGTTCAACTTTTCAACTTGGGTGCAGGGGACACTGCCTTGATGGCATTGAGGGCCGAGGTCGTACAATGCTTCTGAGAGACACTCTATTATGATGCGAAGGACAAGCAGGCAGACATTCAAGGAAAGACTCTGTGCAGACAAAGCACAACCAGACATATATAAAAAATCAGCGCAGCGTTTCAACAGCATCTATACACTTCCATGAGCAACACGTGTTTCTGTCAAAGTCGACCCTTGTATGTCACTCCATCCTGGTAGATACACCTGTCAGCACATCATGTCTGATGAATGCCGGAACTCGTCAAATGTGCATACAGTGCAGGGCAAGTTGTAGTCAAAGTCGTCAGCAGCTTCTGCTGTGTGACATGTCAGTCACAGTGGCATCAGACCAGAAGACCTCTCTTCAAACAAAGACTTGTGCTGACAACAACCCTTTCCGCAGACTTCTGTCCCATGAATCTTCGTGAGCTGTGCTTGTTTGTAAAGCCCAGGATGGATTGCATCCATCAAGACCTTTCCAAGGATGCATTCACTTCTCTCTTCTATGACACATGACCATTTCTAGTAGCACCCACACCCAGCTGCAGGTATACATAGTCTTGGATGGATGAGAGCAGGCCTAGGGCAGAAAGCCTCTTCCTGCACTTGGGAGCAGCGCCTGAGCAAGATCTACTGATTTGCATCATCAGAGTTGTGCAGGCTGGCAAGGAACGTTGCCTCGTCCATGCCCTTGATGTCTTCCACAGACAGGATAGCTTCGTTGGCGTATTTGAGTAATCTGTTCATGACATTGCCTTTCATCTGCAGCACCTTTTGCTGGGTCTTCTCCATTCCTGCAGGCTCCGTGGCCTGCTGTCTCAGCAGAGCCTCTTTGTCCTCCATCAACTGAACCACCTGCATTTGGCAACAGCAAACCTTTCCCCAGCTCTGAAATTGGTGCACTCTTCTGAAGGGGACACTGGACACAATGTCTTCAGAAGCCACTCCAGTCAGCAGCAGCCAATGCTCATACATTCACCGGTAATGGGAAGCTCAGGCATAAAAATGTAAGACTTGGAGTTATACAGCTGTGAGCCATTTGTCCCAAAGCACATGGCGAAACAGATGCCCATACTATATGCACAACATGCAAGATTTGCAGCGTCTACATTCTGAAACACTTCATATAGCAGTGAGCAGCTCACAGCTGCTTGTGCAACGTGTACTCCTTCATCTCCATGAGTCTCTCTGCGTATGTATCTTATATGTGACAGACAGCTGTTTGCAGCAGCACCCATCAGTATCTCCTTTGCAGGGGATATCATAGATTTGAAGGTACCCAAGGAGCAATGTGTGATGTCACAAATCAAACATGACTTGGTCTTGCACCAGCAGCTCTGGGTCAATCGCATCACCTGTGTGTCTTGTCTCTCCTGCTTTTGGCGCAGCAGCTCTATCTCTGCATCTTTCTCAGACACTGAGAACTCGAGGGCCTCTGCTTTTGCTTTCACCAGCAACATCTCTCTTTGCAAGCGTGCTGTCAGGCTGTTGCTGTCAGATAACCGACTCTGCAGCTGCCTCACCTGAGACAGGCACAAACAATCATTATGCTTCCACTGACATCTCTGCATGTTGCCCTGGCTATCACTGGGCACACTTTCAGAACAAGGTTTGCTGCAGAATCATGCTCCTTACAGAAGCATGCTGAACAAATTTGGGTAATCCCTCTCAGTATCATGTCAAACCAACTGCTCTTGTTCAAGCAGGTGATGAATGCAGGATCTATTTAATGGTGGTGGACAGGGAAGTCAACTCTGGTGCTCAAGCACCATCATACTTGTGTGCTTAACCAGCCACCAAAAGAATGTGCTGCTTCTATGTCTGGACCTGGACCATCGTGACCACAATCAACTGTTGTTTGAAAGACACCGCCGTGAGGCAACCAGATGTTGCAGCACATGTAGGCATATATGCACAAGCCCTGAATAAGCAAAGCATCCCTTGCGTTGCAAAGAGCAATCCGTAGACAGATACTGCAGAAAGACAAGCCTTGTGTTGTCTGAGTGTACCTGCGAGCGCAGTCCTGAATTGATCCAGTTGGTCTTGGCCAGGCTAGCAGTCATGGTGGAGGCCTGCTGTGCTTCATGCATGGAGCCTGACAGAGCCTGATTGTACTCAGTCTGCAGCACAGCACAGCACAGCATACTCAGCATCACACCCCTCACAAGCAGCATAATGGTTACCTGTGCTCAACGTGTGTTTATAGCAAGCAAGCAAGCAAGATGGGCCACATGTGCCAAACTGACCAGAAAATTTGCAGGCTGCAGTTGGCTGCTGCCTCACAAGAGCATCACGCCCAGCATGACATTGCATCGACTTCAAGCAGAGCATGGTGCTGATCTCTGCTTTGATTGCACTCTTGGTACTGGGTGGCTTGTAACACCTGGATCATACTCTTTCCTAGACCTCGTTCACTGCTAATGCAAAAACCTAAGATGGTCATGCAGATTGACCAAAGTTTGTGATACATGACGACGCATCTGTGATGCTGGCAGCACCAAAATGTGATGGTACCTGAACAAACTGAAGCAGGCCGTCCGTAGCCAGCATGGGACTGGCACACAAGGTGGCCAGTGTATGTTGAGCCAGCTGCAAGCGCCCACTGCATCATACACAGACTCAGTTGCACTTGACTGCATGGACGCCACTTCCGCACATGACATACCATGCATATCATCAACATGCATGGCAATTGGTTATAGTCTCCCTGAACTGCAGACAAACAGTCTGAGCAACAGGACATCAACAATATGAAGATGTAACCATAGTGTGACTCTGCTAACATCAGACAGCACCCACAGTATGGCGTCAACGCAGCAAAAGCAGCCAAAAGGCGCCAACAATGGTGCAAAAGAAGTGCGGTGAGTTAGTAGGACCCACTGTTGTCTATGTGTAGCTGCAGAGGGGGGAAGCTCCAGGTCCAGACGGCTGAGGCGCTCTTGCAAAGCCACCTCCATACCCACTGCCTCTGATCGGAATCTGACGCCATCTCCTGTGCCACATCACATCAGCACCATGTTGCATCAGGAGCGCGTAATGGCATTGTTATGGTGCGTGATGGCATTGTTGTTATGGGCGTGATAGCACTGTTGTTATGGGTGTGACAGCGTTGTTGTTATGGGCGTGACAGCATTGTAGTTATGGGCATGATAGTATTGGTGTTATGGGCGTGATCATTGGCCAGTCAATGTTATGGTACAGCTGCACCTTGACAATGATGAGCCTTGTGGCCGTATTCGGCTGCTGTGTCATGCAACGCTGGGAAAAATCCAGCAATGCAACTGCCCGCTGGTATCAATCAGGAACCACTCCAGAAGAGCTTTTCACACCAACGTGATGGCTCAGCAACTTGTTTGCTAGGTGTACACAGGCATGGACAATTTCATGGACAAGATGGCACACAAGATCATGGCTATTATTTCTGTAGCCAACAAAAGTGCAGCAGTTGCCATCCATGGACAATGACCTATGTGCTGTGGCAGTTTGCTTGACACACTACTTCTGGTGCAGCATATGTGCAACACAGTCCAACGTTGCTTTGCAAAAGCACCTGGGAAGCTGCTGCCATCTTACCTGAGCGAGTCCAATGTGAAGGGGATGTGACAGGTCTGGAGGGTGGCGGCTGTTGTTCTTTGGGCACCTCTTGTGCCCTGCACCACAAGCATGCTTGAGCCTGGATATACCAGCAGCTTTGCAGCAGCCACACTTGTCCTTGGACACGAGTTTGCACAGGATGGCTCTCTGATTGCAGGTGTGACAAATTGTGATATACCTGGATGCTGGCCGCTCAAAGGTAGGCTCTGATCCTGATTGATCGTTACGATCACTGCCAAGAAGCAAAGCTGCAACTGGAGTGCTGTGCAACCTGTTCAAAGGGGAAGGAACACGAGGGCTCCTCATGACCTTCTTCTTTGTCATGCCCTAAAGGCATATAGATTTTGCTTTTGAAAGAAACAGGCTCTACAGGAAGGCTCAGCTTGCAACAGGAAGCTACCTTTGCTGGTGCACAGGACTGTGACTGGCTGCCTGTGACTTTGTCTGCTTTGCTGCCAGTAGAGTAATCAACTTTTCGCCTTTCAGGCACAGCAGTACGCTCTGCATCACCGAGTCCTCCATCACCCTCCAAGGCAGACATGCTGACCTTGGGGAAAGCTGCTTCTGGGAGTGTCGCCTGCAAGGTAGTGTGCACAAACCCTCTGCTGTCCTTGCCTTGTGGCGCTTGTTCTGCCTTGTTCGGATAGCCCTGCCGAGAATGCTTGCTGACTTGTCTTGGAGAAGCATTTGAGGCATGATTTGAGCCTGAACAATGTCGCGAACGGTTGATGCTTTGTTCCAGGAGATCGTGTATCCCCACAGGAACCTGAGGCCGTCCGACTAGAGCTGGCTTAGCCGGACCCATCTTTCGGTCAGATTTAAGACACTTGCATCAGGGCATACTCGTACACGCGTCTGCAGCTGTGCCACGAGTAGACGCTAGGCACTCGATGTCTACCCGGCTCATGAATTTCATGTCATCATCTGCGATCATCGACCTAATCAAAGGAAGCTTGTAGTCACCGCTGCAGCAGCCGCAAAACGGGTCTGGGAGCGACCGTGCGACATCACACGTGAGTATGATTGTTTTCGCTATTTCGCTCTCGGACGACTTTTTAGTCGTTTCCCAGACCCAAAACGACGCTGACAACTGCTCGTGCCTTGTCTGAGGAAGATCCTCTGCTTCACAAGTCATAGTCTTATGTGGAGCTGCCTCAGACCGCGCTGGGAAAGCCTGCCTGTGAAAAGCTGGCATATCGCCCCTGAACAATTTAGCAATCACTGATATTGCTTCTAGTCCCCAGGACTGTCCTGAAAGACCTCAGATATACATCAAGTCTGCTTGAACGCTGCATGGAGCCCTACCGCGCAGCAGCACTCTTAGGTGTGCTGTTGCATGGGGCCCTACCCCGCAGCAGCACTCCTTGATGTGCTTGCTTGCACAAGTTGCCACTTCTGATCAGCTCATGAACTTAATCCCTGCTAGTGTGTATTGCAAATCACTCAGCAGGTTGTCAGAGCTCAATCAGCGCCAGTCGCATGAATGTCAGTGAGACATGGACACGTTCTTGTGAAAGTATATTACTTTTGCTGGGGTGGGCTGATTATTTCTCTCTAAAACTTAAGCAGATGACCTCTGTGATCAGACCACGTCCATAAATTATGTCGTGGATCATCACATCCTGCAGTCACTTGCAAGCCTGACCAGCATGCCGGGCCATAAGGGCAGTCCAAAGCTGCAGATGCTATTGCCCCTTGTTGCCTGATGGATGAATTCTGGATCAACCCATTGGCCAAAGGGCGCCCTGATCTGAACAGCCTGGTAACACATGGAGTTCATGACGCAGCTGCCAAACCGATATAGTTTGTGGATTACACCATGGTGTTTTGCTTTATGCACACAGTGCAGCAGCAGCAAGTCCTACTCATATGAGATCCAAAAAGCCAGACACCACACGACAAAAATTCTCAAAACATAAGTAACTTGATTTCAGGGCATCGATGGGAGGCAGCGCATGTGGGTTGTGCCACATGTCTTGTTTGGGCTGGGGTGAAATAGTACAGCATCTTATACACCACAGGCTTAGATGCAAGACTGCAAGCAGCACACAATCTGTTCCTGAGCTGAGAGATCATGTATAAGTAAACCTTCTGCCTCACTGTCATGGGAGTGAAGGAGGTGTTGACGGCAGTTCTGCATGCTCAAATGAGCTCAATCGTGACGATTACGCGCCACAACATGCATATGTGACAAAAGATAGGTTGCAAGCTGGAATCAGGAATTAAGCGCTGCCTCCAAATGCTCCTTCAACTCTCCATTTGTGTATGACTCTGCAAGGTAGCACAGAATGTCAACCAAAACCAAGCATGATGATTCAATTAAAGCTGACGCATTTAGCATGCCCCGGCGGGCAGATGGAGACAAACACCCTACCTATCATGATGTCACAGCCTCCATAGAACTCGCCATCAATATACACCTGAGGGAAAGTTGGCCATTGGCTGTACTCTTTCATCCCTGTCCGTAGCAGCTCGTCCTCCAGAATGTTCACTGTCTCATAGGGCACACTTAGTGTGTTAAGTATCTGCATCACACTCTGGTGTGTGGGAACGCTGGATGGAGCAGGCATACAAGGCTTGTTTGTAGCACTGTGATCACCTGTACACATGTGTTTGAGAATCCACACTGGGGAAACATTCTGTTGCCTTTCATAAACAACACAATTTTGTTGTCTTCGATGAATTTGTCTATTGCTGACTTAAGTTCTGGAGATACTCCCATTCCTTGACCTGCAATCAGCTGCATGCCTTCAGACATGCACAACGGCGTCCAGAGCATACTGTGCTTATGCTATACACAGGTGAAACGCTCTGTGGAAATGCTCACTTGGACCTACTGACGCTCTGACTTTGCACCGAAACCGTTGTCGGCAAATCTGTTTGCAGTGCTGATTAAGCAACGTGCATGGGCGTGATGTTCTGCTGCACCGAAGCAACATAGCAGCGTTTGGGATCTTTCGGCAGTCGCCGTGGACAGGAGTGGCGGATAAGAGCGACTGTGTAGCTAACATGATGGTGGATGCAGTTCTCTGATGGGTGTACGCTTCAGCGGAAGATGTGTCGTGCGCGTTTGACCGGCACCACCAAGATCGAGCTGCACAGATCTGCATCTCTGCAGGACGCAGGCGGATTCTAAACGTCAAGGCTCACAACTTGGTGCAATCAAGTGGTGCCTGTGGGGGGGGCAAGTCAATCTCGAAAGGGCATCACAGCTCAAGGAACGCTTTTAGTGTTACAGATCCCTCATTGTTGCTCCCTTGCCTTATGTGGCTTGCTGACCGCAAACATGATGAACCTGTTTTGACGGTGCCTCTGAAAGTTCTGCAGACCCATTGATGCTGTCAAGTCTCGAAGCTCTTGTTCCTCCCACCATCGGTATGGGAGGCTTCTCGAAGAAGACAACTGCAGATTGGAAAACGAGGCTTGCATGTGCCAAAGCCATTGAGCACAGTCATGCAGTGACATTCCCATATTGCATTGTAACATATGAGATAACAAAATGTCAATGGTGTCATAACAATGTGCTGTAACATGTAAGAGACAGACACAGAGAGAGAGAAGGCATGAAGGCAAACAATTGTACGCCAGGCTGTACCTGGTTCAGCGGTCGTACAGTGTCATCTCCAAACAGTTCACCCAGAGGGGAGAATGTCTTTAGAAAGGTGGATGCCACAAACAGTCCACCTGGCCGCAAAACTCTGCTGATTTCCACCATCTGCACGGTAACTTTACTTTAAAACGAGGCAAGAGCAAACTGGGTAAGTCAGATCACAAGACTCAAGACAGATTTGTACCTCAGATGGCTGATGGATCAATGTGGCATGCGACATACCTTATGTCAGTCAGTCAGTCAGTCAGATGCCAATGCTAGAGTTGGCAGAGGACATGCATGCCATGCAGCTGCCAATCAGGCATCACAACACAACAACATGAGCGTGCCAGACACCCTTCTAGGTGCAGGCAAGTACAGCAGCAGTAAAGGCATCTCCAGTAGTGTAGATAGCAGGAAATAGTGTAGATACAGCATTCCACAGTGCCCATGGGTGACGTACCGCTGCTGTAGGGTCAGGCCAGCAGTGAATGGCTGCTCCAGCATGAATGGCTGCCAAGGAGCCTGTTGCAAAGGGAAGCCGTGCCACATCTGCTCTCACTAAGGCAAGTTTCCTGGGGGAGCCAGGCAAACAATTGGTGAAATTTGGCACACCTGTTCACAAGCTAGATGGCAAAGTCTTTTGTACGAGCAGGCAGGTGAGGCATTGTACATGTGTCAGCATGTGCCAGCTTTGCAAAGACAGGGAAATCTTCAGTTGTAAAGCATCCGTCCTGCGCTACTTGATAAGCTGACAGACTTATGGCAATAGGTAAGTCATCAGGCATCAACCGTCAAGATGCACATCATATGCAACAGCTTTGCTCCAAAACACGTTCTCAGAGGCGACGTGACCACATACCTGCTGTCAAGTAGCTGATCTTGATTGAACAGCTGCTGTGTCTGCTGCAGCATGCTTTCGCTGTAATCAGCTCCAATAACACCACTGAAGTTATTGCTTGCAACAAATCGCCTTGTGAACAAGCCAGAGCCACAGCTCAGGTCCAGCAACACCTGCATGTCCATGAACAACAACTTTCACGCACAATGGACATGGTCACCAGAACAAATTATTGTGCTTGATGCGTAACTACATGCATTGAGGAGACTGTCGGTCACAATGACAAGCGTGGAGTGTCACTTGGGTTGAGCTGGGTATTCATGCTTACCTCACCAAAGGCTGGTGTCAGAAACTCCATGGCCAGTTCCAGCTCTTCATCGGCTCCTGCATAGAATCAGAGGTTGTAGGCTTGTACCAGCATAAACCCAGAGCCTGCAAGCGTGTTGCAAGCAAGTGCTGACAAGCTGGATGCACACAGTGCGCCACAACCGCACTGGCTTGAAGGGAATTGAATTGATTGACTCATGATTGCAATGTACTGTAATGACCTGGAAACCCAGCTGACTTGAACCCTTGCCGCCAGCCACGCTCATAAATGAAGCTGACAAGGGGATTCCTGCAAATTCATAAAGGACAGCAATCAGTTGCAAGCAGGCATAGTCACCCAGCAAGAACAGGCAAGGACTCAGTAAGTCTGCCAGATGCCAGCAAGCTGAAGCATAGGGCAGAAGCGCCTGGCACCTGAAGATGTCTTGGCCAGCAAAGCTTTCTGATTTGTACACGCCTGGATCTATGCCAGAAGTGAGGGTCAGGTCAGGCACCCCTCTACTGGAGGTGAAAGTACGCTTGCATTTTGAGCAGGGGAAGGACCTGCAACAAGTGGTGATGTGAGCAAAATGTAAGCTGGCTGCCACCAGTCATGCGCCAGAGACAGCACAGAACTGAAAGCAGCTGTGACTTGTCACCTGTATGTTGGTCCACTGCTGGCATCAATCTTGAATTCTGTTTGCAGACAGATCGGGCACACCAGCTCAACGTCAAATCCGTTCTGGCTTGATCTAGGGTGAGTTGGGCCAGTCTTGCTGTGGGGGGTGGTGTTGGCAGCTTGTGGCTGAGAGCTTGCCGCCCTGCATTTGTAAGATAAGCATGTATTGCCTCATTCAGTTGAACAGCTTCTCCCTTCAACCAGTCAAGTACAAAGGCAATCTTCTGTAGATGCCAATGCTTGCACACATCGCTTTGTCAAGCTGCGCTACAGGTCGACGCAACACCACAAGCTTCGTGTCTGTTCTTAATATCCCAGCGAAACGTGTGATATATCGTGGCTTACAGGTGATGAGAAGAACTGTGCAACATACCGCGCGTGCACAACATGCGCTCTTGTGATCCGTGCGCGCATCCCGCTGTTGTGGCACTGACGCAACACCATGCATGCCCTGTTTCGACTGAGGTGCAGGCTGTACTTTGTTGAGACTATCATCACGTCCAATGAGCAGCCAGATGCCGGAAAAGCAACTAGACAAGGTTCGATATGGTGCACGCAGTGCTGGAAGACAGCAAGGCGCCCGGCAATGGCGTTGACCGCTTTTCTGTTTTTCAAAATCAACCTTTCGGAGCTTCTTTTGCAGTTTCTCCGAGACCACCTCGGGTCGACCTGATTGTTTGCCATGAAGCTCGCAACAAACATGTGTGTCGGTCATGCATGATGCTGATGCGCTGTGCTACGATGCGCTGATGCGAGGTCCAGTGACGCTTGCACGCTCTGCCAAAAAGTAAACTAGAAGCGATGCTGTCCTTGCGCGCGCGTCGAGGAGCCGCGGCAGCTTTGTGGCGGCAGTGTGCATACAGTCAGTCAGAACACGCCGCATGCTTCTCGGACGACAGCAGGCATAATGGTGTGACATTCGGTTTGACCAGCGATCAACAAGAGTTTAAGGTGATATGGAGTGTGTAAGGCTGAGAGATCGTGCAGTACGTTATTGCCTGAAGACCCAGCAAACTTCCAGGTAGTTGCTGATGGGTTTGCGAGGACAGAGCTTCTGCCCTTTGCTGCAAGATGGGATGCTGAAAAGCACTTCCCGGTGGACAAGCTGAGAGCTGCTGCTGAACTGGGCTTTGGAGGCATATTAGTCAACGATGATGTTGGTGAGATGCAACAGAGACTATGCTGGCAGTCACATGCTGTTTGGCCTCTACATACTTGCCTCAGCTTTTCTGTCATCCCAAAAGTTGCTGGCTTGTAGGAGGCAGTGCACTTGGCAGAGCAGATGCTGCAGTCATCTTTGAAGCCCTAGCTTACGGCGACATCTCAGCCACAGCTTACCTCACAATCCACAACATGGTCGCCAACTGCATAGACAAGTAAAGACCCCTCAGCTGGCTTTGCATTCAGCATTTCTGCCTGCTTTCATGCTATTTTGACTCATGGCATATCATGTGGCATGCAGGTATGGTACAGAGGAGCAGAGGCAGCAATACCTGCCGCAGCTGACATGCATGCAGACTCTAGCATCCTACTGTCTGACAGAGCCTGGCAGCGGAAGTGATGCTGCCTCCTTGCAGACAACAGCAAAGCGTGATGGCAATGACTACACCCTGAACGGTGTGCACCACCTGCCAAGACAACTGACATCCGCTGTCATACGCACCTTGGTTCCAACCCTGCTGTCCTCGACCGAGTCTTTGTTGTGTGAGACCAGGAAAGTACATGCCTTTGCCTTGACATGAATCTTGCCTGCATAACAGGTGCTAAGGCTTTCATCAGCGGTGGAGGTGTGAGTGACCTGTATCTGGTCATGGCTAGGACTGGACAACCTGGATCCAAAGGCATCAGTGCCTTCCTGGTGGAGAAGGTGCAATGCAGTAGCAGCAGTACTGCAACAGCTTCATGTTTGCTTACAATGAAGTCAGATGTGCATGATCCTCATCTCTATGATGCTGCAAACAAACAGCTGTGCTTGCCTTGCCACACTTAGTGCTGCAAGCCCATATTGCTCATGCAGTTTTGTGATTCTGCAAACCAATCAGCTTGTAGTGAACATTGACCAAGCACGCATACGTCCCAGGCACAATTTGCTCCTATAGTTGCTTTTGGTGGCATGGCTGGCTTTGTGAGGCTCCAAGTGAAGACACTCTGCTTCATACAAGCTTTTGTGACTGCAAATCCGGTTGCTGCAACTCATGCTGGGCCTGGTGCTGACAGGGCATGTCAGGATTGAGCTTTGGCAAAGCAGAAGAGAAGCTGGGCTGGAATGCGCAGCCCACTTGTGCAGTCATGATGGACAATGTGAGAGTGCCTGCTGCCAGCCTTCTTGGTTCAGAGGGCAAAGGCTTTAACATTGCCATGAACGCATGTGAGCACATGCTCTCTTGTTTCAGCAGGACATCCAGCCTTGGCGTGTTATTATATGCTCACATTGTAATCATGTCACGGTGGCATGGGCATGTACAGAGGTATCTTTGCTTGGTTACTGTGGTACACACGGACAGACATGCATGCAAGTTCACCTGCAGGCTTACTGCTTGTGGTGTGCTATCCTCAGTAGCTTGCATGGGTAGTATGCTGATTGTGCCTTAACGCATTGCCTTTCATGCAAGACTGGTGTCAATGTAGTGAATGGTGGGAGGATCAACATAGCCAGCTGCAGTGTTGGCGGTGCTCAATTCTGCACAGATGTGGCATTGGAGTATGTGCAAAGCCGGCATCAGTTTGGCAAGCCAATTGGCTCCTTCCAAAACACTGAGTTCAAGCTTGCTGACATGGCAACTGCTGTTCATGCATCAAGAGTCATGGTCAGGTAAGCACGTGCTCATTGTGCTCATGGAACATCTCTGTTGCACCCATACACCCAGCCTATTATCACCACATCTTGTGCTGCCTGCATAGTCAGTTCATCAGGTGTCTCTGCGGCATCTTACACCCCGCTATGTGAATTGTGTGTCTCATGTGATTGCATTTTGAAGCTAGCTAGAGCTCAATCCAAGATCTCTATAGAGCACAATTTGCCTATGTATATGTTCCAGAAGTTGGTGGCATTCCGGCATCAGCTCAAGAATACACTGCTGTCCACCTGTTATTTGCATGCTTTATCTGACTTGAGGCCAAAAGTCCCTTGCTGTGTTGCAATGATGTTCTTGTGAATAAGCCAAGAATAGACATTGATGTTTCATGTTGCATGACAACTGACTATATCTATGCGGGGTTTAAGAAGGGTACCCTCACCTATGCTAGCATGTTGCAATTGCCTGCAGACATGCAGCACAGGCGCTGGATTGTGAGGCCCCTTCAGCAACAATGGATGCAGCCATGGCAAAGCGATTTGCCACAGACATGTGCTTCAAGGTGGCTGATGATGCACTCCAACTGCACGGAGGCTATGGGTACCTCAAAGACTACCCTGTGGAGAGGGTGCTCAGGGACCTTCGTGTGCATTCAATCTTGGAAGGAACCAATGAAGTCATGCGTGTTATCATAGCCCGTGAGATGCAAAAACAACAGGCTTCCAAAGTATAGCTGGGAGTCTATGGCACATGCAGGTCATTACTGAAATTGCCATACATGCCGGTGTGGGAATGAACGGCATACTAAGGAGCATAGAATGTTAACCCTTGCAACGGTGCCAGAGTCACTATTACAAATATATTCTAATCCCCCATGTGCTTGTGCTTGCCCACCCAATTGGTATCAAGAGTAAAGACTATGGTCATGGCCAACACAGACCCTCCAGGGTCAACGCAGAGTGTGTTGTAAGGGAGAAATGCAGTTGGCAGAAACAGCTAGGATGCAGAAGGTGCTTCTCAGCCATTGCTGGCAGTGCTGACAGAATAGGCTTGCCTTCAGCATCTGCAGACACATTGAAATTGTGTGAAGACAATGTGTCACACAACATGTCATGCCCTCACATCTTAACCAATGATATTGCATGGTCTGACAGGCATAGGCTCTAACTTGAGAGCAAAGTCATCATGTTTGGTACCCTGATAGACTGCCTTGCAACAAAAGCTACAGCAAGCAACACATCAAAAGCGCGTGTAGACTATGTGCTCACTTTGAGTTGTCAAGATGAGAGGACACCATCTCTCAAATATGTATAAGGACTTTGGCCCTTCATCTCCGCCGGCATCAGATATCAGCATCAAGCAAGGCTGGTCAGATGCATTTAGCCTGTCAACAGCATCCACCTTGCCAGGTCAGGCTCCTCTGACTGGATTGCAAACAGCATGCAGGTGCGTGATACCTATGCAGGCTTGCTGTTGCTTCATGGAGCGTAGCAAGGGTCTTGATGAGTTCAGCTTCACGACTCCTCTTATCTGTGGGTCTGAGCTGCAAGTCAACAGGTCATCGCCCGCGATCAAATTAAACTCCTGCTAGAAGGTGCAAGGCACACACAGAGCTGCAGATATGCAGAAACTGAAGCACCTAGCCAGCCTGGCGTCAAAGATGGCACCTGCTAAGCATGAATTCTGATATATCATCCACAATGATGATGTTCGGCGGTGTTGGTGCCAGGTGCAGACATGCTGCGTATTTCTGTAATTCCTGACTTGTAGAAAGATACCTGATACACAACCATACGAAAAGGCTCTAAGAAATTTTGGAGAAACTTGCACTGCTAGACAGCAGTTTGAACAATGTGGCTCACCGTAGTTGAACCCTTTGCCAAGCAGGGCTTGCTTTATGTACACCCTGGGGAAGGGTTGGGTAAGTCTGTTCCATCTTGTCTCGATGACATAGTAGGACCACCTGCTGCCCTCTGATAGCGGCTTTGTAAGCGTACAGCAGCAGAATGGAAGTCTTGCCGCTGCAGGTGACGCACACTTTGCGCATACTCAAATTTATTGCAGGTGCACGCAAAGACACATACCTGCGCGGTGGACCGCTCAGCATGCAATGTGTCAAATGAGCTGGAAAAGCTTCGATGTCTTTCAGAGCGGTTTGCAGCTCTGGATCAAAGTCTCCGGACAAGAAATCCGACAAATGGAAGCTCATTTAAAAACCCAGTCACATCAGAAGGAAGCTCGCAGGCGTGCACCGTGCATGACATATCTGGTGTTCAGCGCGGGAAGGCTGGCGGGAAGGTGTAAATGCAAAGCCATAGATTTTGCGAACGCACTGCGATACGCTCAGACGCGAGGCGTGTGTCCACGCACTGAAAAGTCAGATGCTGTGCAAAGGTAGCATTCCAAACCTCGTGAGACGAACATTCATCAAAGGTACAAGCTGTTTGCTGGTTGCTAGCTGTAGCTGTGACTGCTGGGAAACATTCTTGCGCACATCATGCATGCATAGTACTGTTGCGCTGCACTGCAACTTTAATGTACGATACTCAACTGACGATGAGAGCTTGGCAGCAAAACGGGGAAACAACGGATAGCTGAATGGCACGGAGGGCAATGTCTGCCAATAGTTGTCGGTGGGCAACCTGATGGTGGACGCCCATCATTTTGCCGATCATCATTAAGTGCTTTTGCCCTTCGATCAGCCCTTCGATGTTGCCCATTGCCGAAGGGCACTGAATGGCTGACTACGCCGTGACTCCTTGACCCCTGGCTGTGAACACACACACGACTCAGCAAACGCTGCCGTTGCGTCTACTATTCAGCGTTGCTGCAAATACTGATCTCGCACAGGTCGGTAGCTTGCGGAGGACCGAGAGGCTCGTGGCGTACTCAGGTATCGACTCCGGTCTCGTGCCGTCAAGCCATGCCTTTAGTTTGATCAAATCAGGCTGCTTTTGCGCACGGGCACGACACTTTGCATTGCAATTTCTGTGTGTTCAAAGCAGCTTCTGTTCCAGGATCAAGCTCAGCTCCTATCTGCGACCTGCATGGCTGCATGGCAAGCGCGATCGCAGCGGGTAACGACTTTTTTGTTTGCCTATGTCACAGGCTGCTGCTTGACAGACTATTCCTGGCACACCCGACATTCAATACAAGAACAAGCAGATAAGATCAAGTTGAGCTGCAGCTGCGAGGTTCGTTGGAGACCAAGCAGGTCATCTGCAGTCTTCTCTTGTCTCCAGTCATAAAGACAACCAGCAGTTGGATAGTAAGCCAAGGTCAGTACCCCTTGGAACGATTTGTACTCGACATGTAGCTTATGCCAAAGCGTAAGTCGCTGCTGCCAGAATAACACTAAGACTGTTGCTCACCAGGTCAGCGGAAAAGTCAGCAAGCAATTCACACAGCTCTCATTCCAGCAGCAAAGCCGGTGGTGCAGCTCAAGGGATGTTGGAGCATGTTTATGTAGATGGAGCAACAGCAAAAGGTTGGCAAAGTGTTGCTTTCTCTGCACAGACAGGGCCTGCTTATGCCTGTAATTCAGGCGATGCTCAATAATGCATCGACGCCAGGGTTTATTACAGCCAGGCATATGTGCCTTGCTCCAAATTCAACTTTTCAGGCTTCATCAGCTGTGCGTGTGGCCTGCCTCAGCACTTTGTGCCTGCCAGCTGCAGAGCAATGTCATTGTCTTCTCACTGTCTTTCACACCTGCCTGGGCAAGTTGCACATGAAGCGTATAATCCAAGGCTGATTTGTGATTCCATGTCCAATGTATCCTTCTTTAGCCAGCGACTCACTTTGCATCTTATATAGGCAAAAGAGAGTACCAGCAGGATCGCCACATTGCATTGCCAGACTTCAAGCCCAGACACGGAGGCGAGGATCAGGTCAACTGCTGCCTGGTTGGCGTGTTTGATGGACACAAAAGTGAGCAGGCCGCAGAGCTAGCTGCTGCCAAGATGCCTGGCATCATTGCAGACCGTAAGCACTTTCTTCCGCACCCATGACATTTTACTGCTTCAACCTTCGATGGTCTTGTATTCTTGCATACACAAACTTTTTGCATGCCGTGTTGGGGTCGTTGCATTGTGTTGTCTATCACAGTCTGGCCAACCTGGCTGAAGCAATAGCAAAGGAGGGTCAAACCAATCAATTAATCTGTCACTTGCATGCATTGTCCGCTGTTCGGCTCAAACGCTCACCAATCGTTGATCCCAATCTTCTCACATGAAAGCTCGACTAGCTACAGCTCATTGTCGCTACGTATTGCTAGCTGGCATGCATACCTTACCTTTGTCATGTTGCCAGATCCACAGGATGAACTTGTGCCCAGCAGGGTAGTCTTGCCTGCTCTGTTATGTTCAAACTCAACGCCTCAGACGCAGGCACCCACTCAAACACACAATTCTTGCACCGGCAAGCTGCCATTGTCTGACTTGCGTTGACCCAATTGATGGCGTGTGCAGAGCGCAGCCTTGGGCGGTCAGAGGCGCCTGACAGCAGTGAGGGCTTGAAGGGGCCAGACAGTGGGGACCGCATTGCTCAGGCCTTGAAGGCCAGCTTCAAGGACCTGGATGCACAGATTCTGGCAGAGGAGCAGAAGCAGGGGGTGGAAAAAGGAGCCTTTGGGGGCTGCACGGCTGTTGTTGCCCTGGCCATGGGTGATGTGAGCCCTTCTGCAAACAGTAGTGCCAACTGTACTGTCATTTGTGTGCTGCTTGGTTTTTCATGTCCAAAAGCAGTTGTTCTCACAGGGTATGGTTATTGATGTCATGCGATTTGCAAAGCTCATGATATGCATCCCAGATGTCAATGCTCTGCTGCTGCTGCTGTGTCTTGTATCTTTCACTGCCACACAACACTCTAGAATGTTTGTTAACAATGCTCCTTGTTGGTCACAAGCATTGTTGCTTGAGTTTCCTCCTGTTCCCCTGCAACCCTTCATCATGCATGCTGCATGGCACTCACACCTGCCACGCAAATGTCATCACACAAAGCATCACAACACGTCACCCCATACCAACTTGCATGCCAAATCTACCCATTGTGAGTAGGCATAGATGTAAACGGCCTGTCCTGTACAGGTGTTGTACACGGCGCATGTGGGTGACAGTGGAGCCATCATAGACAGAGGCGGCACGGCCTACCGCCTCACGGAGGACCACAAGCCTTACATGAAGGCGGAGCGGCAGCGCATCCAAGAGGCAGGCGGGCAGCTGGTGGAGAACGGCAACCGTGTGCTCAGCAATGCCAAGGATGATGGCAGAGCAAGCATGCTGGCCATGTCCAGGTACCTCCAGCTGTCTGTCACCATCATGCTGAATCACCAGGCTGTAACTTCATGTTAAGGCTGTCACTGCCAAAGTATGTAATGTGTACCATGTGCCATTCTCCAGTCATTGACTTTAGATCACAGGCAGGCACTGATTTGAGTGAGCCTGATGTCCTTTCTGGCTTTGCAGTTTCTGTAGAATTTCACCGTGCAGCCAGCCTCAGGACTCAAAACTGCAAGCAGACCTCACATGCTTGGTTTGACAGTGTTGCTTGTTGAAGAGGCAATGCTTGCTGTGAGCAATGTTGGGCAGCCCTTGCTAGATTCTTTGCACTTCCGGAATGAAAATTTCCCCATGTGTCACTTGCTTTGTCTGTGATTGGTGGTATACAACCCCTGTTATCTGTGGAGGACAGCAAGTGGTGCATGCAGGGCTCTGGGAGATGCAGACTACAAGGACCCCAAGCCCTTTGTGTCAGCTGAAGCATCCGTGCGGCGGCTGGATCTGCTGCCGGAGGACAAAGCTGTCATCATCGCCTCAGATGGCCTGTGGGATGTCATTGGGGACCAGGATGTGGTCACCATGGTTGACCAGCTCATCAAGGTACATGCCCTCTATGATCTCTATGGTGCTATATGAAAAGAGCTTATGATTTTGGTGTGATGTCGGGAATTATGCACAGTACATGCCCTCTATCACCTCTGTAGTGCTACATGAAAAAGACTTTATAACTTGATGGCTTGATGTTGACAGCCATGCACAGAACAGTTCTCATCCAGCAGCTCTGGCAAGCTGCTCTGCTGCACCATCCTGCGCTTTGGCTTGCCAAGATACGTAGCGGTGCCTCTGTGCAATCTATGTGCCTGAGTCAGACATGTTGATGTAGGAAGGTTGAAGTAGCTGCTATCTATCTGGCAATGGGATCTGCATGGCATATTTGGTCTGCAGAGCCCTTCATTTAATATTTGACCTTCTGACCTGCATTTGTGTAGGAGGGAGGAGATGGTGACAAGTCAAACCTTGCCCGTCGGGCAGCTCAAAAGCTTGTGCAGGTTGCTTTGCAGAGGGGCACTGCAGACAATGTGACTGCACTTGTCATGCTGCCTCACTGGACACAATAAATTCGACTATTCTGCCACGCATGCTCCTGTCTTGGCTGCTGCTGTTGATGTAGAATTGGTAACTGAGTAGCACTGAGAGATTTTGCTCAGCATACAGACATTTTGTTCCTCCGTTGATCGACAGGTTTTGCAGCTCAGCATGTTTGTACTGATTGACTCTATGCATGATGCACTGGGCCTGCCATATTTTCTGCTACAGCTTTCTCTGCCTCGTCCAAATTCGTAGATACCGCTGCTGTATTCATTGAGCACATTGTCAGTGTTTTGGTTTACCACAGCTGTTTGCCGGTAGCAGCGCAAGTCTTGGAAGCTAGGATTGAGGCAGGGTGTAACCCATGAACCCAAAATGACCGCAGCTTGCAAACATGTACAATCTCGAAGAGATTGCGAGAGCCTGATGAGGGGGGACACCATGCTGTAATTTAGGCTGACTGCAATATATGTGTAATTGATCTGCTACGCACTGTCATGATGCTGCCTTCTACCACATGGCTCGTCCCTGCTGCTTTCAGCCCAGTGTGCATGCCAGTAGTTGGTCCTGTACACACAGCGCCTTGTTGAGACGTGCCAAAGAAACTTGCAATTGCTGTTGGCAAGCACGCACAGGGGCAGGAATGTGATCAGATGTCGTTCAGGCAGTTTCCTGTCAACAAAGATAGGCACAGGCCAATACTACGACAATACGTCTGCAATCTGCAGCATGCTGCATATGCTAAAGCAGAAGGGTTCTAGCCAATCATGAAAAACAGGCACGTGCACTCATAATTGGATTGCACATAGCAGAGCGTGCAAATTGAAACAGGTTCATACCAGAGGCCATGCATACAGTGACCAGCCATGGCATGCCAGCTGGACAGCATTGATGACCTCTGCACTAGTACCTGTAGGGATTCTGCATGCCTTCAAGGCTGGTGTCCAGGTTATCAGGGGGGTGAAACCAGTAGTTGAGGGCTAAATGCCCCCCCTCTTTGGAGTTGCCATACGACCGCACCTCATGAAACCAACCACAAGGCATGTACAACATCTCTCCAGCTTTCAACTCGCACTCCAGGCCTCTGTGCTTTGCCTGCAGGGTGATAATGAGGAAGTCAAGGTCAACACTCGCTGCATTACCAAGATGCATGGTGTGAAAGCCATGCTGCCCTTTACAAACACGCATCAGCCAATATGTGATTATGCAACACAGGCCAGGTATAACAACCTCGCATCTGTAAGTTGAAGCTTGAGCAACAGATGCTGCAATTGATCAGCAGTGGTCTGCAGAGGCCGCAGCAGCAAGAAGTGTGCACAGGCAAGTGTGCGCAGAACAACACAGATTAGCAGGTATCTCCTACTGACAAGGAGCTGTCAGTGAAATCTGCTTACAGGAAAGAGGGGAAACTGTGTGCAGATGTCCTTTCCTGATTGCGTTAGATCCACTCGACTGAAGCTTGCAGGACTGCTGTCATCAACAACTGCCTCCCAGTTGATGCCATCTGCTCCTGCACTCAACTAAAACATCTCCACAACGTAGAAACGTGTTGTTACTGTGCCCAAATGTTTCTGAGTTTGAATTTCCAGTGCAGAAATGACCTTTCTGAACTGAAACTTTGAGATGCGAAAAAAGCCACAGCTCTTAGCATGGACAGGAGCAAGGCCAGTCAAAACAATCAAGCAAGCCAGACTTGAAAATCAACCAATCTCTAGTTCAGCACTATACACTCAAGCAAGCAGGAAGAAAGCAGTGACCTGCATCATGATTTGCTCTACTGCTTTTGCAATCTGGCTGGCATCCCCTAGCTTGAAGAGCGCTGCCCACAGCTGCTGCCCTGTTGGGAGAGCTGTCACCATCACTACTGCTAGCTTCAGCATCGCTGTCGACGTAGTCATCCTTGAAGTTGGCAGGGAAGCCGAAGCTGCTGGCGTCGTCATCCTCACTGGAAGCATTACTCTCCCGCCGGAATCCCAGCTGTGCATCTAGTACAACCTCCAGTGCTTGCTCAGCCTTTCTGAGTCCTGCCTTTGCTCCCTGTGGAACCCAACATCAACTGACAATGCTGTTTTGACATGCATACAATGGACAACAATGGGCGTTGGTCTGTCAGACCAAAAAACTTGTGTGGCTCATACTTCCACACACATGTTGAAGCAGGAAATTTTCCAGACTTGTCAGCGCGGGCTTGCAAAACAGCTCAAGAACTTGACATCTACTCAACATACACAAGGGCTTGCAATGCAGTGTCACACAACAATGTGACACATACATTGCTTGTACAACGACTGCTTGTACAAACAGTCTTGCCCAATATTGCATCAAAGTGTTGCACATGCTCATGCATGCTCAGCAACTGAGTCAGCTCATCCTCTTCCAGTCTTACTTGCTCACACACATGTCAGCTGAGACCTTGAGAAGGCGAACGCACAGCAAGAAGCACTTGACTGTCTCACAACAGTACTGCAGAACAAGAGCGCATACCTTTTGGCCTGCTTTGACAGCTTCCTCAGCAGCTGCCAGGTCTGACTCAGCTGCCTGTTGCCGCTGCCACTGCTTCACCCCCCTTGGATCAGAGCCATCAGCTGACACCATTGGCTGCATGCAACATAAAAACAACAGGTCTTGTGCATGCAGGCCAAACCAGATGCAAACACAGCAGCTGCCGATCAGCTGAGCACGATCAGGAGGTGCAAGCACACTCTTCAGCTCGAGACTCATGCTACAACCTCTGTGCCTTCCGAGAAACATCTGCTTGCAATACACTGCCCAGGCAGGGCATGCGGAAACGGCTATCAAACTGGAATGTGTATTGTATTTGATGAGCTTGGAGTGCTTCAGGCATTGACACAGACAAACGTATGTGGCTGGTACGTGCAATCACAACACACCTGGCCTTTGTAGATGATACGCTGTTGGGGTGCACATGTTGGACCTGGGCGTGAGTGTACATGTTGCCTGCTTCACAAGGTGGGTACAACCGGAACCTTTTGCGGCCCCTCAGCAAGATGTATAGATTGTCATGGAAATCATGGTGCAGACCACTGCTGGCCCCTGCACATGGCACCAGCTAACAGCTATTCATGGTAGCTTTGTAATGATTGGCAACACATTGAAAAGAGCACTTACACAGCGATGCAAAGTCTGCACTGCATCAGACAGTGCCTGCGTGTTCCACTTCAGTGATGGACTGTTGTGACCCATTTGAGACCGATCTGATGTTCATACAACTTGCTGCTGAACATGGGGCAGCGGGCAGCAATGAAATAGGTGCGCCGTGCGGTGCATAGCCAAAGTTCTCCCAGCATACATGGTTGGTGCAAGTGTTGCTGTGCAACTGTTCAACATCAGCACAGCCTGTTGCTGCTTGGTCTCCTCTGGGTTTGATCAATCGCGCAGGCTGAATCAGGGATGCAATACCTGTCATCCTAGCACCTTCATTTGACACCATTCTGGCATTTGACTGCGTCTATTGCACAAGCAAATCCCAGATGCAACAGAGAACTGCAGACAACTCCTGCCTAGCAAGATCCACTCTGCTGAGAAACCTGTGTGCCTTTATGAGCAACAGCTACCTACTGCACCAGCTGTTTGTGAAAGGAAGAACTACAGCTGTTTGCCCGCCAACAACTGTAAGTACACCAGAAACAAGGCATTGTCTCTTGGTAAGGAGAGTTACACTCCTTGCCATTCATTCCTTCACACTGCAGCCATGTGTCTACTGTATGCGCTGATTTGAGCATCAACCACACTCTGTGCAGGGTGCTATAGTCGCCAACTATCCCTGGGATGGTTCAACGAACCCCACCATATCCTATTCGGCCAGTCCAGATGATGCTGCATTCCGCCACCTTGCCAGTGTGTATGCCAATGCCCACCTGGACATGCACAAGTCTCAAGAGTTCCCTGGCGGCATCACCAATGGAGCACACTGGTATCCTCTCAGTGGGGGAATGCAGGTGCGCACCTGCTAGCATCCATCGCTCAAGATGTGCATCTTGGATCATACCTGTGTCAATCAACGTACATGTCCCTAGGCCTGCAGTGCTTGCTCAGGTGTGCACTCATTAGAGCTCAGTTGACTTGACGCATATTGCATAGAGATGTGATTACCCTCTGCTTGCGGCAGAGAGTGGAGTGTTGTATGGCTGACGATGGAATGACGTATGGCCTACGTAGCACCAAACACCAGCCCCTCCCGGCCCCCCCCTTGGGCCCTCCTTCCATCTAGTTGAACAGCTTTTTTTGCCCTGTGGGTTGTGTCCCATTGCTGTGCAGCTGATGTGTGGTGTGACCTGCCTGGCAGAGAACCTAGCACAGAGGCCTGTTGTAGGACTGGGCATATGTGTCAGGGCAGTGCATGGAGCTCACGGTGGAGCTGAGCCAGAACAAGTGGCCTCCTGAGGAGCAGCTGCCTGCCCTATTTAAAGCTAACCTGCCAGCCATGCTGGCATTCCCTCTAGCGGCTGCCTTCTCTGGTCTCAGGTGGGCTTCTTGTCCCAGTAGCCTGCTCCCTTTCCCAGCAGCCTGCTCCCTTTCGCAGTAGCCTGCTCCCTTTCCCAGTAGCCTGCTCCCTATCCCAGTAGCCTGCTTCCTTTCCCAGCAGCCTGTTCCCTTCACCAGCAGCCTGTTCCCTTTCCCAGTAGCCTGATGCTTTGTCACTGGAGGCAGTGGCCTTCTGCTGTGTCACTGCCTGTCTATTCTGAAGCAAACAGTCTGCCTGGTGGGTCTTTTCAATGGCAAGGGGATATTCCTGTGTTGCTGCATAGAAGTGCAACCATTATGGCGTGTATGGGTTGAAGAGAAGGGCTGGCTTTGCAAGTCTTGCTTGCCATTGCCTTGATGGCTGCTGTTTCTTGAGTGAGGCTCTGTGTAGCTGGTGTAGAACAGTCCTGTTGACTCTGACTGCATCTCTTGTCTCAAATGCTGGTAGAAAGGCACCTGCTTGTTGTTGTGTCCTTTGACTTGGCTGTAGCCTCTGACTTGAAGCCTGATATGTTCAGATACGCATTCATTACAAAGAAGCTTCAAGTGAGACTGTTGAGTCTGAAACAACCTTATCAGAGAAACCAATACGACTCACATTTGCACATGTCCACTACACAGACGTGCAACCACCATTTTTGAGTCTGAAACCACTCTTCCACAGAAAGCACCAGCATGCAGTCTTTTCAAACAAGCCACAGATGCTACCCTGAATTTAGCACCATCCTACTAGTGTAATTGCTACACCTCATATGTTCAGTGTGTTTTCATTACAGATACGCCACTGGCATAGTACTTTTGAGGCTGAACCATCCTGTTAGATGCACTGCTACCCCTCAGGTGTCCAGTGTGTAATTGTTACAAAGAAGTCACAAACTCCCACTTTCTGTTTTGATGCTAGAGCACCCGATGCCGTTATTGCCTATAGGGCCTGCTCACCATACAATGCTTCATCTGTCCCCCAATGTGTTTTCTGGCCTGCTGCACTGCGGGCACTACCGTGAGTCAAACTGCAGAAAGCTTGCACATGTGTGCTGCACAGAAACCTGAAGAAGAACGGTTGCAGCCGTTATCCCCCTATTGAGCCATGTTGATCATCTGCAGGGGCAGCGTGCATGGTCGTCTGGTCACCCTTGGGGGCAACACAACAGACTTGGACAAGCCTTTGCCGGCCACAATCAATGTGGAGAGTATTGACCATGCCATCCAGGCAGGTCTCCTGGGAGATTACTATAGGTCAGCATTGCCTCGTCCTCAGTCAATTCTGTGCAACCCACTTTTTCATCTTTGCAGAAGATCTGCCTGCTTGACAGCAGCAATTCCTGTAGCACCTGCTTGTACTCATTGTCAGCCTCTCCCCAGAAGGGAAGATGTGATGACTCATGTGGCTGGGCTCTCATGTGGTGGTAAAGTCAAACGCTGAGTCTATTCTTGTTGATCATGAGTGTCTCTGCCTTGGCTGCCTGCATGGTTGCCTTTTACACCTCGGAAATCTTTCTGTTGCTCCGGCATGGCCCATGCATGCAATGCACGCTACTTTTGAAAGCACAGAGTTGCCAGCATGAAGCGAATGACTGTCTTGCCTGCCAATGGATATGAAACTAGCTGTGCTACACAGCTTTTGTATCCTTGTACTCACTCAACAGCTTTGACTTCCAAAAAGCCTTGTGCAGAAAAGTACATTTGCAGTTGTCCATTCAACTGCCAGTCAAGTACCAACCTGTGTCTGTGACAGCAGCACTGGCTGTGGCTCTTACAATGCCATACTGCTCACCACAGCTTATACAGAAGTGCACATGCAACCTGTGCTTGCAGACCACTTGCACCCGGCACATACAATGTTTCAGCTGTCATGAAGGGCTACAGCGCCGTGAGCACCCAAGTCACGGTTCCAAGCAATGGTGCTGGAGTTCTACATGACTTTGTGCTACCTTGCACAACTTGCGAAGACGAGCACGGACAAGCAGAGATGAAAGTTGCATACATAGAAGAGGCAAAGTTTTTGGCGTGTCCTGCATGAGTTGTGATGTGCATGACAGGCTTCACGGCCATGAACATGTGTACCCTGTTTGGTTTCATATCCTGTGTTGACATGTACATATGCTATATTTTCAGGCATGTGTTATGAACGCAAGCTGCTTCCTTGCAAGCATGATAGCGATCTATGTACGGCAACTAGGAACTTTCTCAAAGACTTCCGGTGTCTCTGGTTGATTACATGAGTGCTTCGATGTCAAAGTGCTTGCATATTGCTTCTTTGCATGCTCATGCAAGCAGTGAATCACATGCTATGATGCTTGCAGGGATCTCATATGCGGACAGCCGTTTATGCCTTCGTTGCTGTGGCTGGAGGTAAGGCAGTCAGATGCCAGATGTGTGTGCAAGCACATGGCCCCAGGCTGCAATGCATTATGCAAAATTTGTTAAATCACGATGTTGCATTTCACGCCAGCATGCAGCAAGCATCTTGTATCATCAAAGGGTGCACCAGCTTCCCACTTGACTTACATGTCAGCAGATCGTGCACTATGTAGCATCTACTCATGTGTGTATATGCACATCACATGAGTAGATGTGTGATCTGCTGTGCTTGCAGGTGGCTGGTTGCTTTGTAGCCTTTGGCTGTGGCAGCGCGCCCGTACCCGCAGACGATCTCAAGCGCGTAAAAGCAGAGCAACCTCAGTGTAAAATGATAATGTGTACTTGACGCCTTGATAAGCATCGTAAAGATTAGTCATACGGGTTGATCTGTTATGCTTTGCAATGCCATTTCATGCGTACATGCTGTGTATTGCACACTTCCACAGACTGTATCACTTCAGGTCATTTTCTAGTGCTCTTGTGAAGCTGCGCGGCCATGAACCGCTCCGTCCTGAGGCAAAGTGAATGCAAAGCGCTAGGACAGAATTTTACACCGTCACTACATTGCATTTGCTGCTACTTTGTCGAAACCAGATATGCAGGGGCCACAGCAATCTTAGTCACCACAATTGCAACAGGTAGAGGGAGTTGTCTCGGTTGCAGTCCATGAGTCGCGAGTAGTGTGCCTGCTGATGATTGCACGCCGTTCTTCGCTCACCCGCAATGGCCTTGGATGAGAGACGCCTGGTGCGTCAGACTGAGTTGCAGGTGCGCATGCACAGCCAAACACAGTCTGCCCGTGCACCACACTGCCGCTGCTTTGGTCATGCAGCATTCACCGTCTCCATTTTTGCAGGAATCGTTCCTGATTGCGGAGCGCCAGAAAGCAGTGATGTTTGCTACACTCAATCGGGCGCGACAAACTCTGGAAGATCAGGGAGCGCAGGTATGCCAGTGCTTTAGCAGACGTGGTGGTATCCCTGTTCGATGCGAACATGCACAATGCGGTCCAGAATTGTTGTATCCAGCGTGTTTTGTGAAAGCTGCTCGTTCTCTGCTTGTTTACCTCTGTGTACCTTTGCATGCACACATCCTCTGCTGTTCTGCAGCCACAGCCTGTGGACGGCCCAGACTCAGCTGCCAGAAGCAACATAGCGTTTCCCCCTTTCCTTTGGATGCCACACAGTCCAGCTGAAACAACGCAGCAGGGTTTGCCAAGAGCAGGCTCTCAGGGAACAGCGTCAGCAAATGTCGGACTCAGATCTGTTAATCAGCTGCATGGCTTGGCATCCCCGCCCCAGAATGCTGTCAGTGGCTCACAAGTATCTGCTGATCAAGCCGAAGCTGGCTTGCAGTGGCAACATTTGTCCAGCAAGGATGCTGCAGCTGCTGGCTCAAGCAAGTCTGAGAGTGGCTTGCATCCTGCATATCAGCCTGACAGGCACCAGCAGCCATCCCAGACTGCACAACCAACACAGCAAGGTTCACCTTCCTTGCCGCAGCATGCGTCCAGTATGGACCATGCTGTGCGTCAGCAGCAGCAGCACCAGCAGCACCAGCAGCAGCAGCAGCAGCACCAGCATCCTGCTCACGGCAGCGCTATCAACACACCGTCAGTGGTGGGCAGGCTGAATGGTGTGCGTATGGTTGAAGGAGGTTGGCAAGCCAGGCTTGGATATGGACGATCCAAATCCAAGCAGAGTCTTGGTACTTATTCCACAGGTAAATTGCATCTCTGTTCTTGCAATTGTCCTGTTGCAATTCATGTTTCTGCATTGTCAAATGTGTCTGTTGCAAATGCACAATTCATGCAGCAGCAGCAGCTAGCAGCTAGTGCCAAATATAGCTAGTGTCATGTTTTGAAGTTGTCTCTCCCATTTTGGGCATACAATTGCAGTTGTGCTTGGTGGCTGTGATGAGTTCAAAGTGACTGATTTGCTGTCAACTTTGCAGAATACGCTGCTGCAAGGGCATATGACAGGGCCCTCCTGATGCACCGCCCCACTTTTGAGGTCCAGAACAACCTCAACTTCCCAGTGTCAGATTACACAGCAGACTCAGACCCCTGTGTGAGCAGAGCAGCGACAGCAGCTGTCAGCCAGCTTCAAAGGATTCATGCCAACAAGCGCAGAAGGCAATGGCCTGAGAGTCATTCCTCTCCTTTAAACTCAGCTCGCCAGAGTCAGCACAGATGGTCTGAGCATGTGTCTGCTGCTCAGCCATCCAGCGGAGCGCACCTCCCACCTGCTGCAAAGAAGACCAAGCATGACCAGCCTATGTCTGACGCTGATCATTCGTCTTCAGCAACTGCTGGTCTGGGGGCTGACGCAGATGCTGACTCATTCAGTGCCAGCTACTCTACTTTGCAGAGCCCAGCGCGCACTAACTCGCCCAATAGTTGGCACAAGAATCTCAATGGGCATGTGGGGGTCACTTCATCTCAAGCAGGGCAGCATTCTCACAGAGCCCCTGTGGGCACTGACTCACCTGAGCCAGTGTGCAGAGGCCAGGGGCATGTTGCCTCACAAGCAGCAGGGCTCAAAGCACAGAACCTCCCTACTGAAACTGAGCCAAGCCGGGATGAGGTAAGGCCTGGTAGTCTGCTGCGGAGGCTGAAGGCTGCTCATCGTGCAATGGCCAGACCACGTGAGCTTGTACAGGACCAAGGGGCAGTACACCCAGTCAAGCAGCAGCGGGCTGCCCCTCCATCTGCGCCTTTCAGCTCCTCTGAACAGGCTCAGCACATTCCTGCCTGTCTCAGTAAGCAGCCCAGCACCACATCGGCTGGGCTTGCTGCAGCAGATCACTCTCGGCCTGTCGGGACAGCAGATGCGGCTGCTGAGAGGGCAGATCCTGAGGCTCATCAGGCAGGCCACATTGCTCACCTGGCACATGATCAAGCTGAGCGGGCACAGCATGCGGTCGGCAAAGCTACAACAACAGGACCTGGGTCCAATGAGCACACTGGCAGGGAACATGATGACCAGCCCAGCACAGCTCCTCCAGATGAGCCGGCTCTCTCAACCCAGATGGGCCTTGCTCCAGCTGGCTTGCATCCACTCAATCATCATCCCAACCCGCAGCAAGCTGAGCCATCTCACCTTGCACGTAACGCCACTCAGTCCAGCAGCACTCAACCTGCTCCGGATGCCCAGATACAGCCCACTGGCCTCAGCAGGCAGCCTCAGCAGCAACCCCATGCACCTGCACCCGCCACACAGCCTGCCAACCTCCACGCAACTGTCCAGCAGCACCAGCATGCACCATTAGCGCCTTCACAGGCTGTCAAGCCATCCATCCCTTTGGACACAGTCACTACTGATCCTGCTGGCAGGACAGGCATTGCTACCAAGACAGCATATGCTGTGGATCCAGATGCCGCTGATCCCACACGCAGCAGAAGCTTTGCTCCTCAGCCGGCAGAAGCTGAGATTGTCTGTGATCAGGAAGCAGAGGCAAGTGGTGGTCAGTCTTCAAAGCAGGAAAGCCCAGAGGTAGTGGAGACTGTCCGTGCTGGCGACTCAGACGATGATGTGGAGATCATGGATGACTCACCAGTGCGCCCAACGGCACACATGCTCTTCTCTCCCTCACCTGACCCACTGGCAGGGCTGTCACCACAGCCGGACCAGCCTGTGCCACAGCATCACTACTTTGACCACCTGCAGCACCACCAGCAGCAGCAGAGACAGGCAGCTGACCAACACCAACAACAGGCTGAGCAGCAGCAGCAGCAACAGCAGCAGCAGCAGCAGGAGGAGACTGATGCTCAGCCTCCCTGGCAGAAGGCAGACCTGTCCACGCTGTCCAATCTAGCATCAATGCTTCTGGCGCAGCATCGACAAGTACAGCATCCAAATGACGCCACCACAGGTGTCAAGCAAGAAGCCAGGTCATCACAGTCACTTGACAGTGCACACATGCCTGGCCGCCAGAGTGCCCCAGCTGTGGCCGGCAGCACCTCAGACCACCCAGTTGAGCTGAGCGAGTCAGACGGCGGCAGCAAGCCAGGTAGTGACACCAGCAGCGACGCCAGTAGCAGTGTGGATCCAAGCCAGCGTGTGCCAGCCCCTTGGATGCATGCTGACACTGCTGCTTCAGGCCAGTCTAGGCACCACCACATGCCTCAAAGTGGCTACACACATGCACATGGGCAGATGCCACACAGTGGATACACAAATGCACATGGACAGATGCCACAGAGTGGATACACACATGCACATGGACAGATGCCACAGATGCCACAGAGTGGGTTCTCAGATGCACATGGGCAGATGCCACAAAGTGGGGACTCTAGTGTGTATGGGCTGCCTGCTAGAGTGCTGCTCAGGCAGCAGTCTCAAAATTCCAGTCCCACCAATGGGCAGCTAAGAACTAAACGGTGAATTTCTGCATGACAACTTTTACTAAATCTGATACATGCGTTGCAATGGCTTGTGTCTGCACTTCTTTGGAGACATGTGATGACATTGTCTACCACGTCTACAGCAGTGTTTTGCCTGTCCTTTTTCATGCTGGGAGCTACTGCTCAATACATGCTTTAGCTGTGTTGGTCAACGACAGCCAAAGTTGGTGCATTTTGCCGGCACTCAAAACAACTGGCAATGTTGGAGATGTTTGCTCTGATGCTTGCTGTGCACAATGAATGAGGCAAGCACACACGAAGGAGTGTCAGCAGCCTAATAACACAGCTGGCTTTGCACACGGTATTCCAGCAGTATTCCAGTGAGATAGCCTTTGAACGCTACTTTTGGTTTCAGAGCTCATATATGCATGGCAGACATGACAAGCACTTCATCAGGCAAAGCATGGCATCACATCAGCCACTTCATCAATCTCAAGTCAACACTGGCAAGTACTGCTACCTGCTGAGAGAACAAGTACTGGTACCTGCTGAGAGAACAGTTTCTTTTGTTGCAGAGGCTTGCAACATGAGGCAGGTGCTGCTGTTGCCCCTAAGAGCAAGTTGGCAAGGACAAGCTATAGCGATGCTGGTGTGAGAGCAGGCGGGAACAGCAGCAAGACTGGAGCCAGTGCAGCTGAGGCAGTGAACCTCTCTGATGACGATGATGATGTTGTGATTATTGAGGAGGGCATGCAACCTCAGTCAGCAACCACTGCACCTGCCAAGCAGCCAGGTGCGCCTTCCTCTACACACATAACTGTAGGCTTGTGGTACAACACATGCAAGGGTGCCTGGTGACCTGCCTCCTGGCCCAGGCATCCATGGCTGAAGCGTTTTGCACACCAGTTTTTATCAAGGCAGATCTCAAGCTTGCATGCTTGTAATTCAGCACCTGCCAAGCAGCCAGGTGAGCCTTCCTCTACACACATAAGTGTGTAGACTTGTGGTGCAACACATGCAAGGGTGCCTGGTGACCTGCCTGGCCCAGGCATCCATGGCTGATGCTGATGCATTTTGCACACAAGGGCTTATCAAGGCAGATCTCAATCTTGCATGCTTGTAATTCATCAGCCTGTGATGCACCCATAAGCCTACAAACAACTTGAAGGATGCACTTGCTGACAAGACTGGGTGTTTGACAAATCTCTGTATGTCAAATTTTGGGCGTTGGACTATGTACACTGCAATAATCTATAAGGAAGTTTTGTAGCAGGCTGGTAATTGCAGGTGCTCCAGTTAGACCCAGGTTTGTGCCAAGGCAGGCGGCAACTGCGTCCAGCAGATCTGCCACAGCTGCTTCAGCAGCTGCTGCTGCTGCTGCTGCTGTGCGCTCTGCACTGTACAGCCCCTCCACCAGCACCAAGCCCCCTCCAACCTCTTCTTCATTTGCATCTGCATCAGCAGTACACAGTAGTATTCCCATACGGCTTGTGCCTGATCCTGCTTGTGGCCCTTGCGCACCTGCTGCTCCACCGTCAGGCAGATCAGCCACAGCTGCAGCACAGGCAGAAGCAGATGCTGCCACAGCTGCAGCGCAGGCAGAAGCAGATCCTGCCACAGCTGCAGCGCAGGCAGAAGCAGGTCCTGCCACAGCTGCAGCAGATTGTATGGTGTCAGGGGCAGCTGCAGAAAGTGTGGCAGAGCTGCGGCGTACAGAGCAGCAGTCTGACGTAGCCTTCAAGGCTGCTCAGGAGCTGGAGTGGCAGAAGCGCGAAGCTGAGATCAGCCGACAGGCGGAAGAGGCGCGCAGACTCAAGCGCCAAAGGAGGGCTGCAAATGAGAAGGCTGCCAAACAGCAGGTGGGATGACTGCTTGCTGTGTTCATGATATGTCATGTCTGCATTGGGTTCTGCTGATGTAAGCATTTGCATAGCTGACGAAGTTGTGAACGAGAGCAGCAACTATGTGCACATAGGAAAGGGGCTCAGGCGTGCATAGGTCACTAGAGTGTTGCGAGGCTGTGCCAACTTTTTGCTGATAAGATGTTGGTGTGCAGGCACAACTGCGGCAGCGTCTGGCAGAGCACCGGCAGGAGGAACAGAGGAAAGAGGCTGAGGAAGAGCAGAAAGAGAAGCTGCGAGTCTCAATCAGACACAGGCTGGCTCTACAAGTCGGCGCTGCAAAGTCGCTGCATTCAGTGTTGAAGGCATTCAATATCCCGATTGAAGGTGGCTTTGCCCCTACACAAGCTCAGCTTCAAAAGGCTTACAAAAAGGCCACGATCATGTTCCATCCAGACAAGCATGTCAGGGCAGGTCTGAGCAAGCAGTTGGAGGCAGAAGAGACTTTCAAAATCATCTCACATGCTGGCAACAGAAAGCCAGGCAGATGACTGCACAATAATGTGCTTGTAGTATACACATCCATGGTCCCTGATGACAAGTAAGGACCATATGCAGTTTTCATGTATCTCCTGTAGTTGTAGAGATAGAGTTATGGTAGACCATTTGATGCTGGTACAATGCTTCAAATTTGCGTAAGTTTCAGTCAATGGCTAACGTTACACTCTCACATCAAGATTCCAGTCAGGATTTATGACTGCAGTGTCCTGTTTTTGGATTCATTAGGTGGCTGCTTTGGCACCGAAACAGCAGCACAAGTTTTCTTTGGGCTTCCAAGATTGCCTTTCTGTTTGGGCATGATGCTCTTTCTCCTCATTGCACTTCGTGGTACAGACTCTGCAATGCCAAAAGTAAAGGCATCTCCCTGCATGACGGTAAACTGGCCTAGGAACGCTTGCCTTTAGGGTCCTTGTTGACATTGCCATGTTTATCAGGGAGGAAGCATTAGCGGAGAAAGCAACAAGTCACTGTGAAACATGTACATTGGGACAAATACTCCCACCACCCACAATGCGTTTTGTGACCTAAGCCAACATTAACTATAACAGGAGAAATCTATGCATCAGGACTGCATCAATCTGCGCATGAATCGCTCCCGATGCATGACAAAATCAGCGACAGGCATGTTTGCATGCGTGTGCATCATCTGGAGATGCCATACGACTCTCTAATTGCATGCAAGTCCTCACTGGCATGTAATGACTGTAAGCTGCCCATCACCTGACGCAGTTTTGTGCGAAGCTTGGGCTCTTCATACACCACCCTGGGCTTGGTCCTACTTGACCGTCTCTGCTCATACCTGCTGCAGGCAAGGTGCTATCGCATGCAAAATCAGGCACAGCTGCAATGCAGTATTGTATCTCTAAAGCCATACCTTCTGTCCCACAGCACATATGCTCATTGCGTGAATAAGAACGGAATAATGCTGTTGGGATGTACCTTGTGTCTGCACACAGCCCATTTCATGCAGACAATGTTTGGTGCACATGCAGACTAGCTGGACCTATGCAATCACCATGCATTTGACGCACCATGTAAGCTCTGCAAATGACCTATATCAGGATTGACTGTGTCACAAACCTTTACCTGACTGAGGTTTCAGCATCTGTACCATTAATGTCCTTCTCACTAGGCACCTGAGGCTGCTCTGAAGCAGCAGCATCTGTCTCAGCTGCTGCCCCTGTGGAGGTGCTGCTACTCACTGATGGCCCCATGCCTCTACCTGTCCTGGGCAAGCTGAAAGGCTCTGCAGCGCAGCCACTCTGCTGGTCTGGCAAGTCTGCTGCGCTGGATGCCACTGAGGCTTGGCTCAGCCTGCTTGCCACTGCTCGTGGGGAAGGCACTGCCAACGGTGTGCGGGCCATGCTGTTCCAGATTTGTTGCAAACCCCTGCTGTGCTCTGTCTCGGATGGTTGCATGGGAGTGGTACATCTGCTACCACTCCCAGTGATGGCGTCCCCTGCTCTGCCTGTCATCCAGAAGCACACCCTGTTGCTTACTGCCATGCCTGCTTGAACCTGATGCAGGGGACAGCTGAGTGGCACTGCTTGAATGTGCAGAAAGATCCAGATCTACATAAGGTTTGTGCCCTGTTTGCACAGCAGTGTAGGCACTGCTGGGCTCTGCAGGCATGCAGGAGATGTCTGGACAGCTGCTTACAGCGGGGTGGCACCCCACTTCAACTGCTGAGCTTGTTGTGCTGACATCCGCAGACCCACCTGTGCCTTCTGACCATGAAGGAATAGCATTGCTGTCACTGCGTATCTGATGGCAAGCCTGAGTATGTTTTGCGTTCTGTGCAGCTCTGCTGTTCAGCGTTGGTGGAGATGTGTGAGGAGACACAGCCGGAGGCTGTGTCCTGTCAGCAATGGATGTCACAATGCTTTGTGACATGCTGTCATGCTGCTCTCCAGTAATGTACTCATTGGCCCGCCAGGCAGACAAGCTCAATGCCGCTGGCTCCTGAGTGGATATAGAGCCTGCCTGCCACAGAATAGGCAAGTGTCAGTGTGACATGCTGCACCGAGGGATTCTTTGAATATCTGATTCACGTTTGAGGGCATGGTCTTGTTTACCTGTTGAGAAGCATGATATTCATTCAGTTGAGCCTGAAGTCTGGCAATCAGGAGCCTGTCCTCCTCTGCCTTGACCTGGAGCAGGCAAGTGCAGTAAGGTGTGTGAGACCCTTTGGACAGCTCTTACACTTACAGCAAGTCAGACAGAAGCAGCTGTCACCTTGAAAGTTGAGCGTAGACAGGTGTTCTCTATTTTCAGTTCATCAGCCTGCAATGGTACTTGAGCCTTGTGGTGCAGAGCTGAATGCAACTGATACCATATTGCAGCAGCTCAACGGTCTCTGCTAGAGATAGATCACAACCTTTACACCTTACTAAGAGTGCAATGTGTGTGAACCTTGCATACGATCTGTACCTGTGACTTGCTAATCCTCAGCTGCTGCTTGAGGATGTTGTTTGCCTTGACAACCTCTTCTGTCACCTCCCTCTGTGATTGCTCTTGCTGCAGCTGTGCTCTGCATTACAGACAACCAATCTTAAGATGGCAAGACAGCCTGGCACCATAGCCTATGTTGACGTCGGCATACTTTCGTAAGCTCAAGCAACGTTTCGCTTGCACTTACTCTGTCTCTGCTAGCTGCAGCTGTAACACATTCAGCTGAGTCTGCAGCTTTGTGTTGCTCGCTCGGAGATCAAATATCGAAGAAGTGAGGCTCCCCTGCATTGCGATGTGGTGACTGGCACCAGGCGGTGTTTGGAATAAGTCTTGAACGCCTGGCTCTCCCGCCTTGCGAGCAGTCCAGGAGATCTCGCTGCAGACTGAGGTAAAGTCCACTGACAAAGCGGAGGTGCATGTGCAATGAGGCCGTGCGCAATACCTTGTGCGCAGCATGCAACATGTTGTGCTTGCCAGCGGTGGTCACTCTTCTGTCAAAGCTGCCTCTCACGTGCTTGCAAAACGGCAGTGCGCAGTTGACTTTTTGCAGCTTTCACAATTGCATTTGTAGGCCAGCGCAGCGATGCAGTCGCATATTTTCGGTGCAGCGCAAGGCCAGCACATTGCACAACCTGGCTTTCGTTCTGGCTGGCAACGCTCTCGGACGGGAAGCGATGGTCGGTTAACGACGACTTTGCATACTCAGGTAACGACTTGTCAGCCAGCGTACATCACGGCTTCGGTTGGTGTTTAGACTTCTTAGTCCGTTTCGATCTCTTGCAGGTCCGCAAGTCTCGGGACACCATGGCCACGACAACGGTGGGTCGCAATTTGATGCGTAGGATTCCACTGCAAGTGTGACTTGTAGACTCGTTGCCGTGAGGGGAAAACAGCTGCTCACAGAAGATTCAACACGATTTCAAATCTTGCTTCGACATCTCAAGTTCGTTACCGGCACTCTGCATATGTATCTAACTCAACAGCCTGTTGCATGCAGTCACAGGCAGTTGCAGAAGCTCAGCAAACAGATGGTGCTGCCAGCACTAAGAAGCTATGGGGTGGCAGGTTCACTGGTGCCACAGATCCATTGATGGAGAAATTCAATGAGTCCCTTCCTTTTGATAAAAGGATGTGGCAAGAAGACATACGAGTATGCAGTGCTGCCTCTTCTTTTGCCTCATGAAGCTGATCACAGGCTGTCAGCAGATCAACCAATGCCAGCATTTGTCTCATTTCAGTTGATCTGTACCGCAGGGCAGCCAAGCCTATGTGAAGGCTCTCAGCAAGGCAGGTGTAGTCACAGAAGATGAAGCAGCAACTATAGTTGACGGTTTGAACAATGTTGCCAAGGAATGGCAGGATGACACATTTGAGATCAAGCAAGGCGACGAGGACATCCACACTGCCAATGAGAGGCGCCTTTCTGAGCTGATAGGTTCAGTAGGCGGCAAGCTCCACACTGGCCGCAGCAGAAACGATCAGGTCCAGTCACAACTCAGGACACGAGCATGCGTGCAGACATTGACTGACAGAGCCTGCCTATGCAATAAGCTGTGCTGAGCTTCCCACAATGTGCCAGACAGACAGGACCCTATGAAAGAAATCACATGCATGCAAAACCCTGCTTGCTCCCTCTAGATTGCCTGCACCTCACCAAACTGGTGCCTGGTTACTGTTATTGCTCCTGCTTGCAACATGTAACACCACAAAGGATACCACAACGAACCCCACAATACACAAGCAATGTCCTCTGCAGGTAGCCACAGACACCAGACTCTGGCTGATGAACAAGCTGAATGAGATCAGAGGCTCCCTAGCAGATCTGCTACGTGCGTCAGTGGCAAGAGCAGAGCAAGATGTGGATGTACTGATGCCCGGCTTCACACACCTGCAGCCTGCCATGACAGTGAGGTGGAGTCACTGGCTGCTGGGACATGCTGCTGCCTGGCAAAGGGATGACATGCGCCTACGAGATCTCATGCCCAGAGTTGCCATGCTGCCCCTTGGTTCAGGTGCACCCTTCAGGCCCTGGCCTGTTGCCAGTAGTGACTGTCATGGCATTCAGATAGGCATCGTGTGGCTGCGAAAGCAGCATTATTGTTCAGCAGGAGCTAGTTTCTGGTGCCTTACGCCTCTCGAGGTTGCTATCCCTGTTCCTTGGAATTCCAGTACTGGATGTTTGCGAGTCTCATCAGCAGCAGATCTGTGCACGGCATCTCGGCATCTCAAGGCCTTCAAGCCTTTAAGCATCAGCGCACAAATTTGATGCCTTTGCAGATGAGCTATGCAGGCTCAGTCTTGACAAGCCAGTTTCACTCAGCCATTCCTATTCAGCCCTTGTTGCAGCATAGCAGTCACACAACCAGCTGCCTGCAGTTTGCACACAGCACAGAGCCCCCAACAACCAGCTCTCTTGATGTATGGTGACAAGGCCGCACACCTTCAGTCAGGCAAAACTGGCCTCAACTTGGTGTTGAGCCAGCAATGTCAGTTGACCATCTGTGCAGGCGCACTTGCGGGCAACCCTTTTGGTGTGGATCGCCAGTTCATTGCCAAAGAGCTAGGCTTCTATGGAGGAGTCTGCCCAAACTCCATGGATGCAGTCAGCGACAGGGACTTTGTTGTGGAGACCCTGTTCTTCTGCTCCCTGCACTTGGTGCATCTCAGCAGATGGGCGGAAGATCTCATCATCTACAGCAGTGGTGCATTCAAATACGTGCAATGCAGCGATGCATATGCAACAGGTCAGCATCATGCTCCTCTGTCAACATGTCTATGATCAGACAGCATCAAGCCCAACACAGGGGTCTTCCAAACTGACATCAATCTCATGCACTGCAGATGCTTTCAACAGGCCATAGGCCTCATCACTTGGCAGATTTGCCCATAAGAACTTCACAGTTCTGGTCTCACTCTGTCAAACTCATTCAATCAACATTGTGATACACACCGCAAGCTACTAGCAGTGTAGAATGTTTTGCATGTACGACAGCTGGCACCAGCCAAAATGGTCAGTCAGCAGCATGCCTTTCAGGACTTGTTTGGGTGTCAGCTCTTCAAGTTTGAGAGCAGGCCGTGTATGCACAGTGTCAATTGAGTGCCTCACATTGAATCATCCCGAAGCCCTGCAGCTGCTGAATGGCGACCCAGAGCGATTGGTCACCGACTGTACAACGAAATGTTGTGCCTGCTGGCTGCATGTTGCAACGTGATACTTCAGGAGTGCCAGAGCTGGCACACATAGCTGACCTGCACAGAAAGCCATTCTCCCACTTTGTAGCTGTTGCTTGCAGGCTCCACTTACATGGATGTTCATGGCCTAGAGTGAGAATTCACATGCAAGGCAACTGCAAACAGGCCATTCAATTGTCCCTCTGCTTGTTGTCTGCAGGCTTCAGAAGAATCCAGATAGATAAAATTAGAGACTGGATTTAGTGACTGGCACTGTCACCTGTCATCTCAGCACGTGTCACCCATTTTACATACCTGCAGGCTCTAGTCTGATGCCCCAGAAGAAGAACCCAGATGCACTGGAGCTGATCAGAGGCAAGGCAGGGCGGCTTCAAGGCAACCTAGCAGGCATGATGGCCGTCATGAAGGGTGCACCCACCACCTACAACAAGGACTTCCAAGAAGCTTGGGAGCTCATGTTTGACAGCGTGGACACAGCCTATGACTGCATACGCATTGCCACCGGGGTCATCTCCACGATCAAGATCAACCCTGACCGCATGCTGGCTGGCCTCTCTGCTGACATGCTGGCCACCGACCTTGCTGAGTATCTTGTGCGCAAAGGTGGGACTCTTAAACAGGCCTTGTCTCTTGTTATTGATTGAAGAAAGGCCCAGAGGTGTTCTGCGCTTCCCCGTGGGGACTGTTGATAGAAAAGCATTCTGCGGTGTGTCCAGTTTGCATCAAGCTTAACCCCTTGGTCAGGTTGAGATGGAGACTGCATGGTGGGTCTATGTTGCATGTGAGGCACCCTGTTCCTAGTTTTGTACAAGCCGTATACAGCCTCACTGCATTGTGACACTTCCACTCAACACTTGTACACAGGACATAACACAAATATAGGCAGGCACAGTCTGTTTGTTCATCAGCCCAGTTTACGATCACCAACGTGTGCTGGTCTGGGTCATATGCACAGACAAAATGCACAGAGTCAGTGAGACTTAGTCAGACATAAAATCAGTGGACAGACTCAGCAGGTGCATTGAGTCAGGGCAGTGGTGTGCATTGAGTAAGGGCGGTGGTGTGCAGGCATCCCCTTCCGGGAAACGCACCACATCTCAGGTGCAGCAGTGAAGCTAGCAGAGGACAAGGGGTGCCAGCTGTCAGACCTGACTACACAAGACCTCCAGGGCATCAACAAGCTGTTTGAAGATGATATTCAAGAAGTATGGGACTTTGATAGGTATGCAATGTCATGATCAAAGCATCCTGTTTTCATTGGTCAGTGTAAGACTCGGCAATAGGCAAATGCACCCTCATCGCTCCCATGTGATTGCATTACACACTACCAGATGTGCCAAATGAATAAGCATGCGTTCACCGCTCATAGAGACAGTTGTGATGTGAACTTGTGCTACCAATGCTGTTTGGATTTTCACTTAACATGCTTAGCCATTGCTTCAGCGTTGTACCTGTGACCAGAGCTTGCAAGCTGCAATTCCAGATCAAAAGCTGCACCTTTGGTCTGTGTGGTGATTCAGGTCAGCAGAGATGCGAGACACTGAAGGAGGTGCCAGCAAACGGTCAGTGCTACAGCAGGCTGAGAAGATAAAAACATACTTGAGCCAAGAAGGCATATGATCTCTGCAGCATTCTGCCAGCTGTCAGAAAGTATGTCTGGTCTTACACATCTGGATATGTTCAAATAGATGGTTCAGCAGCTTAATCACAAGTGTCATAGCAGTGCAGGGCTGTAGAACGAGCACAATCATTGTAGCAATGCAGCGCAGCTGAATATTCATATGCCTTTAGACCTTGAATACTTTTGCGCACCATGATACATTCCAATTACTGGTAAAGTAGTGTATGCTGTAAGCAACATCTTGCACACATGATCTACAGCAGCAGCACAAACACTGAGTTGTGACAACACACACGTGACTCACATGCCACCACTGCATAGGCCCTACGTATCAATGTCAAAGCCTGGCTTAATGCAGCCATGCCTTGTCAGGTGTAGGTCCTCTCAAACATGGCCAGATCAGGCCATGCATACCACGCTCAGTAATCACTCAAGTAGGCTCTGTGTTCTTGGAATGTCATTGAATACACTGCCCCAAAGCATACATGGGTCATGAGACCTCACACAGCATTTTGCCAGATGTAGCCAGACGATGAGCAGCTCAGGCAAGGCTGAGGTGGGGTGTTGAGTGATTCCTTGGAATGAGACCATACATAGAGCCAACCAAGTCACCCTCGCGCACTTCCTCTTCGAGTTTGTACTCTGGCTCAGCATACCAGCAGTCACCACTTTCTATTTGTAGAGTGTTGACGCCCCTTTCCAGCTTGAAGAAACCAAGCTCCCCCCAGAAGGTTCCTGCACCATGCCCAAGGCTTTGCTGTTGATACCAATCACCAAATGAGGCGTCAAAGGCTTTGCTGATGACATATATCAGACAAAGCACCAAAGGAAGAGACCAAAGGCCAGCAATGATGCAGCAGTGTCTGCTGTGCTGATGCATCAAAGCCCATGACACAAGTTGTCTCCACAGTCCTGGCAAGGCATGTCAACAGTGTACTGGTGTAGCGCTCAGTTTCAGTAGGGCAGCTTGCCCAGCCAGCATCTGCATACATGCACTAAGGCAAAGCATACTGTTGATGCAGGCACAGTTCCTGAGAATCAATGCTGCCCGCAGCAGTAGGGCATCAAACTGAGCCCCACAGGGTTGTCAACATGCGGTGGCAATGCCCAAAGAGGGAGCCCATCATCATTAAAGCGTATGCAGGCACAGTTGTGTGCGGCATACCCCAGGAGTTACGGACATGCCAGAAGTCTTTGCCCTCTTCATGGCCCCATCCAACCACCTCCACATCATGGTCAACATCTGTGCTGTTGTGCACATCGGTGTACACACCTCCAGTGTAATTCCAAATGAAATCATCAGGACAAGCAATGCTACATGTGATGGGGCCTCGCTGCACAATCTCTGACATCATGCCTGCAGCAAGCACCAGCTCAGGTTAATTAATAAAAACGATTTACAGCCGTTCCAGCTAATGTTAGTCAGCATACTTTCCGAGTCAGGGGAAGTCAGCTCAAATGCCCTACACATGGCAGAAGGCACAGAGTTCCTGCCAGGTATTCACCAGGTGTGCCTAAACCCTAGTCCTGTGAGCCAACATGCACTAACATGAGACACTCAATTGCACCCGAGGGGTGTGCGCTGACTCAAGGTGACAGCATAGTGTTGCCAACTTGCAGGCATGTAAGCATACAGGAAGCTGTGTGTATGCATGCCGCCCATTTGAGCTCTGACCAGCAATAGTAGGGTGACAATAGCTACTACACATGCAATACACAGAAAATTTGGCATTGATCAGGTGCAACATGGACACAGCTCTAGAATGTCCAATGTGCCTGAGTGCATACCGTGGACGTTTGAAGGCTCAATTCTGCCCCAATGCTTCAGCTTGTACTTGATGGGCTCTTTGATTGGCCAGCATGTGCCCGGGTCCGAGTCATTGTTGGAGTTGCAGTTGCGGCACAGAGCGGTGTCTGGGCACTGCTTTAGAGCCTCAGGAAACACGTGGTGGTCTGTGGCTGTGTAGATCATACAGCTTTCATCCGGCAGACCAAACTCAGTCATGTAGTTGAACATGTCAAAGACATCTCCACCATTGCAGCCATCTCCGTAGCCATGGTATGCACCACAATTCAGCAAAGCCTGGCGTGAAAGCATCACATCTGGGCCCATGCCCTTTTTCTTGATTTTCAATCGGTCTTGGACCATATGCGTGGAACCATGCGCCCAGCATGACCCGCAGTATATTGGGATGTGCTGGTTCCAGGAAGGTGTACACAAGTTACCAGCACCATTACTGCACCAGCTGAAGTGCTTTGGCAACTTGTTGATATCCATGAGAGGGGCGGGGAGATGGTTGTAATACTGAGACACATCCAGTTTGTTGCCTTGGTGGCCGTGATTACGACTTTGTACACAACATAGCGAGGCGAGCGCTATCAATGCCAAAATATGTGCGTGCATCACTTGTTCCGGCTTGTCGCTACGGCAACGCTGCAACTTGGGCGAGTAGACCCCTGGCACAAGGTATTGAGACACAACAGTGAACTCAATCAACTCTGTACAGCAGCAAAGACGGTCAATGTTTGCTGCCCAGGATTTGTGACTGCGCAACGGCCTGGGGTTCGTAATTTGAAGTGACACCCTGAGAAACCCTTGAAGTCAGCCAGCAGCACTGTTTTCAATGGTCACCCCTGCAAGTCAAAGAGTTTTCCGAACTTGCATGTCCTTGCGCCACATGCACAGCTTCTTCCTGCACTTTCGTGCATAGTCACTTTACGTTACTGCTGCGCCAGTGGGCAAGTCAGTGATTCTACATTTATACTGCTTGAATGGCATGGCAATTGACAGGCATGCTCAAGTACTACGCAACACATTCAGGTTGCATGATGCACTGTCGTCTGTGTGAAAAGCGTTGTAAGCGAATAGTAACCTAAGACGCTGATCAACCTTCCTACAACCTTTCAGGTGCAGGCAAGCACCCTCAGAAACTGATGCTATACGCTATAGACCATGCAAAAGCAACAAGTGATACAACTGGTCATTGCAGCGCGTGCCACAGCAGCAGAGTAAATCAGTAATCAGGGCAGCTGTCCAAAAATACACCCTCATGCTGCCTCAGTCTCTTCGCACACTGCTGACAACTTCCCCTTGTTCACCAAGATCAGCATCCAGCGTTGCATCTGAAGCAGTCTCATATTCCGTCTCTGCTGGCTGAGGAATAGGCTGCTGTATCCACACAGAGGCAGGCAGAGCAGGGGCGCCACCAACTAGAAACCCACCCACCACAGCACCCCCTGCTTCACCCACCACTGCAGTGTTTGATGC
>JAABUK010000575.1_pt1 | contig 75313 bp, 95 predicted proteins | sample 5559141 | NCBI WGS metagenome assembly JAABUK01 (sample SAMN10711869, study PRJNA513367) | rock metagenome | isolation source: Antarctica rocks | place: Antarctica: Victoria Land, Pudding Butte nord | collected 2016-01-03
GAGGAGAGCGACCATATCCACATTGTTGCCATCACAGACGCCCTGCAGGTTTGTCTCATATCAGCATGAACATGCTGTAGGATGTCACTAGACTAACACCTGACCACTTGCCGATTTAGATGCTGTATAGGCTCAAGAGCCCTGTACAGAGCATGTGCATGCCTCACTGTTACCTATAGAGGCATCCACGACGTTTCATCAGGCATTGTGACCCATCAGTGCTGCTCTGTGGACAATTGCAGATCTGGCATGCTCCATTCATGCAGCCAATTTTCAGCTGCTGGGCGGAACTGTGATGAGAATGTCAGCTTGTGCAACCTCTGCATACCAGAGTTCATGGTCATCAGGCTGACAACAAACATTCTCTCCAGTTGCTTTGCATGCTGCAGACCAAGTCTTCAGCTGCATGGTGGCACTCAACATTCCGTACATCTCTGGCCACTGACTGCGCGGGCTGACTTTTGTCTTGCAAGCCTCATTCCATGCTTGCTTAACATGGAACCAACACAGCAGCAACACTGTGCGCAAAAACTGCTTGCAGAAGTCCTGCAACACAGGTGCTGTTGCATGCCGCTGTAAGAACGCGCACATGCAGAAAGCATGCCCAAGCTGTTGCTGATGCTGAGAGTAGCGCCGCTGCAACTGAAACAAACTGTCTCCGAGCTGTGTAGCACTGCACAGCAGAGCAGCTTGGTAATCAGAGGCTGCAGGATATGATGGTGGTGCAGGAGCATGGTATTCAGAGAACCACCCAGCTGTAGGTCTTCTTCATGAGCAGCCTGTGCAGCCAGGCCCTCAATGTACTCAGAAGCTGCAGCCTGGCCAGTGTGTGCTCTCAGCTGACCTACTTCAAGCTGACAAGCTATACCAACTTGCACACAATGACCATGACCTGTTGCTGCAGGACTTGTCTGCCAGGTCAGCTGTCAAGGACTGAAGCTTTTGCATGGCTGCCTGAATGCCTTCAACAGCTCTATCAATGATCACGCTGCCTGCTGCATAATGCTCTGACTTGTCTTTGTCCAACATGAACGCTGCTGGATTCAAGGCAGGACTGTGCTGGTACAGCTTTTCGGAAGACCTTGATAGCATCTTGAGTCGCATATGGCCGCTCTGCAAACAGGAGACAACATTGCAGGCATAGCTTGCAAAGACTACGTGGAAGCATGGCAGCAAAGGCTAAAGAGTGTGTACCGAATGTCAAAGGGCACACCTGGAGCATAGACCAAACAGAAAGCTGCAGGCAGTCCTTGCCTAGCCTCACATGGAATGACTGTAGTGTACAACTGCATGTTGTGGTTGTTCAGTACCATGTGTGCTGTCGACAAACACAATATCAGGGCAGAAACGCTGCAGCCATTCAAGCTGATCTTGGGTCTGCACAAAGCAAATGCATGGCTGTTGACCAGCTGGGTCAAAGTCCTGCAAAAAGATGGTACAGTATGGATCTGCTTGAAGTGCTTCAACCATCTGCAGAAAGTCTTCCCATGCATTGGAGTGCTTCCATCTCTGCTGCTGCTGCTGCACTGACCAATCTTGCAGTTCTCGCATGGAAACCAGCGTCCGCCTGTACAAGCACAACATGTTGCACCCTCTGCAAGTGCCATATTGCAGCTTGTTGACACCATTGCAATGGCCAGGAAACATTGACGTTTCGCACCTGTGACCAGGATAAGACTAAGAATCCTCAAGTCTATTGGCCCGAAGAATTCTTTCTGTTTCCATAACAGACGTAGCACGTAACAACAGCTGGGCCTCTCAAAAGATAGCCTGTACATCACACGCTGAGCTAATGTCAATACACATGCATGCTACTTTCATAGAATAGCTGACTACCAACCTCATCTATTGGCAAATACTTGATGGATTCATCACTCTCTAGCTCATGCCCAGAGTGCTGCAAGCTTTTCACAATGGTGACAACTTGTGCATCTGCAGGCGCTTGCTGAGTTGGCTGTTGCAAGGCTTCCTGCTGCTGCAAAGCCTTGTGTGGTACAGAACCAACAAGCCATTCCTTGCCAGTGACAGGGCATTTGGAAGGATAGCTACCCCCAGGGTACATCAGCCTGACATTACACTGACAGCCAGCTTGCTTGCAAGTTGCAGTGCTATGGCGCTGAGGAAGCTCGCCCAGGGGCAAGTACTGCCTGATGAATGTCTGTGGAGGCTTGGGCCCTCTGCTACAGTAGTATGGCAAAGGCAGCATGCCCGCTGCAGTGAGGGATGGATCATGACAATGCTCCAAAAGTGCAAACCCAACTATCTTGCTGAATCTGCTGAAGCTGGTTTGCAACCTCAGAGGCAGAACAAGTCATTTTCTCCTTTTGTGCAGTCGCAGAATGCTCTGCCTGATCTGTTGCTTCTGCTGCGCATGATGGCTGGGAGGCTGTCTCTGGCTGGCCTGCACCTGCTGATAACCTGCCAATGCTGATATCTTTCAGTCGCCACCTGCTGATCAGCATGATCTGCTGATTATTGAACACATCAGGTGTCTGATGAGTGTGTTTGCCGCCAGCATCTGTGACAAAGTACCTTTCATGCTCAAGATACAGTTAAAGCTTCCTGCTGATGGCATCTTTAGGGTCCCCTGCAAAGGCGTGGACCAGCTGAGGGTCAATCAAGGCATGTTGCCATGCAAGGCAGCAATTATTATTTTGTTTGATGTCTGCGCAGCGGGGTAGCCATAGCAACTGTAGAGACAGAAGCTCACCTGTATCATATACACAGTACAGCCACCTGTGTCGTGGCACACGAACAGCAGTAACATGTCGCCTATGCTGTGCAGCTGATTCCGAGTATGGATCCTCCACCATTGTGACACGCTCCTGTTCTATGACAAGTATGACTGCATCAGCTGTGTCTTCAGCAACTGGCTGATACGCAAGGAGGACTTCTGCTTCTTCAGTGCACAGCTGTGTCAAATTGACATTTGCTTGTGTACCAGAGTCTGGCTGTGTACTGACACAAATTTTGCTGTCAGCGAAGACCTTGAGCAGCTGTGTCAGAAGCTGAGAAGGGCTGAGGGAAAGGCTGGTGCTACATGCACTGAACACCTTGTCAAAGGCAGCATCAGCAGCTGATAACCACTCTTCCTGGGGAAGCACACAGTTCTGACAGAATAGAAGGATAAGAGAGTGGCTGAAGAGAGTAGGCTGCGCTGTGGAATCTGGAAAGTCCCATGACGCAAGGCTACCAACTGAGACTTTGACTCCATGTATCTTCTCAGAGAGACAAGTTCCTATCCACCCACACTGCTGAAGCTCTTTGTTCAGGTCTTTTGCCACTGCCTTGGGAATGTGTGGCGTTGTGCTGGGACTACCTGCTGGGCACAAGTTTGTGTGACTGTGGGCAGCAGAAATAAAGCTGTAAGTGCTAAGCTTGACGGCTGCATGCCTGCTTGCAAGAAGGAAGGGCACAAGAGCTCATCAATGGTTCTTTCAGTCTTGGACTTGACCCAGAGCTTTTCGTCGTCAGCTTCTGGCAGTGTTGCTGCAGGTGTGTAGCTCAGTCAGCAGCTCAGTCAGCAGCACTAAAAAGACAGCGCTGAGTACACGCTACCTGCCGGTGAGCTAGTTTGTGCCGAGTCCCTTGTAGCCATCAGGCAATGCCGTCCGCCCTCTGTGCAACGCAAGCGATATCAACACATGTCACCACGATCTGTGCAACGGTGCAACGCGTCACTTCAGATTTGACAAATGGGCTAGCACACGGCCTCACAAACACACATCGCGGCAAACTTGCGTGATGCAGTTGAAAGATGTCGACCACGCTAGCATGAGTTCTCGCTCAAAGTTGACCGGATCAACACTTCGAAATTTCGCCAAGTGCTTGAAAAGTGGCACGAAATCTCGGGTATTTTCCTGTCCTGTCCTGTCCTGTTCAAAGTGCAGCTGCATTTAGTGCTTTCCTGCCGCAGCACATCAGCAGGAGACAACATATTTTTCCTAGTCAAGCATGTTTGCTTCCGAATTGCTGGCTGCCACTTTCTCAGATCCTCCTGACACCATCCCGGACCTGAACAGTTGGGACTTTCTGACAGACTTAGATACCGGACTTGAAACTCTGACTGCATCAGACCGGTCAGGCCATGTGTCGGTTGCCCCACACATCATCCAGTCGTCATCGGGAATGAACACGGACGCTCCTGCGCTTCCTCACAACGTACACAGGGTCTCACAGCGCTCGAACGCAAGCAAGAACAAAACCGACTGGCGCAGAAGCGCTTCAGACAAAGGAAGAAGGTCTGGCTGCAGGAGTGGCCGCTGCACAGTTGCATGTAGTACTGGCAATTTGTATTTGACTGAAAAGAAATGCTGTGTTACTTGGCTTCAGAGGTGATACTGGTGTGTGCAGGAGCGATCATCAACCACGGAAGTTCAGCTAGCCGAGACAGCAAGTGAGCTTCTGAAGTTGAAAGTCAGACAGAGAGAACTAGAGGCCCGAAATGCTTTGCTGGAGCAGCTGGCCAATTTGAATAAGCAGCAGAAGTTGCAGCAAGGCTTGCAGTCTGGCTTGTGTGATTTGGGTGGCAATGAAGGCTGCTGGCAGGTATATGTCACATCAAGTGTTTATAGTGCCTTCTAGCTTTTGCATCCAGTACTGTTGGTTATGATGCAACGCAAATTGCACTAAGCTGGGCTTGCAGCTGTGCAGGATCAGGCAAGGATGTCCTTAGCCAATGTGGCAGAGACTGCAATGGATGGATCAGCAATTGTACTGACTGTATATGGACACAAACAGCTGGTGACAATGGAGGAGTTTGCTGGAATGCCAATCACAGAGTTTGCCAAGCTATACACTGTAAGTCTGCAACCAACCCATACACAATCTTTCTGTACCTGTCCAAATGTTACAAAATGGCTTGCTGACTTGTCTCTGAAGCCAAGGGCAATCTTTGCCACATGCTTGAAATCCTTTGCACTTTTGAATGATGCAGCAGGGTGCAAATCCCAAACTCTTACCAGAAATTTTCAGCTCGTGCCATAGGCCTATCAAAGTTCATGCAGTCAGCTGTGTTTGCAACTGCACCGGGTTTTGTGCTTCTGCATCTTGCAAGCAGACATCTGCTTTGCTGTCAAACGACCGCAAAGACATCTGGATATGGTTTTGTCCAGGCGTATGCACGCAAGCAAACACAGTGCCTGCTTGAAATTGCGGACAAGCCAGAAAGCCCAGTGATGGCCAGCTTGCAGCGCTGGAGTCTTGAGGTAGCATCCCTGTTCATGGCTCTGTACATCAACAATCCCAAGGGTATGGACACTATCCTAGCATCCAGGATGGACTCTGGGCTGCCTAGCCAACCGCAACCTGATCAGTTTCATGAATCCTTGTTGGTGAGTTGCAAATCAAAGCAGGCTAGCTTTGCTGCTCTGATTGCCTGATCAATGCAGAAAAAGCTGCAGACCAATGTGTAAATGCATATTTACTGTCCCCAGGCATGTCTGAGTTTAGATTGCCAGAAATGCATGATTCTGAAATAAGATGGACATCTCGGGATCGAGAAGTGCTGCATGTCTGTTATATCAAGCTCATGAAAGTTGTCATGGCATGTTAGCTCACAGCCATCTCTGTCAATGCCACAGGACGCATACGACTTCACATCAAGCCAAACACAAGATCTGCTCTGTTTGCGGCGTCTGTTTTATGGCAGAATTGGACAGCTGGTGCGAGAGCGGCAGGCTCTGCTAGCCAAGATGCCTGTTGCCGGGGAAATCACACAGCATTTGAACTCTCAGCCAGTGAAAGTGAGCTTTCATGAGGCCAGGTATCCCCTGCACAACTTCTTCAAAGCAAGGTTGCCAGTGTTGTGCAGATTGATTTGCCGCGTATGCATGTACTGCTGCCGGTCTGTAGCTATATAGATTGTGTCATGCATTTCTGTTCTACAGAGTCACATGCTGGCTGCTCGGATTCCACTTTTGCTCAACTGCCAACCCAGATGCAGAAAATTGATCTGCTCTTCCTGATGAAGAGCGTTTTATGATTTTGTTTGAGCGTTCGGGTCTTCAAGGTTTCTTTTTGATCATGTGAGCTGTTGCTTGCCTGGGATAACCAATGTTTGAACACTGCTACTGCTGCGCATGATGTGAGGTGGCATGTGCCTGACAGACAAGCTTGTCTCTCATGCAGTGATGCTCTTGGAGAAATGACTGAGACTGCTGCCAAGCTACGGACCAATGCCTTAGCTGAAAGCAATGCCTACAAGGTTTTCACTGGCGCATTCTTCACTGGCGTGAGTGCTGTCTTCATTTGCTATGCATCCCTTCAAGGCTCATGCACAGATGGTTGATTTGCGCATGCTAAGCAGTGCTGAGTCACATAGGCTTGCAACTTGTGTACTTCCTATCTGTTTGCTGTACATGCTATGCACTCAATGTGTTCAGGTTGTTCATCTATTTCAAGTCAGATTGCAAAGTATATGGTGTGTTGGTGCTCAATTCACCTTTAGTACCCGCACACTTCTTACAAGCAACAGATCATGACAGCAAAGATATCTGCAGATTCAAACATGCAAACAACGGGCCATCAGCATGGTTCATCCGTACCCCTTTGTGGCTGACACAACACAAGTGCTGGAGGCGTTGGCGCGACAGTGCAATGAGCCATCCATTCACATCTTGATGGAGCCAGGGAAAACTGATGACCTTCAACACGTTGCTAACTGGGAGGATGTGGTGAAGTACAATCAAGACACCTCTGGCCCAAGCAAGCTACATGACCACCATCCCTTCCTGAAGGATGATGCACATCTGAGTACTTTGGTAGCAGCTGCTCCGTGCAATGTTAGGAATGTCTGAACAGCTTGCTCCTGATTGTCATAGGATTTTGTTCATTGTTTAGCCGTTATTGAGTGCGACCAACAATGGTAGGAGCAAAGCTGCTGTCAGAAGGAGTGCAACCTGCCTGCATCTTGATTCTTGCAGAGACTCACAAGCATGGTTTGCATGTGTTTTAGATCAGACAGTGTCAAGGTGTCTAGGCATAGTTTGACAAATCTGCCTAAGCAATCTAATTTTTCGCTGCTGCCTTTTCTTCATTCATGAGCTCTTTTGGCTCTTCACACGTCTTGTGTGTACTGTCTTAGGTATGAATCCGAAATGAGTGCACTGTTTGTTGGTGCAAGCCCATGACGTGTCTGCAGCTGAGCTTGAGATTTTTTGCAGGCCAGCTGGTGTCTTTCTGGAAAATCAGTACAGCTTTCTGCAGTAGCCTCTGGATAGTGATAGCTGACTGTTGATGACGCTTCTGTGCATCATTTGTAAGATCGACGTGAGCTAGCTCACTGCAGGGCATATAACAAGACAGATTTTGATGAAGCCTGCTTGGCTTTCTGCAACGCAAATTGTTTTGCTGCTCTGCAATCAACAGCAGCAGAGTCTGCTGAGCATAAAGGTACTTGCCAGCTTTTGCAAAACTGTTTTGTGGGCATGGCTGCTTTTAAATAATAAATTGTTTGCTCGATTCTCAGCTCAATCATTCAAGCTCACTGAGTCTTGTGAGTGAAGTCATGAGACTTGGAAGCTTTGTGTCGGTCGTGGCATTGATCTTGGCATTCAGTATTGTACCGTTGGGCCACAAACGACGGTCTCGTTGTAGCCTCGTTGCTCACAAAGGGCTGCAAGAGCATTCCGCATCAGCTCAGTCGCCGACAAGGCTTGTCGACAGCTGCTGCTCGCAGCTGCACCGATCATGGGTGCGCACGCTCTATTGTGTGTGGCGTCGAATCGATCTTGCACTTCCTGCTCCCGCAAATTAAGGCAACTTCGCATTCATGCAGGCATTCCCAAGTTCTACAGATGGCTGAGCGAACGATACCCTCTGCTCAACCAACCAACTGATGTTGGCGAGACCCCGCTAGTCGACAATTTGTATTTAGACATGAATGGTATCATACATAACTGCACACACGGCAACGATCCAGGCACGAAACTCACCGAGGAGGAGATGGTTGTCAAGATTTTCACCTACCTGGACAAGCTGTTCCAAGTTGTAAAGCCACAGAAATTGCTGTTCATGGCTATTGATGGTAAGCTTGCTTGTGGGTCACAATGCGAGCCAGCAGTCCATGTGCCCTGCTTGTACCTTGAGCACTGCATACAGCTGCTTGCATATAGCGTTGTATGCTGTCCTCAAGGTGCAAGCAAGGCTCAAATTGTGCCTCGGTTTGTGCGTGTCTTCCTGTTTGCATACGGCAGCTCATGAGTATAGCACATAGTCTTGCTGTTCAGGCGTTGCACCACGTGCAAAGATGAATCAGCAGCGTTCCAGAAGGTTCAGATCAGCCAGAGATGCTGAAGAGGTATATGGCCTCCCCTGCAGATGTCAGACAAATGCCAGTCCACAACTTCACTGCTGCTCACCATGTCAATCTTCAGTGTTCCCAACCCGACTGTTGACACACACATATTCACAAGCTTGCTGAACTTGCCACTTGACTGCATGCTCGTCATGGGATCAAAGCTGCAAGCAGGCAGTCTGTTGTGGCAGGCACGGGCTGAGGCCATCAGGAAAGGCGAAGCGATCAGTCCTGACTCCTTTGACTCCAATTGCATCACCCCTGGGACACCCTTCATGGCTCGCCTGGGGGCCCACCTGCGCTACTTTGTGCGCAAGAAGATTGCTGAAGACCCTGCCTGGCAGCGCCCGCATGTTATTTTTTCCGGTGCGTTCGTACACCTGACTTTGTCTGAGGTGCCGTTTGATGGCAACACCCGCATGTCAATTTTTGCGGTGAGTTCATTCACCTGATTTTGGCTGAGGTGCTGTTTGACAGAATGAAAGGAACCCTTGTCTGACTTGCAGTTGCATGCGTGTGTGCATATCAGACATCTCCTGCACAGAGCACATGCACCATCTCAACTCATGTAGCAGCCTCCTCAATTCAGCATCACACAAGCTCTGGAGCATGCCAACTGGCAGTCGCAATGGCACATGTGATGCATTAGTCACACCGGCTCAGCCCACCACACAGCAAAGTCCTGACAGCAATGAACCATACTACACAAAGTTCTGGCCTGCACTAACTCTTGTGGGGCCACATTGGAAAGCAAGGGACAGTGAATGTGAAGGATCGTCCGGCAGCTGGCAATGTTTTCATTACACAGCAAAGCGTCTGACAGAATCCATGTGCTGCACAGGGCATGATGTTCCTGGTGAGGGTGAGCACAAGATCATGGAACACATTCGCCATCAGAAACGCTCTCCCAACTACACCCCCAACCAGCGCCACTGCCTATACGGTCTGGATGCAGATCTCATCATGCTTGCCCTTGTGAGCCCCCTTGCCGCTGCACTGCACTCCTGCTCTCTGTTGTCAACTTTAGCTGTCATTTTCTCAGTTGTGCTGATCTGGGGAGGACCAGGTGGGGGGGAGGTAAGCTGCGCCTAATCTGGATCATGTCTGCACACATGTCTCTCTATGTGTAGTGTCATGCCAGCGCCTCGCAATCCAGTGTTGCATGTTTGTCTTGCCTTGTCTTGAACTTAGCTCGGCAAGGCTTGATAAATATGTACAAATCACATGTGAAACCTATCTACGTCCTTGGATGTATTTCAGGACAAGCGTGATGCTTGTATCCAGCATGTAAAAGTTGCATCACAGATTCAAAGTGGGTCCAGTCCCTCAACTCAGAGTTCAAGTCCAGATGTGATGGATGTTGAAAGCACTGTAGAGGAAAGCTCATGCTGTTAGTGATTTCAGTGAGACATAGTCAATTTTGCAGATCAAAAATTCCAGGTTGAATGTGTTTTCCCTTCTGTTGAGTCTTCTCAGTCTCTCAGTGATCTCAAAAGAGATCGCGCTGCACACAGCCGGCATCAGAGCAAGGCAAATCATCATCAAAGCATGGAAGCATGGCAGAGTTTGTGCAAGTATAGTGAAGATCCATGCCAAATCAGGGGTGGATGTTTGCTGCTAGGGGCCTGATAGCTGCTATCTCCAGACCTCCAGTACTTACCTCACTGCATGTGTTATTCTGATGCCTGTCCATATCTGGTACACAGGTAGTTTCTGAAGCAATTGCTTGGTGCTACAAAGAGCACTACCAACCAAATTTTGCTTGCAGAATCTGGACGTTTCCCTTTACAGATTCACTTTTGGCAGCAGATATCTGATTAAAGCTGTCGGCACACTTGCAGGTGACTCATGAGCCGCATTTCTGTTTATTGAGAGAAGTAGTCAGCTTTTCTGGGGGCAGCAGGGGCCGCCCCTCCAGAGAGGTCCTGGAGAACCCCTGTCAGGAGAGCTTCATTTTGTTCCAAATTGGGCTGTTGAGGGAGTATCTGGAGCTGGAATTCAGGAATGATGCCCTTCCATTCGCCTTCAATGTGGAGCGTGTCATTGACGATTTTGTGCTCTTCTGCATGCTGATTGGAAATGATTTTCTGCCAGGTATGCCTGCAGTCCTGTCATATTGTGTCAATCTGTGCAGTGATGTCACTGCTACCACAGCGCATGATGAGTCAGATGCAGCTCTAAGAGATATTGTTTGTCAAGTATATGTGGCGTTTCTTGTCAGGCATATGTGACCTTTCTGCCAAGCATGTATATCATGTTTTGTTTGACATATGTGACACTTTCTATGCAGCGTCTGCGACATGTGTTGTCAAGCATGTGCAGCATTTGTTGCTGGGCCTGTGTGGCTTTTGGCAGCAAGCTGGCTAATGGGCTTTGCACACTACTGCAATTCCCCTATGCAGCTCATGCTGAACATGCATTCACCTGTCCTGTATTCTCACCATCCTTCTCACCAAAAACATTGTTGTGGGTGCCCGCCAACCACATCACTGTTGTCAAACACGCTTTGACATTATGCTAGCTAGTGTATTTGTACTGAAAAAATGGCAGTCTGAGTGGTTTGTCACAGCTGCTTGCAAGCAGTGCCAAGTCTAGTCTCGTTGCTGATGCTACTGCTGTCACTGCTGCTGCTGCTGCTGCTGCCAGTCCCAGCTGAAAGCAGGTGTTCCCAGCGCTGCAGCACCTGAACACAAACTGGGGATCATGGTTCCAAGTCACACTCATGATGCAGCATCATAATATGTACAATCCAGCACATCCATAAGGCATGACATCCAAACCAACCAAAGTGAGCATTGCATCATGACCTTCTGATGCAACTGCTGCAGCGCTGCCTACGCTGGACATCGCAGAGGGGGCTCTGGACAAGCTATTTGGCATCTACAAGGGGCTGCTACCCAGCATGGGGGGGTACTTGACCCATGCAGGCCAGCTGCATCGAGGCCGCCTGGAGATGGTGCTGCAGCAGCTAGCAAACCTGGAGCTTGAAACACTTGAGCAACGTGCACAGGTAGGTCATGCCAAGAACATGTGACAAGGGTCATGCCAAGAACACTTGACAAGGGCTGCTGATAGGGCGTGAGTTTGGAGTCTCTGTGCCAGTCAATGCAGTCACAAGGTCGCGTTTTCAATGCAAATGAAACCCTCTGATACAGGGTTCAGGGTCCAGTTTCTGTCAGCATTGTAAGACCATTTCATTTGTCCATGCAAGTGTGCTAAACTGACTCACCTTAATCTGCTCAATGCATGTTTGGATATATGCTCACCAGCAATTGTTGAATCTAATTGGTGTCACAGGATGCTGAGTTCATGGAGCAGAAGAAGAGTGAAAGGGCTGGTAGAGGGTCCAATGCCTGGCAGCCACAGGCGCGCCAGCAGGAACTAGATGAAGCAGACCGATTCCAGGTAGTTGTTGCTCATCTTTGTATAATACCACCCCATGGTCCAGCACCACTAGATTGAAGACAAGCAGTACAGCCTCATTTCATGATCTCATAGCTATTGACCAGCACAGCTTGATTGTAAATTGGCCTGTCCACAAAGACGGCTTGCAACTTTGCCAGCATGGTGAGGGCATCTGCCCTGTTGATTGCATCCAGATCGGACTTCACTGAAGATCTGCAGGAGAGTTCCGTCCTGCATGTGTTACTCAAGCAACTTGAGCTTCAGAAAGCTTTCACTTTGAGCTGACACAGTCTTGAATGTTTGTGTTGATGCAAAGACCACATACACCTGTGCCTGTGCCATGAGTTACAACTGGCTCCACACCCCAGACTGTAAGGAATTGAATGATTGTAACATAAAACATTGAAATGATCAGCAACAGTGTCAGTTGCCTCAGGACAAGCTCGCTGATGTTTTCTGCCGTACCGGGACATGAATGTCACTCTAATAGCTGTAGACTTTCAAAGGGTGCAGAGATGGCCAACACATGGGGGAAAAGAGCAGCTGAGTGGAAGCAATCTGCTTTGTCGTATATTCCCAAGAAAGCAGGACAACAGCTACTGTACTACATCCGATGAGGTGAGGCTGTACTGCAACACAGCTGCTGGGTGTGTAGGTGGAACTTGTTTCAATGCGACGCAGCTACTGGGTTTGTAGGTGAAATTTGATGCAATGCAACACAGCTGCTGGGTGTGTAGGTGGAACTTGATGCAATGGATGGGGCAGATGGGGCAAAGCTAGAGGCGGAGCCCCCTTCAGAAGGGCCCACCATGATGGGCCGAAAGGCAAGGGAGCTGATGCTGTCAGGCCAAGGTGACCAGGCACTGATTGCCTTCAAGGTACATTACTCTGAGGGTGATGTACATCAGGCACTCTGAGTCATGTCTTGTCAATCTGAGGAACATCTTGTCAGTCTGAGTCATATGCTGTCAGGCTGAGCGGTACGCCGTCAGTCTGAGTCATGTCTTGTCAATCTGAGGAACATCTTGTCAGTCTGAGTCGTATGCTGTCAGGCTGAGGCATATGCTGTCAGTCTGAGCCACATCTTGGTAGATCGAGTCATATCTTGTCATTCTGAGTCACATCTTGTCATTCTAAGTCATATTTTGTTGGTCTGAGCCATGCCGTGTCGGCTTGAGTCACATGTCAAGTTGCCTTGAGTATCTGAGCATGGTGTGCATTCTTGCACAGCAAGGGAGGACCACACAAACAAGGCATCCACAATCAGAATGTTGCCAGCCTTTGACAAGTTGCACAATCCTTTACTCAAGCTTACAATCTGTGCTGAGCTGCGCTGGCAGTGTTGAGCAGCAACCCAACCAAAAGTCACAGCTATTCTCAATACACATTGTGAACCGCAAACTCCCAGTACTGGATGTGACGCACATCAACATACCAGTGTGGCCTTCCTTGGCTGTCCATGCGTATATGTGAAATAACATGCACAGTGAGTCATGTGCAATCCTGCAGAGCAAGTACTACTCAGAAAAGCTGGGGATTCACAAACACGACGCAGCAGGCCGGCGACGAGTGGCTGCCTCTTTCATAGAGGGCCTGCACTGGGTTCTGGAGTACTACTACAGAGGAGTTGCATCCTGGACCTGGTTCTTCCCATACCATTTCGCCCCTATGATCTCAGACATGACGGACATCCAGGAGTTTGATGTTGCCTTTCAGCTTGGGCAGCCCTTCTTGCCTTTCCAGCAGCTGTTGGGGGTGCTGCCCAGTGCCTCCTTCAAGCTGCTGCCAGAGCCGTTTCAGGTAGGGCTGATCCGCCCACTAACAAAAGCTTTTGCCTTTCAGCTTGGGCGGCTCATGCTACTTCTTCATGGCTTCCTACAGAGGCTACTACCTTGCCTTTCATTCAAGGCAGCCCTGCCTGCCTTTTGGCCGCCCATCACAGTCTTTCCAGATGTCCTATAGAGGCAACCACCTTGCCTGTCACTCAAGGCAGCCCTGCCTGCCTTTTGGCCGCCCATCACAGTCTTTCCAGGTCTCCTATAGAGGCTATCACCTTGCCTGTCACTCACGGCAGCCCTTCTTGCCTGTTGAGCAGCCCACTGGCATTGCTGCATGATGTTTTTTTGTGTGCTTCTGTCATAGTCTGCTGATATGACAGAAGCACAAAATCACATTGTGCAGCAATGCCAGTGGGCTACGTCAGCAGCCCCCCAAGTTTGCTAGAGCATTGCTGCAAATCAGGTGGCATTTGCCTGTCCAGCAAATGCAGGAAGCACTGTACAGGGACTTTCAGCAGCTTTGCTAGAAACCGGACAGTCTCACCTAGCTCTCACAAGGCCTGTCAACAGAAGCTTTCTGCCGTTTTCTTGAAACGATTCCTTGCAACAGCTGTCCTTGATGCACAAGGCTTGCCAGCACTGGACGCTCACGTCTTGCTACAGCAGAACATGCTTTTGTTCACCCATTGTTTGATGTGACTTGATGGAAGAGCAGGTCATAGCGCTTGCTGGCATGACTGGATGCAGCTGCAAGCTACACGATCTCCTCCTTGCTTGCTACACTTCCCACCCCCTCCCCTTCAGGACCGACCCCTCCCCCCTCCTCCCCTTCAGGATCCCCCCCTCCTCCATCTCAAACTATCTTTCTCTAACAAAAACAAGTTGCTTGCTTTGCATCATCAACACCTATCATCTTGAGAAATGGAAAGAAGAACAATCGCTGCTGTTAGGCAGTTCATTATAGGAGGTGTATACAAGCGTCCTTGGGCCTATGATAAGCCTTGCCGGACGACCCATAGAAACACCTTGCAGTACTGTAATATTATACTCTACATCAATCTCACCCAGGTTCTGAAGAAACTTCAGGTTGATGGTGATTTCTGATTAGAAACATCACAAATTTGTTTCAGCCATTCTGATTGGTCTGACTGTGGCTGCAGTGGCTGATGACCGATGCCAATTCGCCCATTCATGACTTCTATCCCACAGATTTCAGGGTGGACATGGAAGGGAAGCGCAACGACTGGGAGGGTGTGGTGCTCATCCCCTTCATCGATGAGGCTCGCCTTCTGGCTGCTTCCCATACAGTTGGGCCAGCTAAGCTGTCCAAGGTAACTGCCCTTGCTTCAGTGCATGCTGTACACATGTTTTGTCTTGACATCTTGATGTGTGTGCTGCACTTACACACGGTCCATCGTTATAACTATATAATTTTATTGATATTACTGTGATTACTATCACAAATATTATCGTTTTCGCTTTCATTATCATCATCATTGCCATTATCATTATCGATTATCAATTATCGATTATTATTGCTGTCACCTGTGCTCAAGCCTGGAGTATACCGTTGCAATGGCCCAGCCCTTCCTGTTGTTATCACCAGTGCTACAACAACCGCTTGTATGGCCGCAGTCGGCAGAGCTGTGATCTTGCCAGTGTCCCAATCACTTGCACATACTGGGTGTGCAACCATTTACTTGATGAGGTCAGTATGCTGTCCCAGCTTCTGTATTCACATACCAAGTTATCATTGCCTTGTATTGCAAAGCAGTCCCATACAAGGACCTAGAATCTAGCTCATGACCCGTTCAGTCACGGCACAGGCCTCCATTCCAATTATCTTGCCTGCCTGCCTTCAGGAGGAGGCAAATCGTAACAAGCTGGGAGATCTGCTGATCTTCAGCCACCATCCAGATTCCAAGGAGGAGACCTTCTGCATGTCCACGCTGCCCTCTCACTTTGCCACCGTTACGCACTGTAACAGCAGATGTGTGCAGCAGCCCCCACCCCCACCCCCACCCCTGCCCCACGGGGAGCTGGGCTTCCTACCCCAGGTCAGTCATCTGATGCGCATGTCGTGCAGCAGTCTGGCCGAGGGTAAAATTTCATGCAACTGGATCTGCATGCCTGATGAAAAATGACTGCCTTGCTTTGTGTCGTATCTGCTGTGCAATAGCAATGATCTTTCCAGACAGTTCCTCGACACACTGTGTGCATGAAAGAATGCAGCTGGAGTTATAATCCCTTTTCCAGTATCTGCAACAAGTGTGCGTGTCTTGGACCTGAGGTTGTTCCTCTCACTCTGGTTTGCAAGTCAACAGCCAGAGACTGACTTGTCTCTAAACTTGCTTGACCTTTGTGCATGCTACCTGGTAAGCACCCCACCTCACATGCTCATGCAGAACAGAAACAAACATGCTGAAGGCCAGATAGCAGTATGCAGAACTTGGATCAGGTGAACTTGGGTTCACATCAACGCTGCCCTTGCTGTATACGGCAATCATAGCCCCATTCATCATGCTGAAAAGCTGTTGTGAAACGCAGTACCTGTCATCAACAGCAAGCTGAGACATTGCAAATTCAGTATTGCTTTCTTCAGGTGCTTGCTGGCACCAGGACGGGTCCGGGTAGCCCCTCGGGGTACCCCACCCTGAAGACCCTCACCCTGACTGCCCACCTGCAGCAGGCTGGGGTGGAAGTCTTTGGGCAGGGCAGCAGAAAGGAGAGCCTCATCCTGAAAGTGCAGGTCAGCAGTGCGTGCATCTGCTTCAAGTGATGTTGACAGTGTTTGGGAAGCTGTCATGTGATTATGTGACAGGCATGCTGCGAGTCAGTGACTGCTGGAAGTTGTCTAACTCAGGTGTTCTGTTGGGCTACGTGACTACCTGCTTGCTTGCTCACTTGCTGACAACAGACTTGCCCAAACAGGGGTGAGTGTGTGATGTGCAGGAAATCTCCAAAATTGGACACTGCTTCTGTTTTTTGGTGGTCTGTTAAAAGCCTCTGAACATCTAGTGCTCACAGACAGGACATGTGAAGTGATTGCTTGCTTGACTGACTGACTGCCTGATTGTTTGATAGGTTGAATGAGTGACTGGTTGATGATTCATTGTTTGAATGATCGATGGTCTGAATGATACACTGCTCAAATGCTGATTAGTTTGAATGCTTGATTGTTTGAATGCTTGGTAGCTGTATGGCATGCAGGACAAGATGAGTGATGCTGTGGCACAAGGGGTGATATCAGCAGAGCAGGTAGCTGGCAGCATTCTGGGGGAGCGCTGCTGGGTGCGCTGGCCCTTCCTGCAAGAAGCCCTCGTGCAAGCTGTCTCTGACAGGTCACACAAGGTCACCCCTTCACACTGCTAGCCAGGAACATGCAAAGCTGCGTTACAATGTGCTCGTGAAATGAAAAGTTTTACTCAGAAATCAAAGGGAGCAACACAATATTGTTGTCTGCAGAAACTTTTGTGCAAAGACAGATTGCATGTAGTAATCACTCCCTATGCTAGTCAGCTACGAGTTATTACAGCAAAGCCTACATTGTGTCTTTGCACATGGCCCGGCCAGCAAGATGGACGTGTGCAGTTTGTCTCCAACAGATCACAGGATGTCAGCCCGTAGGCATCAAGATTTCACCTGTGAAACAAGGCAAATGATGCCAGGATATTGTTGTTCTTGGACATTTGATCTGCGCTGGTGTATATTTTGTGCAGCCACTGTCGTCAGCAGTCGGCAGACTTGGGCACAGAAAAGTTGCTATCTACGCTTCTGTATACATGCAACCACAAAGGTTTAGCTGCACCTCTCATTTGTGTGTTCAGGTGAAGGACCATGTGCTTGACACTCTGCCATGCTGTGTTCTTCCAACATAGCAACTGCTAGTAGCATGCAACTTCAACCACTGTCTTTGGATTATGCACTACCTCCTACTGCTGCTGCTGCTCCTACTGCTGCTGCTGCCCCTGCTGCTGCTGCCGCCGCCGCTGCTGCTGCTGCCGCTGCTGCCGCTGCTGCTGCTGCTGCTGCTGCTGCTGCTGCTGCTGCAACTGCTGCTGGAGTCTTGTCCTGCCCTGAAGTGTTTGATGGCATAGTGGTGCAAGCTAGAGTGGTTTGCAGGTTGACAAGGTGCACGGTGTTGTTCCACACGGAGAGCGGGAAGCCACAGATTGGGCTGTCTCCTCATCTCAGCTGGCCAGACAATTCCTCATCAAGCATGTCAGTGGCTCTCAGATGCATGCTGCGATGTTGATGCATGCTGTGCTGTAAATGCATGCTGTGCTGTGCTATAGATGCATGCTGTGCTGTGTGTGCCGTGCTGTGCTGTGCTGTGCTGTGCTGTGCTGTGCTGTGCTGTGCTGTGCTGTGCTGTGCTGTGCTGCGGATGCATGCTGTGCTGTAGGTGCATGCTGTGCTGTGGATGCATGCTGTGCTGTGCTGTAGATCCATGCTGTGCCATGCTGTAGATGCATGCTGTGCTGTGAATGCATGCTGTGCTGTGCTGTGCTGCGCTGTGCTGTAGATGCATGCTGTGTTCACAAGTCCCTGCCAAGGCATGCTGTGATTGCTGACCCCTCGATTGCTGTCCAGCACTAGTGCACGCCATCCTGCTTGCCTACAGACTCCTTTGTGTGCTGTCACTGCTGAGCCCTCTACCTGTGAGTGCTTCATTGTACAGTGCTAAGGATGAATGTGAGCAGACATGAGCTGCTGTTGCATGTTCTGTAATTTGAGGTCTGAATGGAGGATGTTTTGAGGTCTGAATGGAGGATGTTTTGAGGTCTAAATGGAGGATGATTTGAACTCTAAAGGCAGGATGCTTTGGGGTCTAAAGGCAGGATGCTTTGGATTTAAAGGGAGGATGCTTTGGGGGTAAAGGGAGGATGCTTTGGGTGTAAAGGGAAAATTCTTTGGGGTCTAAAGGGATGATGTTTTGAGGTCTAACGGCAGGATGCTTTTGATGTAGGGCATGGAGGTGGGCAGATGTGAGCTGGTGCTGCATGTGCGCCCATGTGAAGGGCTGATGCGCCAGCTGGACGGCACGGTAGAGAAGCGCTTTGCAAAGAAAGAGATCCTGTACCCTCTTCAGGTACTTTTGAAGGCTGTTGTTCCTGAGCTCACTATCTTGCATCAATGCAGGTTTGCTTGTTGCTTTAGCTTGTGCTCATCACGACATTCAAGTGCCTTTGAGTCCTGAAACATGCCTGTCAGTCATTTTGCCTTGGTGAGTGTATAGCCAACAACATATGTGCATGGTGGCATGATGCGCAGGACTTGCACCACACAGCTGTTGTGAACTGGCTAATGCAGCAATGGGTCTGGAACTGTTGATGCCCAGCTTGCTCTGATGCTCAAGCAGCTAGTCTCATCCTTCCTTGCAGAACAACTCTCTTTGGGCCTCTACCTCATCAAAGCTAGACACCTAGCACAAACGCAAGCGTGGTGTTGTTCAGCTTTCAACATGCATCTGGCAATGATCTCTGCAGCCTGAGCAATAAGCGAGTGCTGCTGCTGACATGGCGGTTTGGAGCTGATGTATCTGTTGTGGTGCAGGCCAGCCTGAGGAGGAACCCCGCCCCTGACCCCCGCCGTGACCCCTCCTCAGTTGGCAGCCAACTGGGCGCCCTCAAGTTCGAGACAGGCCAAAAGGCGCTTTTCTTGGGGCGTGCCTACTATGGCTGTGTGGCCACAGTCCTGCCACCTGTCACTGCAGGGCTCACCCGCAAGGTGCTCACCACATCTGGTTGCCAATGTCACCTGCTGTTGCTGTCAGCTTGTGCACAGTGTCAGAACTACATGGCTGAAGCGGAAGTTGCAGCTTGTGCACAGTGTCATGACCACATGGCTGAGGTGGAAATCGTATTTCATTGATAAGTTTTGATTTCAAATGCAGATACTAGTTCCTTACCAACTTTGAGAAGCAGACGCTGATCCAGGACTCGCCACATCTCAAACTGCTTCCTTTGTCCAGCTTGTCAGCAGCATGCAGCGGTGGTATGCTGCGTGTAGAGGTGGCTGCAGCACCGCCGGCATCTGCCACTGCTCACCCCAAAGCTCACTATTCCTCACCACCTTCTTTTGTTCACTATGCTTCTCCATCCCATTTGCTGCTCCTGTCCAGGGCTCCGAGTTGCCAGCATCAAGCAGCAGTGGTATGTTGCATGTAGAGGTGGCTGCAGCACCTCCAGCAGCTGCCACCCTTACGCAACAGCTCATCATGCCCCCCTGCTCCTCTTGTCCATTATGCTTCTCCACCTAAGTTGCTGCTCCTGTTCAGGGTTCCAAGTTACCGGCAGCAATCAGCAGCAACATGCTGCACATAGAGGTGGCTCCAACACCGCCGGCTTCGGCCACAGCTCAGGCCACAGCCCGCCGAATCCTGGGGGGTGTGAGAGTGCAGTACCTGCCCAGCGGCCAAGTTGCTCGCCGGCTGCACATGTCATCCAGGACACTTGGGAAGATCACAGGTCAGCGTGCCACAGACTGACTCCTCTTTAGGGATGCAGAAACATTACACTCATCTATTAGGGATGCAGAAAGATTACTTGTACCTTTTAGGGATGCCCGCTTCATGGTGCATGTTTGAACACAGACATGACTGCGGACTGGTATCAGGTTTTTGTACACTATTGACACATGTCAGGTCTTGCCAGACTGTTTGTTGCACCAAACAGCTTGCCCATGGACTGTTGCAGAACTGGTCTGTATGGTCAGTCCTCATGCGAGGCTCTTAAGGCAAACATGTCAACAATGGCTGTCTACAACATGTGCTCAGCATGTGATTGTGTTGCTGCCTTGCTCAAATTCTTTCGTACTGAGCCAGGTGCCCCAGCATTTATATGTATCAGTGTGTCTACAGCAACAGCTATATGTGTTGCTACACAGCCTTTGCAGCCAAGCTGGACCTTAAGCCCCCCACTCCCTCAGACTCAACACACACACTCTCTTGTGAATTCAAAACAGGCGTGAGTTGCTCAGACAGACTCACATGCTCACAAATGCAGCAGCAACACTGACCATGCGTGCAGTCTGATGGCGCAACTGACAGGCATTACATTCCAGGTTTGCTCAGACCTGCTGCACTTGCATTGTACTAATGACAAACATCATGTGCACTGATGACAAACATCATGTGTACTGATGACAACCATTACATGTACTGATGACAAACATGACGTGTACATGCAGGCAGTCTATGGCTGCAAACTGGAGATGAAAAGGTGGATTTGGGGCTGTGCGTGAAGCATGGCGCCAAGGGTATGTGTGTGCCAGACTATGTGCAAGCTCAGCCAGACAACAACGGCTGGGCATACTCCCAGGCGCTTGTCACAGTCATTGAGCAGTACAAGGTGGGAGCAGAAGTCTGTTCGCCTGGATGTTGAATGACTTGGCTGCATGCTGCACTTTCTTTTTCAGTAGGAATGGATGCCTTGTCCACATGTGATTTTGATGCTTGTCCTGAGACTGTCTTCTGTCAGGTGTACGCAAATTTCTTGACCACATGGACTGCAACTGTGCTTCTTGACCCATAACGCCTCCATCCCCCCTCCCCCCCTTCCCTCACCCCCTCAATGTTGACTGCACTCATGATCACAGCAAGAAAAGTATCAGCTTGGCAACTGTCTACATTACAACATGCAGGTTGCGCATGTTGTAATGAATCAGGTGATGGGTCATAAAGCACAAGCTGCAGCTTGCGCATGTAGTGTCAATGTGAGCTCCTGTGGTCAAGAAGTGGCACTGTACCAATGCGTCTCAATGCAAATGTCAATACATATGCAAAGGTTTGTGTTGTGGGTCATTTGTGAAAAGCACCGTGTTTGGTGTGCAGGCTCGTCACAGCTGGGTCTTCACAATGGTTGATCAAAATCCTGATAGCAATGACTACCAGCTGTCCCATGTGTTTGAAGGGCTGGACAAGGATTCAGCCCTGAAGAAGATGAAAGACGCCAAAGGCTGGTTGCAGTCCCTGCCCCTCTTCAAGCGGCCCCTGGTGAAGACAAGCGCACAGGTACAGTCTTGCATTGCAGTCTCCAAACAAGCCACGACTTGATCTGCACCCCCAGCTACAAGTTTGACATCCCATACATGCACTGTGGTGTGCACAAGCACAAGACACTCACTCCATTCAGCATCATTCGGCATTCATTGCACTGCATTTGCTGCAACACTGATGTGGTGGAATGCTGGTACGTTTTCACTCATTTGCGCCACATCTAATTTGCCAAAGTGAGTACTTGTCCTATACAGGTGGCAGCAGAGGATGCCATTAGGGCGCTTCAGGCTGCCCTGCCCCCAGGCCTCACAAAGCCCCTGGCACCTGTGGAGCTGGAGAATGTGAAGCCCACCCTGCTGTTACCCCCTACGGAGAAAGGGGGTGTGGCCTCTGAGCTTGCTGGGGGTGCCTTTGACCTTGGAGACCGAGTCGCCTGTCTCAAAAGCACAGGTCAGCCAGCAAGCTCTCTGGTACAGGACTTGCTGCAATTTGGGTTCTGTTGGCTCTCGCCAGTCCTTTAATCATTGGTGCCATTCATCATCTTCCACAATACATAGATACAGAGCCATCATCATGCCCCCATAGAACCCCCCATGAGTACATACAGCATGTATATACTTGATATTTAACGTCTCAGGCATCAATGTTATAATTGTTGCCAAAAATAGCTTCAGTATATGAGAGCGCCTGTAGAACACACTTTCTCAGCAGGGGTGGGGTTGTTGCACCACTCTGAAGGGCCTGGCATAAGTGTTCTGATCATTATAGGAGTAGAATGCAGCAAGCTTTTCTTGCACATATTCTGTTTGCGTACGGCAGGAATTCACATTTCACACCTACGAGTGGACCTATTAATGGCTGTGCTACCATTGCAAGCTATCAAGCCACCACAATCGGACGCCAGCATCTCCATTGTCATAAGGCGCTGACTTTGTGCTGCAGGTAGTCCGGCGCTGGGTAGCCGAGGGACAGTGGTCGGGGTGCATGAGGGGGCGCTGGAGGTGCTGTTTGACGCTGACTTCATAGGGGGTGGGGACCTGCAGGGGCGCTGTGGGGTCATGCTGCCGCCTGCTGATCTGCTCAACCTGGCCAGGCCTCACTTCAGCAACATAACAGGTCTGGTCATGGCTTGTGCACGCAGCTCATACACTGAGTGAAATCAATCGTGCAGAGGGACGGTTGTACAAGCACAGACTATGGCAGCATGTGAGATTTATAACTATGAACATTGTTCAGAGTCACAGCCTTGTGTGGATGTTGACAACCTTGGGTACTGGGTGCAGTGCAGACAGCAAGCAGTCTAAGTATATGCATAGGCTTGTGTGTATGCACAACGTACCATGCGTCCTCAGGATCATCTCTGATCTGATGGTACTGAATTGAGCCGTGCAGGCTGAGCTTTTGTTATGCCAAAGCCTCAAGTCTGACCAGAACACAATGTAAATGAGCACGTGCATGCAGCACAACTTCTGGGCTATCAATATTGAATGCTATCTTGCCAGTTTCTGGCTCAATACACACGTGTGATGCAACCCAGAAGTAGTGTTGCATCTGACATATGTGTTGTGCCAGAAACTGGCGAGATAGCGTTCAATATCGGGTTTTCAGGGCTGCCGAAGCACATTGAGGAAGCATGATGTGATTGTAGGTTTTAGCCATGTATGCATGTGGAAATGGTGCGAGAGCACAGGCCAGTGTGGATGGTTCCAACCCCATGGCTTGATAGTCCAAGCTGTTTTTCAACCACTGATATTCCATTTGATAGAATAAAGGGAACACAATTTTCAAAGAATCAAAGGATATACATAATGTAGCTTGCTGTTCATGGTTTGCTAAGGGTGAGCAGCGCTGTGTTGCAGGTGCAGACGCACCAAGACAGATAGGCAAATCCAGTGCGTCAAGTGCCAGGAGCCCTGCTGTTGATGCAGCCAGGCAGCCCAGTAGAGATCTGCCTGTAGAGGCAGCGGCTAATGGCAATACCAGAGGTCATACCACATTCCAGCACTGTGCATTCTGAGACAGGGCAATGTTTTGCTTGAAAGCATCGCCATGCTGGGTGCTGCCTTGCTGAGCTTTTTGGTCTAAAATGCTACCTTGCTGCTATTTTGAAGGTTAGCTATACATGTGCCTGGATTCAACACCTAAACATGAGCCATGAGGCAAAACTGCAACACCAGGCTCATTTGTTCAGGTGCTGAATCCAGGCACATGTATAGCTAACCATCAAAATAGCAGCAAGGTAGCACTCTAGTTCTTCTGCAGTTTTGTGTACACCAAATGCCTTGCTTTGCACGCTTGTCTCATCATTGATGCCAAGTACACAAAATCTTGGTTTGCGTCAACCAACCCTTGATGCTTTTCTGTGTAGGGTTGGTCAACAGTGCTGTGTCATCCAATGGCTCTGGGCAGGGACAGCCTAGGGCATCCCCAAGACCAAAGGCCCCTCAGCCCCAGGGGCCCCCTGACAAGGATGCCAGGGGCTTCACCATGGGCAGGGGCAGGTCCATGCCATTGCCTCCCGGGGCAGGGCCATCTGCTGCCCCTGCCCCTGGGGCATCCCCACCCACTGACAACATTGCCACTTCCTCCTCTGCGATGTCGTCTGGCCAGCAAGGAGGTTCTTCAGCAGCTGCCAACTTAGGTCAGCAGCTGCTGGCACAGCTTCAGGGTCAGTCAGCAATGGGAATCAGGCCAGACCCAGGAGTGGATCTAGGCCGAGGCCTGCTTCAACAGCTGCAACAAGGCATGACACCATCCTCTGCATTCCCTCAGCACACCTCAGCTCATGCTTCAGTCACACAGACAGACGCTGGCCGAGTCCTGCTGGCTCAGCTGCAGAAGTCTCCTGCAAAGCAGCATGCAGGCTCACTGGCAGACCCTCCGGCACAGCCTGCGGCTCCCATTCTGTCACCGGCACAACCCCAGCAGGGTTTTGGCAGTAACGCATCTGCAATGTCCTTTGAAGCACTGCTGAGAGGTGCTGCTGGCAGTCAGCAAAGCCAGGCACAACCTGTGGCACAACCTGAGCCGCCTGCTGCTAACCGCTCTGGAGCCAGTTCCTTCGATCAGTTACTGCGAGCAGCTGCATCCAATCACGCCAGCTCCCAGAGCATTGCAGCAGCGCCTCCGCCAGGGTTTGCTAGCAGGCAGCAACCCAGTGAAGCTGCTGGTGTAGCTGTTGCGGAAGCCTTCTCTGATAGTGACCCTGGCAGGCTGCTTCTCCAGCAGCTGCAGCAAGGAGGGCTGCAAGCACCAGCCCTGGGGCCGCAGCAAAGAGGGCTGCAAGCACCAGCCCTGGGGCCGCAGCAACAGCGCCCCCCAGGGTTCCCTGGGGGGCAACCCCAGCAGAGCGCAGTGCAGTCCCATACTCGCCATGATGATGCTCAAGTCGGAAAGCAGTTGTTACAACAGCTGCAAAGGGTGACTGTGTCTGATGGACCTGGGGCCATATCCAGAAGCCCTGTTGGGGCTGTTGCGGGCGCCTCACAGCCAACGCCCTCTGCCCCTCCTGCACCTGCCTCGATACTGCTGCAAAATGCCAGCAATGGAACCATGGGCCATATTGGTACCAATCACAATCAAGTGGGTCCTGGTGCGTCAGGTGTGTGTCTGTCTCATCGTAGCAATGCTGCATCAGCAAGTCTCTGACACCGTTCACTCTGCCTGTCAAGTTCACTCAAGTGAAAGCTTGAGTGTGAGCATGGAATGCATCTTCACTGTATACCCTCTGGTGACCATTCATGTGTGTCTATCACATTGCACACCAGCTGGCAGACCTCCTTCTTAGGTTCTTAGGTGCCAAGTGACAGTTGAGTCAGAGTTGATGCATTGGCATGGGCTTGTCCATTGTTACACAGGCTATCATGCTCTTCCTGCTGCACTGCCAGGGGCTCCCAGAGGTTTGGGCCAGCCCCCACCACCCCCAGGCTTTCCAGGTCTCAGGGCTTCTGCCCCAGGTGGAAGGGGCAGGGCAGGGCGCAATGGTCCTCCGAACAACCAGGGCAGAGGGCGTTCTTCAGTGACTAGGCCAGTCAGGCACGGGCAGCAGCCTGATGAAGCAAGAGGTGATATCAACACTCAAATGCCGCCGTTGCAGACATATCCAGCTGGCAAACAAGTACAGCAGTACCATCAGCAGCCAGGCAGTACTGGAGGACCAGCACCGCAGCATGCAGTCAATCTGCTGCAGCGGAATGCTGGTGATGCAAAGAATGGGGTGGTGTCAGGCGCACTGCAGGCAGGCAACAATCAATCAGGATCGCTGCAGAGTGGCAGCGGCTCTGCACGACCCCAACAGGCATTTGCTACAGGTGAGACAGACTGTCATTAGCACAGACGCAAGCACAGACGCAAAAAAAATGTTTCTGCTCTACATACTACTGCCCTCGTCAATGGTGGCATTGCCAATCCTTGGTTTCTCACCAACCCTGTCATTTGCCACATGCTGTATGTTGCAGCTTGTTGATGAACACTACTGACTGATAATGGTATGATGCTGGGCATGTGCCCATAAAGAAATTTTGCTGGCAATCAATGCGGAAGTGTTCTGTTGAGCCACTTGACATATGGAGCTCTGACAGACAGAGATCATGTGATGACTGCAGGCATCGCAAACGCCCCTGCTGCATCCTCTCTGGACGCTCTCTGGGCCAAACTGCAGCAGCAGCATAGCTTAGAAGCTGAAGCAGCCAGAATGAGCAGGCGAGCCAATTCAGGCAGCATTGGTCAGGCAACAGACAATAAAGACAACGCCAGCTCCTCAAGTACTGAACCTGTACAACAGCCGCTCAGTGTCCCTGCGTCCACCAGCAAGCCTTCTAGCAGCACAAATGCTGATGTAAGTCCAGTTGGCATTTCAGACAGGCAGTCAGTACAAGCTGAGTCTGCTGCACCACAGCAGCAGCTGTCTGAAGCCGATTTCTGGAAGTTGATGCAGAAGTAGACAGTGCATGCAATTGCTCCCTGTCAGCTTTCAAGCTCTGATCTGTGAAGTGTGCCATTGCCCAACATACTGAGACGAGTTTCCAGTTGCACTGCCTCTGCCCTACAAACATTATACTTGAATAAATGTGTGATACCAGTCACAGCGCAGACAGTACTTGTTTTGCATGTCAGGCACAGGCAACGCATGTTTTTGCTCATTTTTTGGATTTGTTAACTTGTCTGCGTTTGTGTTCTTGGGGTTGAACAAGCAAAATGAACAGCAAGTGACTTGATTATATACACATCAGGCCATGTGCATGACAATTGTATCGAACATTTGTGCTGCAAATAATCTCAATTTGCAATGCTGCTAGTCAAAGCCAAGCGGTTAAATCATCCAATATACATTGATTACGCGACAAAGAGTTTACTGCAGTTGTCTGACATGTTGTTTGACCTTAACTGTGAAGTACACGAGTAAGCACTGCATCGCACTTTCAATACACCCTGGCTTATTTCAAAATTTGATCTATAATGCTGCATCACCAAAATCTCGTGATGCGCATTCACGTCTACTGAATCAGAACTGTACATTGATCAAGTTTCTCATCATCATCATCATACAATACACTAGCAGCCACATTGTACACCACACATTGCTCAGTTCACGTCTTGCTCAAAATTGAAAAAGGGGGGATTGACAAAGCCGGTGGCAAGCAGGAGGATCAGTGAAATATTGTCTGCCTCTGTGCTCCTGAAAATGGCTCATTTTGTGTACAAGGGACCTTTGTTTGGGTGTCAGTTCATGAATGGACGGTAATACTTCAGGTCCTCAAGCAAGCCCATCTTCCACCATCCTCTTGGCACCATCTGCACAATTGCATCCCACATCAAATTGTACACATCACTGAGCAGGCAATTAGCAGACAAACAGTACTTGGCAAAAACTTTGTGCTGGGAAACTTACTGTGTCATCAGGATGGTACCAAGATAGGCGTGCTTTGGGGCGTGTCTTGTTGTCAACAGCTACAAGGGTTTTCTGAACTGTTTCATTCTGAGCTGCCCTGCAAGACCCACAAATGGGTCAGAGGGAAAAACATGGAGCCAGCACAGTAGCACCATTGTGCTACAAATTTACCATCTTGTTATGGGAAACAAATGAGGTACTTGAGGTACAGCTAGGGGCTGGTTCATCCTCTGCATCTTGGCTGCCGCCAGATTGGATCGACGCTGTTCTTCTTGGACTGCTTGAAAAGCTGGCGCTACTCTCTCGCCAAGCCCGTCAGCCCAGGCCTTCAATGGTAGACCGGCAAACGGGTCAGAAGCTGCTGCCTTCTCCGTGCTGCTGAGCCGAGGCTGAGCTTCAGCAACGTGTGTCTTCCGCTTGTCCACCGTGGGTATCTTCAAGTCTGCCCCGATATGCAAACTGAAAGTCTGCAACAGAAGCTGAGTACTGAACCTAGCTGAAGCGTATCTTGATTTTACAAGCAGGCTCGAGGAGGGGCAGTGGATAAGATCTACCTTGATAACTGTCTGCGAACGGGGCGCCTCCTCAACAAACGTCTTCACAGCTGCGCCGGCCTGTGTAAGCTTTGTATCCTCTTGGTGCTTATCGTACAAGATCTCAGCGGTAGAGCGGACCTAGGAGGGTCTTACAAGGTAAGGTCACCAGCTGATCACAGCCAAAGACAGAACGCCTCAAGCAAATGCAACCGTACCTGGCTGGAAGTGAGGCTTGCCGCAAACGGCATGCGCTTCAAGACCGGATGAGCCGCCCTCAGCATCTGCTGAGACATGGTAGCTGGCGCTTCTCGGCTGAGCTGCACAGTTTCACTGCCTTCGCTCACAACAAAAGCGCGATATTAAGGTCCGAGGCACAGGCCTTAAGTACTGGAGCATACGGGAACTCGAAATGGGATCTGTGACGGGGATTGCTTCCCCACTGACTCGGCAAACACACGCTGCCCTGCATTCAGCATGCAAGTGAGACTGCTTGCGCAATGCGAGTCAGACTGCTTGCGCATGCCGCATGCAGTGATCGCCAAAGGCATGCGCTATAAGGCCTTTCAGGCAATCGATTGACTCAATGTTGCTTTGCTTCGTAGCAAGAACATGATAGCCTTTAAATTCAAACTCAGATTTTTTTCTACCATAAAGATGTGATACCAGTACTGGTCCCTTGATGTGAATTTGTTCAGCCAGCGTGACTCTCCCGTTCATTAAAAGCCAAGGATCACCATTCTTTACTGTCAGGAGTTTACGCTGTAACAGGTTGATTTATATCAGGGTGGTACCATCAGGTGCACAACAGAACTCCTGCGAGCGTCAGGAGCGACGTATGAGACCGTGACACTTTGACGAAACACTGCTAGCGGGATTGTATGTGCAGCTGCAGACCGTCACGGCGTGTCTGCATCCTAGCAGAATCCATGACTAACCTTGCTCTTCTGATGAGTACAGCAAGACAGCTTGAATTGCATGTCTCAGAATTAGCTTCTGCTGTCGTCTTTGCAGCGCAAACCTGGTGTTAGCTCGCCGTCAGCATGGGTGTCGCCGATAGTTTCAGCGTTTCTGTGCACCAAATCTCCGCCAAGGTGCAACTGTGTGATCTGAGGAGCAAGCATCGGGGCACTTCTTGTCGGGGACTCAGCGCTCATAGCAGGTCACGATGCGTGCGCATTCAAATGCAAGCACAGCTAAGGTCGCAATCGAGCGTTTCACGCAGCCAGCTCACCGGCCACTTGATCTACAGCCCTACAGGGCGAAGGTGTTCAGCCTCAACCGGTCCCAACATCGCTGCATCATTTCAATCTCACTCTCCAATAGAACTTTCTCAGCAACTCCAGCCCCCTGTGTCTGGTCCAAAGTTCCAGCCTTTCACGCCTCAGGTTGAGTGTATGCGCTGTCTTGGTACGCCAGCACAAGTGCGAGTGTGTCCTTCTCACAAGCAGTCCTGCCAAACTTGCAGACTGGGGTGAGACAAGAACTGCTCAACTACAGGCATAAGGCAAGTGTGACTAACAGCTATTGTTGCCATACATTCTTGTGACTGACATACAATACCTTGCAGGTCAAGGTTGCCAATGGGTCTGTCTTAGTAAGGCCTTTGACACATGCTTGGGTTCATGACTGCGGTGGCCTGCTAACAGGTGCTTTTGCAGATGCTATGGGTTACGTGCCAATGTACAGGTGAGAAATGACCACAACGTCAGATTTGATGCAACTACCTGATTGTCCTCCTTTAATCATATCAGTTGTGTGTTGCGACCATGCATGCGCTCAAACAGACATGCATAATGCAGGACATACCTGCGGCATCAAATCAGACAGTACCTATATAGACATGCAGACATGCCTCCCAAGGCTATTGTGCTGGTTGCCTTATTGATACCAGAAACAGCTTCAGACAGCCAAGACAGCTGCAGTTCCCAGGAAACATCAATCAGGCAAGACTTCATAGAGCCGTGCTGAGTAAACCAACTGCCCAATCATTGCTCGATGTAGCATCCAGGCAGGCCCATACATTTGTATGAGCTTGTATCATGAAGGAGTCTGCATATTCTGGGCATGTACACTTGTTTTCACATACAGCTCAGAAGCGTGCCATAGTAATGCTTGTATGAGCTCTGCTTGTAAGGCCGCCGGGACATTGGTTGTATTGAACACACAGTGATGCTGAGCCAGAAGCAAGCATAAGTAGGCAAGACCCAGAAGCAAGCACAAGCGGGCAAGAGCAGGAGCAAGGCGCCATCCTTGTTGGCACTGTGGAGTTGTCATTTGCTGCATCGACTAGGGCAAGATACCTCACTCTCAATGCCCCAGTGGTACGCCCAGCCTTGCACAATCCATGCAGTCATGCAGCCACTGCAATGTGTTTCACGATGAGTCATTGTGAGAATGCATCCAGGGCTTATCTGTGTCACTTCAAGGCATGTATAGGTGTGCATGTGAGTTCTTGAGCTGGTGTCCTGATGAACCTTGACTTGTGTGTATGAGCTCAGGCTTTGCATTTGCAATTGTGGCTTCTCTTTATAGCGGTCTGAGGCTGACCATTGTCACTGGCATAACATGTCTCATATCTATGTAAGCTTGATCCTGCTTTGCAGAACTGCGCATACCTCTGCAACATGGCAGTTGATGGTAACTACAGACGAAGAGGTTATGGCAATATACTTTTGGATGCTGCTGATGATGTTGCCAAACTTGCCGGTGAGACGCAAATATATCTGCACCTCAGGTAGGCCCCGGGCTTCACAATCTTGTAGCAGTGGCACACAGCGTCGTGGTGCATCTGCTTGACTGTCAACTGTAAGCTATCATGTGGCCCATGTCAGTTTCTGGCACTCTAGCCGAGTGTATTTGCCTCATGACACCCCTTGTGCAAGGTAGCCTTACTGTGAAACAAGGTACTGAATGTGGCTGACTGCACCTGCGCCTGCAGCCTGAGCTGGATAGACTAACTAAACAGGCGCTGCAAACTCTCAGCTTGTGTTGAAGGTTCCAAGATGCAGCTCCTGCCAGCTTGTACAAGCAAGCTGGGTATGTTTCAGACAAGGCAGACTCATTTTTGGTCAGGCTCCTTGGGCTAGACAGACGATATCTGATGAAGAAGCAACATCAATGACTTGCTTGCATCTTGACATTAATTTCTAGTGCAAATTGTTCCTGTCAAAGTAGTTTCTCCCTGTATACCTTAATAGCAACACAAGGGCTTCAAGCGACACTTTGTGAGTAGATGAACGAATGAGCCCACAGGTGTTTCGAACTGTTGATGAGCGTTGTATGCATTGCTTTGCCTATAGGCTGAGCAGGCCATTGAAAGCCAAACTAACTGTAACACAAGATACCACCGCAGTTGATCATGCACATGTTGCTTTACATGTGAAGGCTAACCTGCATCCATCAGCAATGTTGCATGATTATGAGGCATCATTGCGCATGCGTCAAAGGCAATGTAAGGAAACTGTGACGAAGCAATAGACCTGCAGTCAAGTATTATACAGCGTTCCGCCCGGCACTATCACTATCATACATACCAGCCATGATGATCAGGCTGGCGTACACATTTTGCCTATTTGTGATCATAAGTTATGCACTCACTCATCAAGCTTGTATCAACAAATTAGATTGGGTATCGCAACTATTGTGCAGCGAGTAGATGCCTTTTGGCTTCATGACCTCTTGCGCAAACAAGCTTTGCTAGGTCTTTCACATCACCGCATTCCCGGGACATAGCACTGCTGTTGCTGCTGTCTTAACCACCTTATAAATGTCACCCTGTCTGAAAGTTGTACCCGTTCTACCTGCATACTAGTCTGCGCTGCATACCCTAGTAAGCATCACACAACCATGTTGAATGTGAAACCACTGTGACACACCTACGCTCCATTAACAATTACTGCTGTAGCATTGAATTCAGCTATTCATATGAGTGCGCTGCTGTTGCTGTTCTGATGTTTTGAGGCGCACCTGTGCATTTCTGGCAACCATATGGATGCGTGCATGCACCAGCAAATTGTTTCTCTTCGATATAAACTCAAGGACAAGAAATATTTTCTACAGCAGCTCCAGGTGGCAAGATGGTGTGAAACTCCAGTGAACTCAAAGGCTGACACTGCACAGCATTATTCGACGCAAGTTAAAAATCAGTAACAAAGGTGTTGACTGACGATATCATCAGCCCCATGGCATTGAACATCCGGTCAAGTAGACAAACAAGAAGCCTCCAGTGAGTATCAAGTATGAGCAGATGATGATGAGGCAAGGAAGGCTGCCAGTCTGTCATGGCTGTTGAGAAAGTGGTATTGTGGTGATAACTGCAGAAGAGCAATGTGTCAGCTCTCACCAGCCTTGCCTCGGAGTCAAACCCAAACAATCGCCTTTCGGGACTCATGCTGCAAGGCAGATGCAACCTTTGCTGCTGGCTGCACTTGTGAGTTTCAACAGCATACATCCTGCAGATGCGTGCCATTGAGAGTTTTGTGCAGAACTGCTCACAGCTGGCTGTGGACTTGCTTTTCTTTACGAACAAAGTTGATTTGTTGTGCAGACTGTTCCTCTGTCAAGTAGGGCTATACCCTATTTGCAGTGACTCTCCACATTCAGCGTGCAGCTCTAGTTTGAACCTAGACTGAGCGTTTGTTCTAGACATACTGCTCTGTGAGTGCAGACCAGATGGCTGCAATATAGACACTGGAGCGCAAGCTGCTCAAGCTTAAGCGTCCAGCTTCTGCAGCTAGCCCAACTTAGCCTAAGTTGAGTTTGTTGTGCAGCATCTGCTGGCAAAGCTGCTTCACATGCTGCTTCTGGTACAGCTGACTCACACAACAGTTAGCAGTAGCTCTGCCATCAGTTGCCAGCCAAAGGCGTCTGAGGTGTATCATGACAGGCTGCTGCAGCGGCTGCAGCATCTTTGCAAGCAGCTCCAGCAGCAGTTGCTCCTTCTGAGGCGAGTGATCCTCCAGGACACAGGATTTCTGCACCAAGTGTTCAGCTGCCCCTGATATGAAAGTGAAGAGGGTCCTCACAGCAACGAAAAACATGCAACAATTGATCTTTCTGCTTTGGCAGTGTGCTGTACTTGTTCCTTCAGCAACAGTGAAGAACAGCAGCTTCCTGTTGTGTAAAAGGCAGTTGAGCCCTGCAGCAGCAGTTTTTGCAGTCTCAACATGGCATCAGCAGCAGCTGATGGCATTCAATATCTTATATATAGTCATGTGGACTACCACAGCTCTGGAGCCATGTGACAACAACAAGAGCTGACAAATACCCACTTGTTGTGTCAGGTCACAGCTTGTGCCACTTCAGTCAGACGGACTTGACTCTGTCCATCTGACACTACAATAGTCACTCAACTGTGAATATTAGCACAGATAGCAGCAGCAATATGCATCAAGGCTCATCATGTCCGCAAAGCAGCTACAGACATAGCAAACAACCTTGCTATTGCTGTCTATGTGGCAGCTTGGGCGGGGCACACTGACATTGCTCATCATCATGATCAATGCATTTTTCACTCCATGGTTGCATGCACAGGGGTCAATGTCCTGTACAAAAGGTCTGACTTGCAAAAGACCTTGCTAGAGAGGCTGTCACAAACCATGTGGTTCTTCAGGGGACATGGCCAAATGATGCTGCTCAAAGGACCCCTGACAAAAGAGACCATTCCTTGGTTTCCTTTCTTCTGTAGGCAATGCTAGTTGTATGCCTGGCTTTGATTGCTAGTGGGTGTAATGCAAGCCATGACCTGACCTCAAATCTGTTTTTCCAAAAAAGCATGTGGTACCAATGCACCAACGAGTGCGGAGATTCCGTGAACCAGCCTTAGGCATGTTATCCATACACCGACCGAGGAGAGGGCTAGAGCTTGCTCCGTTTCCGGCCTAAGCCGATTTGCCCTTCTCTAACTGCGCAGTCAGTCGAGCCTCCGCTCGACTGTCAGTGCAGACCCCGGCCTTGTATTGGGCACGCCCTCAGCGACTGGGCATGGGCCGTAAACAAAGGCGACCAGACCGCACATGCCAATCCCCACTTGGGTTACAGCGATACGTGACCACCGCCGATGCTAAACCGGCGGAAAGGCTACATATATATAGGCTGACTTTGCGCCGGAACCCGAGTATGGGTTGCTTGATAGGGTTTACAGTTTCCGCACCACGCTGTTGTTACTGTACTCAGCTGTTGGGCAGGTATGCAGGCTCAAGCTTGCTTCATGCACGTGAAAGCAAGCTCAAGAGGACAGTGGTAAAATAACACAGACACACTCTGCAAGACCGTATCAAAAAGGCAGTCAAGCTGACTGTTGAGGTCTGCACATAGCATGAGGGATATAGACTAAGACTTGGTCGTGGCTATGACAAGCATTTTCATGGGCAACAATGTGGTACCAACAGTGATTGAAGGCCCACTGCTAGTAGTGTACTTTTCCTTTTTCACCATAATCTAAGCAGCTGCAATTGTGCTGCATATTGAGTGCATACAGTTGCAGTCACACTGTAGCATCACCACTCCTCCTCCATATCTGCAGCAGCTGCATCAGCATCCACATAGCGCGCACCATGTCTGCTGTCATACTCCTCATACCTCACCACTTCAGCAGGCTCAACTGACGCCCTCTGAGCTTTGGCTGCCATCTGTGATACGCACACACATGCCATTTAGCCTCAAGAACTGCCCATCAAACTTTGACAATGTTTGTGTTGGTCATCAAGCTTTGTTGCCTCAGTAATAGACATGCTGCAAGAACTTCCTAGTGGTATGTGACATGCAGGCCGTATGGCAGCATCCAATCCCCCTGCAATGGGGTCTGCTCATATGTAGCGCAAGCATGAAGATTGAGGTGGCACATGACTGCAGAACAATGCCACAGTGGGTTCAAGATATGGAATGGTAACGTTAGTATGAATACTTCAGTGCAGGCAGCCCAGTCCTTCAACAGCTGGCAGCTTTGCTCGCCCATGTGTGAAAGCTCGGCTACTGCATTCCACACATATTGCACACTTGTGGTATCACACCTGAAAGTCCTTCAAGTTGACAGGCCTGAGGTCTGCCTCTGACAGCTGGGCCAGGGCAGATAGCTGAGCAGCCTGCCCCATGGCATTGCGCACCGGCCCCTGGCAAGCTTCCTGAATCAAGTTGCGCATGTCTGACCCAGAGTAGCCCTCTGTCTTGGCCACAATCTTGCACAGATCTGTCTCACTGAGCTCAGCTGCGATGCCACTCCCATTGCCTGTGAAGAGCAATCATGCTTGCAGCCATACTTGCAGTCCCTAGAGCACCAGAGCGTATGCTGCTTGCAGCACGGTAGTAGTAAAAGGCAGAACTCAAGCTTGGTGATCATGCGCCACCCGCCTTAAATTTGGCGACTTGCGTCTGATGGTTGATGCAAAGTCTAAGCAGGAGTTGACTCGACAGCATAAGGAGAAGGTGATCAGTCAGCCACTGACCCTCTTTTTGCTTTACACGAGCTCGCTGGCAGGCACGAGAATATCTCCCCACTGGGTATCACTAAAGACGCCAGTGTAATACACACAGCCTAAGACATCTTGGCTTGACAAGTAGCATGCAACATAGAGAATGGCAGTTTCTGCTTGGGAGGCAATCGAGCGGGCAGGCAAGCCTGGACTCACCCAGCTGCCTCTCAATCATTTGGCGGCGGGCAGCTGCACAAGGGAGGGGGATGTAGAGCTGCTTGGGCATGCGCCGCCTTGCTGCCTCATCCAGCTCCTGAGCAAGAACAAGCCTGAGATTTGTTTGCCCCAACAATTGCAGACATTGACCAGAAAGAGACTATAGTGCTTTGGCCTACAGCGCTTAATGCAGAGCTTGGAAGGGACAAATGTCATACTTACGATGTTGGAAACATGGTTGCTTTGCAGTACTTTGCTTGAAAAGCTGTTTCTTTGGCTTCCAAATAGATGCAGTCGGAGACTTTGCCTTTCTGCAAGACACTCCTGTGTCTGTCTGCACATCAATACTACCAGCACAGCATGGCTCCATGGCAGCATGCAATGCATGGCGCATGCTGCAGCGTGCAGCCTGTATGCAAATGTCCCACACATGTAAAGCAGCATCTGCCAAAGTACCTCTGGTCTGTTGGTGGCTCCCACAAGCAGCACCCTCCTTTCAGCACTGCTGGGGTCGCAACCTTCCATTTGCACCAGCATCTCTGTCTTCAGCCGCCGGCTGGCCTCATGCTCACCTGTAACACCCCATACACACTGTTCACTTGTGCAACCAAGACTTCATGCTGGCTTCAGGAGCTTGGCTTCAGCTGCCTGCCTTCTTCATGTCAGCTTCAGGAATGCATGCTGCTTGCCGCAACAAACGGCTATGCTGCTTGCATGGAGTCACATTGCTGGCTTGCAGACACTTTTCACAGATATGCCCTGTTTGGAGCTGTCAAGAGCTGGTCCTGCACATACCTAGCCCATCATCAGCCAGAAAGTGTAAACATTGTTGTTGTTTTGACTGTTCATGTGGTGGGTTGGGTTGTCATCAGGTAACAAGCACGCATGCCATGAAGCTGCTGTTTGACCTGCTCTGCTGCCAATTCATCTCGTTGATGCCTTAGCGTCTAGTGATGATACAATGCATGTACCTTCAGATTTGCGAGCAGACAGTATGGAGTCTATCTCATCCACAAAGATAACAGCAGGCTGCATGCAGCCAGCCACTGCAAACAAGGCACGAACCATCTTCTCGCCCTGCCCTATCCATTTGCTGGTCAGGGAAGATGCGCTGATGTTGAAGAAGGTGGCCTTGATGTTGCTGGCAATGGCCTTGCCAATCAGGGTTTTGCCTGTGCCCGGAGGGCCGAACAGAAGCAGCCCTTTCGCAGGAGCCCTGGCGCCCTGAAATGGGATACAAGCCAGGTTGAGTGCGCTGGTATATGCCAGAGTTGACAAATTTGGTTCTGTCAGCCATGCTGGTAATGTGGACAACAAGGGGCATGTTGGAAGTTTCAAAAAGACATGGTATCACATCCAGCAGAGATGCTTTGGTCAGCAGAGATGCTTTGGCCAGTAGAGATGCTTTGGTCTGCATAGGCACAGCTAATTTGGCCACCTGGGCCTGTCACATGCATCACTGCATACAGTATGTGTCTGCAAAGACGCTGATTCATTGCACTGCTCATCTAGAGTCTTCTTACGCTGACTTACTATACACAATGAAGGTGACATGTAAATGTGAGTGAGGAGGCCACACCTTGAACAGGTGGGGGTTCAGCATGGGCCAGACAACAAGCTCTTGCACCAGGCGTTTGGCCTGATCCTGGCCTGCTATATCGTTCCACTGCACATGGCCCCCCTGCTCTACTATCTCATTGCAGACAAGCTCCAGCATTGCTGGCTCCACCTTTTGCAGCGCAGCTGGCAGCTCCCCATCTGGCCCTGTCGTTCCACAGTGCATTGATGCAACTACTCATGGCAGCCTCTCAACTATGAGAAGTTGACCTACAGACTGTCATGAACAGCAATTACTGCTCTTGATTGCCTTTTGTTCAGTGCTTATTGAGAGGATGGGAGAAGTTTTGGGAAAACATACAAGATGAGCGACCTGGTGAGGTCGAATCCTTAGACACAATGAAGAGATGTGCACAGCACTTGTGCATCCAAATCACGGCTTGATGCTACGCATCCTAAGGCTATCAGCTCAAAGACCTGGCTAAGATATTGGGCTAGTATTTGCTTATGCTATCTATGGCATCATCACATCTACCACATGCACTAAACAGCAGTCAGGGCACGCCTTGAATGTTTAGTGCTTAGTGTATGTCGATTTCCCGTTTATTGTTTGTTTGGCTCCCCTGATCAGTCCTAAAGACAGGAAATGTAGTTTGGTCGACAGGTTGACAGGTTGACCTGGTTGACACGGTTAACAGGAAATGTAATTTGGTTGATTGTTGATTGATCATACCAGCTAGCATCTCCAGGGACTTGGCAGAAACCTGCCCTTCATCTTCTGCTGCAGGGGCCCTCTTCTGTGATTGGTTGAGTCTCTGTGGTGGCTTGAATGCAGGCAATCCTGCAGATCCAAAAAACTCATGTACTCAGGCCTCCCGCTGGCTGTATGCAAGGCCGTAAGTGTCTACTCTGATTCATGCTTGGAATTCCTGCAGCCTATGGGACCCTGTGGGGCACTGTAAACCATGCGTGTATACAGCAGAAGCTGTTCGATACTGAAAAAACCCACCAGAACGTTTCTGACAGTTGTCAGCTGGTGCAGGCACTTTGAAAGCTTGGCGCTTTCCAGCATGGTCTGACTCGTGGCTTGATGTTGTACGGCCTTTGGATGTGTAGGTCTGCCCTTTCATGCGCTTTTCCCACTGCAGGCCAGTTACAAATCCTCCGTGCGTTCCCTGCAGGATGTGCACTGCTGCTCAATGGAGTGAGAATAACCCTTTCTGAGGACAATAATTCATAGCTATATTTAGCCTGTTGTTGCTTGTGCGTATGGCTGCCAACCAGCAAGCTCTATGTGCTAAAGTTGCAGAGCAAAGCTTGTCGCAGATGTGCTGCTTGATGGAGAGCATGCTGCAGTGTCTGACAATGTGCAACATGCGTCGTGCATCATGCAAGATTGGCATGAAAGCATGCATATTTTCTGCCTTTCCACAAGCAGCAGCACAGCAAACATGACCGGTCATGTTTGTCAAACGTGACATACATTTACAGACACCATATAGACACATACCAGTGGGCAGCTGTGAATTTTGTCTGGCTGGAGTCTGTCATGACTGTACATGCAGCATGAATGCACGCTGCTGCAGAGAGTTGTTTGACCTGCTGCACATCATCTTCTTCGATGGCATCATCATCATCAGCACCAGCTGATTGAGCTTCAACTCTGCGTCTAGCTACAGGTGCTGATGCATTGCTATAAGCTGTACCTGCCAACACACACAGCTACTTTTCTTTGCTTGACTTTTATGCACATGCACAGTAGCAGAGAGTAAGTGGGTGCACAGTGACAGATGCATGATGCAAAAGAGAGAAGGCAATTAGACGAGAAGCATTCTGCACTCTTGAAACAGATGGCACTGCATACCTCGAAGAAGGATTGCAGTTGAATGCGAGGCCTCTTGCATTAAGGTGTTGCAGAACGTCATAATCTATGCTGACAGGAGACAACTGACCTTATGATGTTGGGTTATCTTGCGAGATATGAGCAGCAGCTCCCCTCCACCATCAGGGCGGGACGGTTTTGGCACGCAGACACAGTGCCTGTCAGTATATGAGATGCATCATGCGTCAGCTGGTGACAAACCTGCTTGGTAGTTGTTCTCCTTCCTCAGCCGCCCTTCTGCATCTCTTTTCCTGTCCAGGCTTGGATTCTGGAAAGCAGGAGCCGTCTCAGCCCCTTTCCGCATGTCAGCATAGGACGCGCTTTTTGAAGTGCTTGGCTGTGCATTGAGGGCATTCACTGCACCTTTTGAGGTGCTTGGCTGTGCATTGCCTAAGGGTGCTGGAGGAAGGATGGGCTGTTTGCGCTGGATGCTAGCCGGCAGGAGCTTTGCTGAATCTGGTTGCTTTTGAGGCTGTGTTGACTTGAGAAGACTTCTCATGTGCTCACTTGTGGCACGCAGGCTTTGCAGATCTGCTGCTGCAGGTTCCTGCAGGAAGTGTTCAGTTTTGCTGGAATAGAATGTTGCTCAGGCTGTTACGACGCAGATTCAAAGTCTGGTGTGGGAGCAGCGCTGGGTCGTTCCATGTTGACTGATGTCGTTACCTGGGGGTGTTCTTGAGGTCTTCCTTGTCCAAGCAGCACTCTGAAGCTGTCATCAGATGAAAGGCGTTCAAGCAGACTGTCTCCCTGAGATACAGTTGTATGGCACTTGAGAGGTCTTATATAAGAGAGAGATCTGAAAAGTCTGAGCATGTACAAGCATTGGCTCTGCTCTCACCTGGTTGGAGCTGAAGACAAAGTCTGCTGGAAGTCCGTTTGCTGCTAGGACACTGCACAAACTACATCATGTATGAAAACTGCCAGATGTGTTTGATTGTAAAGGTATCTGTCATAGCTGAAGATATTACTCATGGTGATCTTTCTGTCCTTGTAGCTGGACCAGCTTCTCTTGACTCAGCCTTTGCAACCTGTGCGTGCTGTGGTCAGCACGACTATCTGTGGCACTCTGTGCATGCAAGAAACTCTGTAGCTGGAGCCAGGCCCCCTGCAAGCAGCCTACCAAGTGTTTTGGTGCACCTTTTGCAACTGTCTGTGGACACTTGAGCTGCCCCTCACACCCAAGCACCTGAGCATCAGATTCCACCGATTTGTCGCAATGCTCAGCGTGAAAGACCAGTGCCCGGAGACGGCCCGCAAGGTCCGTCTCTTCGGGCATCCTGGCACTTTGCTGAAGTGATCACTGCGATCTGTGAGCAGCTGATGTACGCGACCTGGTATTCAAAATATAAAAGTAATCTCAGAACTTGATTTCAACGCGTGAGAGTACCGCAAGCCTATCTCACACTTGCGGAGCCTAACAAAAGTCGAGGTCACACGCATGCATGGTCGAAGTGGCGTACAGCACAGCGTGACGCACTTCTAGCATTCAGCACATGCACGGGTTGTATGCATGCTTCTAAGCTACGCAATGCAGAATAGTTCGCTCTCGATCACAAGCCTGAGGCCCTCCGTAGCGATGCTGTGCTGTGTTAGTGCTTGTCCGTCCGTAAGATTTAGTCAAGTCAAGTCAACACTGTAGTTCAGCATTTTTGCACCTAGGTCTTGCACCAAGGCCTTGCTGTGCGCGACCAAGCAGAAAAACTTGAAGTTTATGGATACTCATGCTCTCATAAGATGAGGTGCACGGGCGTAGTTGGCAGTATCGTCTGAGCGCTTGAAGACATTCACACTGATTTGCAGCTCAAACAAGCTTTTGCGCGTCGGCTCAGACAGGCTGAGACAGCGGCAGCTTGATCAAATTTCTCCATGTGCTGATGTCTCAACAACACAAGCCCTACACAGAGGCATGAGCGCGCATCATCGCAGTAGGGAGCAGCAAAGCGGTCTACCCGGCAGCTCCCACAGACGGAGTGAACGAGAAGACAGACCGCGAGCTGGAAGTAGAGATCATGTATATGTGAGTCTGCATGAAGCGCTACGCCCGTGCATGCAAGCAGCTCACCTGCATGCTTACACATGCAGGAAAACAGAGACAGGCGTGACCAAGCGCGATCAGTAGGCAGAGGTAGGTAACTGTCCTCGGCTTTGAACAATTGCACATGCACAAGCTTTCTGCAGTGCCACCCTTGTATGCAGTGCCAGCATCTCAGCATGCTTACCGCACAAGTGTGAGCTGGCTGCAGAAAGGGGCACTTCGCATATTGCCAGACACAGCAGAGACAGGACACCGACACGCCATCAGTCTTCAGACAGAAGGCAGCACAGAGAGCAAGACAGAGATCCACGCCAAGACGCCAATGGACAGCGGCATGCATTTCACACTGCATCAAACAGTAGAGGACAGCAGCATGCATTTCACACTGAATCGAGCAGTAGAGGACACACAGAACCTGAGCAACATGATAGATATCAGGCACGCACGGACCCCAGCAAACCCTATCAGGAACAGCTGCAAGGACAGCATCTTCAGCATCATGAGAGGCATAGGGACAGAAGCTCAAACAGGGACAGGACTGCTTTCAGGTTGAGCATTGCTTCCTGCACGTTCTATTGAGCTCTCACATTGATTGGCGGACGGCAAATTTAACGGCACATAGCAGCAGAAACAAAGAGCATGCACTTGTGTATGCAGGCCAGACAATGGATTTCAAAGGATGGCTGATGCAAATAAGCCACCACAGATAGCTGCAGAGGGCGGGAGGTATCAACAGCATCCACAAGCCGCAGCATATCAGTCATACCCACAAGCCAGATTGCACCCACCCTATCCACAGGCGCATCAGCAATTCCCACAAGCCCAGAATGGCCATGGGTATGTCATTCCTGTGCAGTGCATTCACAGTCAACCATACTTAGCCTTGGATTGAGATGCGTCACCAGGTGCAAGACGTACCATGCAGCTTCTATGTTCTGTTGTGTGTTCTGTGAGGCCTGAGCTGGCATTTCTCTCAGCAGCAAGCCAAGCACTGCACTTCAAGGTCATTCTTGCCTTCTGGTAGAGGTGAGTCATGATGTGTGCAGTGGACCTGATGTGCAGGGACTGAAGTGCAGACAGCCTATGGTATGCCTCGTTGTCCAGTGTCCAGTGGAGTTTATTCTGCAGTGCCGGTCAGCAGCAGTAATGAAGGTGGGCATGCTTACTGCAGGTATTACACTCATCAGCCACCCAATGGACCACAGGCCTGGCCACCACAAGGGCAGGGGACCCCCTTTCGTGGTGGTGGCAATCCCTTCAAAGGTGGTGGGAAATGGAAGCATGACCTGTTTGAGGAGTTGACCCAGCCACTACATGAAGCTAAACCGGCTGCCCCAGTTGAAATTAGTGCCGCTGCTGCTGTGACGACCCCTGTAGCGCTAGCGAGCGAAGCTGATAAATCAGTGTAGTTAAATGTATAGACGAACAGATACAGCCAAACATTTCTACATCTGTCACAGCAATGTTGCTGCAAAACAGTGTCTCGCCTGGCATCTGCACTGTCTTAGCAAACAGGAGACGACAGTAAAATGTTGTTCCCTCATGGCTCTGCGCACATCCAAGCATTCACCAATGCTATCGGCAACTCACTTGAGAACATCCAGATGTCTTTCCCTTTGCAAGTTTGGTTCCATGATAAATGTCATTGCGCCATGCTGGATGTTTTGAGAGTGTAATCGACTACCGGGTTCAGCAGTTTGCATTTGCATTTAAGTCACAATTGTCCACTGGCCACCCCGCCCCCTCAAAGCTGCGCCAGGGCCCCCCAGAGGACTCTCCCCCCAATTCCTTCAAAATTTTGCTCCTGGGCGAAGACAGCTTATGTCACTCTGCAGAAACTGCAAGTGCTAAGCTGCAGTGAATCATGTCAGGATTGGCCAATTCCTTTGCTCAGCAATGGCACGCAACGCCGGTGACGCACTGCTCTGACCGCGTCTGCGTGTTGGATCAAGGCTGTGAGCAGACTACCGTTAGGTTGTGCGAGCGTGGCCATGCCGCAACTTGTTTCGGAACTGCCTGTTGGCAGCTCGATACTGGGTTTCTCTATGGTTGGCACAAGCTCGCATCAGATGCTGCTTCTCAAAATTGGGCAGGAACTCATCAACCGCGGCCATACTTTCAGTCTGCTCGTGAGTGCATATGATACTATGAGTCTTCAGGTCGTCTCTGGAGTGTCAAATATACAGGTGCTAACGTTTCAAGGGCCCTTGTACGCTGGCACTGAAGAGTGGGCTGCTCGTCTACCACAGGACCCTCAAGAGGTGTGATCTGTTGTGATCTGCACTGAAGCCCAATAGATTATGAGAACTTCCACATGAATCTGACTTGCTTTCCTTTGCAGTATGCATCACAGCATGGTTGTGCCTGCAGAGCATTGCGCACTTCACGCAAATGCAAGCAGATGTGGGTCGTGCTCTGTACGCAGACAAGAACGCCCTTGACCGCTTAAAAACATTAGGCAAGCCTCTTCTTGCCTTGAGCATCTCACACCAGAAAACCCCCTTGCATGTGCAAGGCCTGACATGCATTCTTCGATGTGCTGCCTGTAACGTGTATTTAGCATCACATGCTGTTATTTACCCAAGCTAGAGAACTTAGGCATACCAGGCATCTTCATGTCTTCACACCTTGTTGCCATCGCCTGTTCTGTGCTGACATCTCCCACCTTTGCACCTACTTGTGTGCTTTTGCAACAGTCATACCATGTCTTTGTACCAAAATTTCCCGATTGGCGTTCATTTGGCAACCGATTATGTTGAATGTATGGTCAAACCATAACCTGGTGGCATATGTGCTGTTTTAGCACTGCAAGTTGAGTGGTACTGCCATGTGGCTGCAGGATTTGATCTTCTCCTCAGGGATACAATGAGCTGGCCATCTGCACTCCTTGGAGAGTTGTTGCACATCCCCACAGTGGAGTTTCTGCCCATACCTCCATTGGCCCCACTATTTGAAATATCTCATTCTGTTCCCAACCCAGTGGCATATATACCTCAGTTTGGTGCAGGATTCACTGTCAACATGGTATGAAACATCTCATTCTGTTCCCAACCCAGTGGCATATATACCTCAGTTTGGTGCAGGACTCACTGTCAACATGGTGTGATGCTGTAGATATGGCCCGCTTGCTGACAGTCAGCTTTGCCATGACAATGACATGATGCGTAGGCTTTTCAACTGACTGCATTTGCATGCCTGCTCCTGCCAAAACAGCTGCTTGTGTGCAGGCTTCGAAGTTGTTGTGAGCGCATAAATGACCTGTACAATGGGGAGACTGGCATACGTTGTCATAGAAGTCAGCTCTCCCATAGGATCATTGCACGTCCTTTCTGTTCAGGCGCACCCTTTTTTGGCATACACAACATGCTGAACAACTTCAGATGACGCCCTTTGTGTGCAAAAACGGCCAACTCAGATGCTGCAACCAGCACGACTCATAAACCATCACACATGCGCTTGCATGGGTTGTGCAGTAATCATGATTTTATTTGATGATGCAGGACTTCTGGCAGCGCACAAGAAACTACGTGCAATGGTGGCTAGTATCGTACTTTGCTATGGGAGGTATAAGAGCAGAGCAAAAGAAGTTTGTCCGGGCAACAGGCTGCCAACTGCAGTTTCAGAAGACAGGGGTGTTTGACAGTGCTGCAGTCATCACGGTTGCTGACTGGGCACTCGAATACCCCCACCCATTCCCCCCCAGGTTTCATGTGCGGAGTCAACTCATGTAATGAGTACTCCTGTTGTTGACGTGGTTTGACATGTCTGCGACAGTTGCACAGTGCACTTCAGCCACGTACAGAGTGCAAGTCATGCTGTGAAGCAGCTTCAGACATCAACATGGTCAAAAGCCGCTGCTTGTTTCGAGTGTCTGCTGATAGACACATCATGCCCTTACACCAAACATCTCCTTGGTGACTGTCAATTCACACCTGTGCAGCAATCATGACGCCCATCCAACCATGCAACTGGTTCAGAACTGTTGCCGTATGCAGCCTGCACAGTCAGCTGGTCCATGTGCTCATGGCATTAGTCAGACAACACTGCTATTGCAGTTTGTGGGGCCAATACTGGTGCAAGATGCAAAACCACTGTCTGAAGACCTTCAGCAATTCCTGGACCAGGGAGTCTCCAAGGGACAGTATGCTGTGTATGCTTCAATGGGAACTCTGGCCAGGCTGCCTGAAGCAGAGCTAAGAAGCATGGCAGCAGCATTCTCTGCTCTGCCCAACCCAGTGCTGTGGAAGCTGGACGCCAAAGACATGCCTCGTGGGTTTGGTTGCATCATGTCTGATTGCTTGGCAGCTCATCTGCCTGCTGTTCACCTGTAACAGCATGTCTGAAGTCATGCCGTCCATGTTGCCTGAACATGACGCGCCATACGTGCAAAGCAGGGGAAGCTGACACTTTCAAAAACAGCTGCAGACTCTGCAGCAGTGCTGTGCAGCTCAGGAAGATAGTCATGATGTCTGCAGAAGGTGTGGGCATGGAGTCACTCAATGTTGCAGCCAATGTCAAGGTCATCAAATGGGCGCCTCAAAATGATGTTTTGGGCCATGCGTCTGTCAGGGCCTTTGTGTCACATGGCGGCAACAACAGTATATATGAGGCAGCCTACCATGCAGTGCCTACAGTGGTCATGCCATGTGTGGCTGACCAGGGCGAAAATGCTGTCAAGGTACTCAACACAGCTTTTGGCAACTGCCACTGTGCTGCTTTCCTGATGAGTTTCTTTTGTTGTTTGGGAGGTAGTATTGAAACATGCAGTCAGTCCTGCTTGACAGCACCTGACAAAACATACATGCACAGGCCGGCATCAGAAGGCCGCATGCATTTTAGTGCACCTGTGGACTTTGCAAGGGAAAGCAATTGACATTGAGTAACATTGATCACACTGCACTTTTCCATGTCTTGCAGTGAATAACATCAATCAGACTTCATGAATGCATGTCCTGCAGTGGGATTGGTGCTTCCCAACCAGACCCGGCCATGCTCTAATAGCATCTGCATCAATGTTCGATTCAGGTTATACTCACGTTTGTAAGCAGTTGTGAAGGGGGAGTACACAGTATGGATGTGCAGTAACACTGTTTGTATGGTGAGAGCATGCTTGCAGTGACTTTGGCATTGCGGTGAGAGCACAGTTGTCAATGCAGCCTAGGAACTTGTGCACTTTGTGATCTGGTGTCAAAGTCAAATCATATTGCACCTGCAGACAGAGTATCATGGCTTTGGCATAGTCATTGCACCCAACAAGATGGCAGCTATGAAAGGGCAGCCTCTGCATGATGGAATTATTCGCATTCTTACTGAGCCAGCTTTCATGGTAAGATCAGCCAAATCTAAGTGTGCAAGCGTGTCAACTCTTGAGCAGGCAATGCTGCTGAAGGGGCTATGTAGACTGTCATGCTTGCAATTGCCAAGCGCTGGAAATATGCTGCAGCTTGTGCTACATCAAACAATGACTCACCACACAACAAGTGTAATGAATGATGTTGTATCATCATCGATTGTGACAAGCTTATTTCCTTTTCAAGTCATAATTCAAGCCATTATTTGCTGTGCCGTGTGTTGACAATGTTGCCAGCAGCTGCAGATTGCCAGGCGTTCACCTGCTGGCATTGCCATTGATATGCAAGGTCTGCTGTGAATGCGGCATGCTTGTTGGGTGGCTCAATTTTATTATTACTATATTGATTATTGTACTGTGATTTTATTATGATTAGTATATATTGTGCGCAGATGAACGCCACCAAGGTGTCTAAGCGGCTCACCAACAAGCCGCGACAGCCTGTGCAGCTGGCAGCTGACGTTGTGGAAAGAGCCTTGGCCACAGGTGGTGAGAACTATCTGGAAACCAGGCAGCACAGGCTGTCTTGGTGGCAGCTGTCCCTGCTTGATGTGTACTCATTGCTTACATTGACTGCGATGGCGATGGTGGGCTTGGCTGCGTTGCTGCTCAAAGTGGCTTTTGGGCTTTGAACATGATATATATATATACACACATATGATTGCAGGACCTAAGCAAAAGGACATTTTTGCTGACAATAATCAATCTGGTCATGCGTGCCCTTCAGCACCAAGCCAAAAGCTTGTAAAAAGATTGCACTGTTACATACATATACATTGCCGATGCAACATTAACCCCATGCACTAAGCACACACAAACATGCAGCTGGTGACAAAATGGTGTTTCAAAGCTGCTACTTGTCAACGACATCCAAAATGAGACCCATCTACTTGTGCAGTTGCTGTAATGCGTTCTGAAGCTGAGTAACAGGGGTCTGCACCCATGGGGTCCTTCTGGTGACTTCAGATTCTGGGTACTCTTGCACGCCTGCCAACCTGCAGATAAACAAAAGCAACCTATAGCAACACTACTCCAGCTAGTAGGCTACAGCCTTGATCACTTTCCAGGGAGTATAATGCCATTATCACATGATAGCCTTCAACGAAGCTGCCCACATGTTTCCCGTTTCCAGACAGCAGCTGTGAATCATCAGATGTTTATTCTATTTGCTTTCATGTGTGGCGCTTTAATAAGTTGTTCACACACCTCAGGACATCTTTGTCTTCAACGGTCTGGCGATCCCTATTGATCTGGTAGTCAGGCTGGTGAGTGTCCAGAACCTTGGCTTCATTAGGCCACACTGCAAAACAACAGCTAATGGCCTGTGGGAAAACAAAACATACTGATCTGTAATGTTGCATGCATCTGTAAGCTACCTCTGCATGACAAACACCATGCTGTACATACACAGATCATATGTATCTCTGCTTACAGTAATGGGCCAGAGCAGATGTCACAGCAGAGATGTTGTCTTGCCGCTGATGGCTTGAGATGACAATACAAAGGCCACAATGCTCAACCACACATGGGCTCAATCCAAAACAGGGTCAGCAGCTTTCTTTGAGCTGAAGTCGATGGGCATGCAGGTGACGTACGCTTTGCAAAGTTCTCATCATACACCCTGATGTTTTCAGCTGGCAAGTGGGTGGTGATCTGGTAGCGGTCCCAGGCTTGCGCTTTCAGCTCCAGGTCACGTGCACTAGCCATGCCACGAGGCTGATAGCAGGTATACACCACATGCCGCCAACTCCTTATCTTGTCAGGGTATGTATTCTGCAGCAAGGCAGAAAGATGGCTGAGTCTCGAGAGCATCTTGCCCCAGCTTGAGCTGACGTTTACACATTTGAGTTCATGCATTTAGCCTGAAAGGGGTGGAATGTACTGTCGATGATGCATATTGCTGGTACCCTGTGAGTGCCAAACAGGAGCTCATACAAGGAGGCACTCAAACCTGTACAAAGCTGACCAGTCAATAACACTGCTTGCTCAGCAAACTGGAGTGGGGCTGGGCTGAGATGGCAACTGTAGACATGTTGAAACACCCTAGCAAAGCACTGGGTGCTTGCAACAACGCGTATCCTTCACATCACGCGCATACATGTCTAGAGGACTCTTTTGTCAAAGGAAGAAACGTTAAGAGTGCTGTTGTCCAGGGGCAGGGCAGACATGCTGTCATGGCTGCTGTCAATTTGCTGCTGCATTGTGGAGCCCAGCAAGCCACAGAACTCAGCACAGCAAAGCCAGTGCAGGTTGTGGATGATCAACAACTACGACCCACATGCATGTCACCCTGTACAAGCTGCCATGCAGCAGTGCTTGAGCACACAGAGGGCGGACTCACTGAGTGTGCTGTGCGTGGGTCTCAGAGGGGCATACTTACTGAGTGTGTTGTGCGTGAGTCCCAGAGGAACAGTGAGCCTGCCCCTCCTTTCAGCTTGACTGTCTCAAACTGATCCCAATAGGGCAGCTGCTCCGGTGTGAACTGGTAGTGATCTGGCACATTGGCCAACTGTTCTGGACTCAGCTGTGAGACAGTGTGAAAGAAGTCTTGGTGCATCTTGTGTGACTTGTCTTTCACCATGAGGGTACCTGTGATTCACATGTCACCTATGCATACAGTTTGATCGTGCAGTATTGCGGCGTACAGTGGCAGGTCAACAAGGCAGGACATGCAAGGAGAGATACAGCGCAAACATGTCGATGTCAGCGTTTTTTGTGGTTTTGAGTTGTAACAAAACCTGCAGCATGTCATGTGAGAGACTATGGGAAGGTCAGTGCATATCTGTGCATTTCTGACGGTGAATTCCTGATACATGCCGAATGCACTTCACATACAAAGAGTCTCACATAAAGAGACCGTCACATGTGAACACCCCCTTACCCACAACATTCCTTGCATACAGTGCCATTCACATGCAATGACAATTGTATGCAATGACTGCATGATGGCCTTCATGAAGGCTATGCCCAGCGTTATGAGCAACTGAGCGCACCTGATGTTTCTGCAGAGACATCCACTAAGTTGACAAGACCCTGTAGGCAGGCAAAGTGGGGTCTGAGGGGGGTCTGATCCACATGCAGCCAGCCTGCTGGGGGGGCATCATTGTGAGGCGCCAACACATTGATGGCATCAAAGGATGTCATCAGCTCATTTGTGCCCAGCATCAGCTCAAAGACCTACACGATAACAAAAACGTAAGGTGTAAGCTCGTTACAAGTTTACAGCTTGACATCGTAGCACATACTTGAAAACGACATGTACATGATTGAGATTGCTCACGCATGCTCATGCAAAATTGGCATTGTCTGACATGCGGCATGACCTCTTTACCTTGCACACACGTTTTTGCTTCCTCACACGCCACACAAAGGCTTGATGAGCAACCTCCAGAGTGTTCAAGATACCCCTGTAGGTGGGTGGCCACCTGTCTGGGGTCCAGCTGGCCGGATCATTGCGCTGAATCCCTGTCCCCAGTCCCTCTAACCAATCCCAAAGACTTGCAACATACTGATCACACTCTGCCCTGTCACAAGTAATGGCACACTCTTCAGTAGGTCTCTTGCCAGGGAGATGAATGCCAGTCGTGGTGTATGGCAACCTCTCTACCTGGTGTTCAGAGATTTGTACTAGCCCAGTTCTTGAGGGTGTGAGACAGAATACAAGCATGCATGAACAAACAGACAAGCTTCACACGCCACTCACTGGCTTAGAACGCCTTCCACAATGGCCCAGCCATGCTCCTGCAAGTCTATAGCCGCTTGCAGACACTTTTTGTCAAGGTCTGCCTCGACACCTTCACTGTCGAGTGCCTCTTGGGTAGGGACATCTACAACGCTTGCGCTCAGACTTATGGAGTGCCTGCAGTTCCATCTGGCTTGAGACCTACAGAGCTATCTGATCAAGGAGCTGGTGTATACGCAAGCGTTCATAGCACCTCGCGTTTCCGAAAGTCCTGTTTCGGCAGCAGCCGTTAGCACTGACTACGTGGGTGGCTCGACTATACTGCGCATGCCTCTTTCCCAAGTACTTGCGGAGTGTTGACGGGGTTGGCTGGGCTGTCAATTCAGCAACACTGCAACTTGGTGTGACAAGCCGGGTTTGCATACGTGATCAGCTTCAATTTTCAATTGTGCAAAGGCTATGCCATGTATGCGTGTGACTGGTATTGTTCGGGCAATATGCGCAGGTGATAGAGCACGAACAACAAAATCACGTCGCAGCGGCAAGTAAGGTGGTGCAGAGGTCGTAGATATGCAATATCCAGAATTAGTAAGTCTTAGTCAGCACGTTTCCATGTCTCTACAGTAAAAGTGGCAAAGCCGCAAACTATGCCGCCGCAAACGAGCGCACTCATACAATCCATCAGACTTGAAGACTGGGCGACCGATGTCAAACTTTTCACAAGCCTGTTGTCTTCACTGAGCCATATGTCTTTTGTCTTTGTCAAAAACGAATTTTTTGAATGTGAGCTGAATGGCGTTGCTGCCAGACGCTGGTATGCTAATCCCTTTAGGAAACTGGACCTTGAACTTGCCAGACTTCCCAAATGAGCCCTCTATGGTGCCAACATCTCCATTACCTGTGGTTACCTGCCACAAAAAAACAGACTGAAGCTTGGACACTGTGTCTCATGCTTACTCACAATACCCAGGCACGAGAAGTCTCGTTTGGCACCGCGGTCTTGTACAAAAGACACATCAAGTACAATCACAGCTGCAAGCCGGCAAAGCATTACATGTCACAGGGCTCAGCAGCAAGCTGATTGACATGCCTGCATGCTACAGCTCTGGAAAGCCGTCGTGAAAGTGTTTTGTGAACGCAGAATCCTTGCAGGAATGCCCTTGCAACTGGAACTCAGCATGTGGACGTTTTGTGAAGGTACTGTATTGCATGTAACTGTGAGCAGAGACAGAAACCATACCTGCATGCCACTAAACAAGCTGAGGTCTGTCTCCTTTTTGAACATGCCTTTGCAGACAGCAGACGTGCCATCAGAGCTGATCCTATCTATAGACCCCTGTTTCTGCTTGAGCTTGTATATCTTCAGTTGCTGTAGCACCTGTGAGTCTGCCAGGTCAAGTAGCTTGAGTAATCGTCCATAGAAGGCTAATCTGCAGGTTGCTGCCTCCTGACTGGCATCCAGTCTGGACCCAATTAGGACAGAGTCCTGCAGCACTCAATGATGTTTCAGCACAAATATACTTACTGCAGCTGAAGTTGGCCATGACTGTTGCAATGCTTCATCTACTACAGTTGTACAGGATGAACCCCATGCTGCTTGCACAGAACCTTCTGCGCTCAAGAAGACACAAGCCACTCTGCATGATGCACCCATTGGCTGATGCATGCTGTATGCCAGTAGTTTGACATCAAGCTTGTGTAACAGGATGAAACAAAGCCTCAGAGATATGCATATCGCGCATCTGGGCAAGCACAGCATTTGATGGACAGCTGTGCAGCAACTGACCTCAGAAGCTGTGATAGGTTGACTAAGCGTAAGTAAGCCCCACTGGGGGCCGTAGTGCACCCCTCCACTCTCCCCCCTGCCTGACGAAGAGGTATCACCATCAGGGTGATTAAGTAGGTGATTGCGTGCCAGGGGGTCCAGAGGCCGCCCTTCCAAGCCATATAGCTCACTTTGATGCACATACTCTCGCTTTGTGTCAAACTGCTGTGAAGAGTCCTGTCACAATCACATGAAAATTTGCACAACTTCATTGCAGGACAGGTCATGGGAGGGAGGGAGACCAGAAGAGCCAGAGATGATGAGGGATTTGGGTGCTTGCAATATGCATGTCTCATGTGCTAGCACGCTCTGGAGTTCTGAGGCACATGTGCTCCTGTCGAGATTGGTGTGATGCATGTCAGATCTGCAATGCAGGGGCCATGACTTGCTGTCATGCACATGATCAACAGCGTTGTCTCTGGCCGTCTTCATCCACTGCTTTGAGCCACAAACACTTCAGCACCATGCACAATTGCAGCAACATGCGCTTTCAAATTGTTTCACAGGACCAGCAGCACCCATCTCATTGCTTCATGGCACTGATGCCTACCTTTGTTGTCAGGCTGTTGATGCGTGTCATGATGGACTCCAATCCATCACTTGACTGGCCCTCAGCACCATCTGGCAGCCCGAAGAACTGAATCTCTCCCATGACGGTTTGATGCCCAACAGTGATGTGCACCTTGAGGCGGGAGGGCATTTGCCCAATGAAGAATCTGATTTTGTCTACAGCTGCTATAGCACCGGTGAAGGTTGGCAAGGCCCCCGGGGTGCAGGCCACCCCCCTTTCCACCAGTGAAGCTTCTAGCTGAGTCACGCAGATGCCCACCCTGTCACCCTGCATGCAAACAGTTGAACATTTGTCACGGGCAATACTCATCACACTAAATTACACCCGTCATTAAGCCAAGTCACAGCTTAGTAAAAAATGCAGTCTGCCTTTGTTAGAATGCTCTATATGCAAATACATGTGTTTGTGTGTAAAGATTACATTGGGTACTACAGGCATTCACACGCTTCACTGCATGTGTCATCAAGTGCTTGCAGATGACCCAACCAGAGATGAGTCATGATTACTCATTTTCATGTCAGTTGCTATACTGCTATGTGGTGCTGAAGGCATCTGGACAGCTATGTGCCCAGCAGAGGGTCAAAACAGCCACATGCAAAGCACCAGTCACAGTAACAACAGTAGCAACACAAGGCAGCCAGAATGAGAGGAGACAGACCTGCTGACAGCTATGAACAGGGCGCTTGAACATCTGCATGCTCTTGATCTTCTTGCTGACCTGCAAGGAACAACTGCTTGCTGTTTACACTGTCTTGCTCAGCTGATGCAGGCAGCCTTGTGGCTGCTGAAGCATAACAGTCAGATGCTGGAACCATATGCCAGGGAAGCTGACAACTCATGAACAACAAGTTACAGCAGCTGGTTGTGTTACCACCTGGCTTGAGCCAGGCTCAGTTTCAGATGTCACTAGATGGGCAAGATGAGCTAGAGACAAAGGATGTGTAGCAATGTAATGCTCAAGATGTGTCAGATCTGTCAGCACAGATTGGACGAAGTGAGACATGAGGGAAAGCAACAATGCACCTCAAGGCTGCAACAGGACAAGTTTTGATGGGCACAAACCTTGAGTTCGGGCAGTTCTATGGAGTCGCCAACATTTGCAGAACCAGACAGAACAGTCCCAGTTAGCACCGTCCCCTGCCCTCTGATTGCAAAGCAGTGGTCAATGGCAAACTTGAAGGGGCCGCTCGGCTGCTGTGGTTGGGGCGACACACACTTGACAATCTCCTGTATGACCTCCTCTATGCCTTGCGTCTGCGATGGCGTATCAGCATTACCTGTGGGCAACACATGGCATAGTACGCACTTGCTTGATGGGTTGAAAGCAGCGCAGAGCGTAAGCGCTGAGGGTAAATGGTGTAGTCAACTGTGCTTGAACCTTAGCGAGTACAAAGGTGTGACAGCAACACATTCGATGACGTTGATTGAGCCGGGGCTCTAACAGCATCTATTTCAAGCATATGTAACGGGGAGTGCTGGAGAGACATTGGCGCAAAGCACGCACAAGTACCTGGCGAATGTGACAAGGTGCATTATGTACCTGGCTTCACTGCTGTTGGAACCATAGCACAGCCGCCAAACTTTGTTGATCCCAGCGTCTGTCTCAGTCGTTTTTTGGCTTTGTTGATGACCTTGCTTCTGCCCTCCTCAGGCAGCTGATCCACCTTGTTCAGGACGACCACCATGTCCTTGGTTGCTAGCTCACCAACCACCAGACATTCTGCAGTCTGAAGAAAGCTGCCATGATGTGTTTGAAAGAGAGAAGGCGATCAGATGAGAAGCATTCTGCACTCTTGAGATAGATGGCATTTCATATCTCAAAGAAGGAATGCGATCGAATGTCAGGCATCTTTCATTAAGGCGTTGAAAGAGATCACAATCTATGCCGCCAAATTACAAGTGTGACCTCATGATGTTGGTTATCTTGCAAGACATGAGCAGCAATCCCCCCACCACGAGTGCGGAATGGTTTTGGCATGCAAACACAATACCTGTGTTTGGATGCCCCGTGTGACATCTACAACCAACAGCATCATATTGATGATCTGTGCTCCCCCAATGATAGTCTTGATCAGAGACGCATGGCCAGGACAGTCCACTAAGGTGACTTGCAGCTCATCATATGGGAGGTGTTGCAGGTGATCAGGCATAGGCATCGCAAAAGAAGAAAACCCAAGATCAAGCGTGATGCCTCTTTCTTTGCTTTGCGGATGCTTGTCCAAAGCTGCCGTTGAGAGTGTAGTGGACAAGGCTGCCACTGCAGACGCGCTCATATGCTAAAGCGTGACCTGTATAAAGGTCACTTCGACGCTCCCATGAGTGTGAATGGGCTACGAAAACCGCACCTAAACTCGTTTTGCCGCTATCGACATGCCCCAGCACTCCGACATTGACGTTGTATACACGCGGAGCCTCGATGTTGCCCATGCTGTCGAGGTGAAGGCCGCCTTCTGTCGCCCTCCTTCAACGGGAGCTTTATGAATGCATCACAAGCTTTTGTATGGCATAAACACACTATAGCAGCGACGCTGCAGGGCGATTCTTTGAACGAAATTCGAGCAATGTCAACACATGGCGATGTTGCGAGCGTTTCGTTTCGTTTTGTCATGCCAGCTCGATCCGAATTTCGATTCAGCCATATGCAAGCATGACAAACTTTTATGCACTTTCACAGTGGGAGACTACTCGTCGCTTGTGTGAAGTTGTGACTGTCGCAAGTATGCAAACTTTTCGAGGATTGACCAAGGCCTTGACGACGCTGCAAGCAAGGTCGAACCCCGTGTCACAGCTCCCTGAGCTGACCAGATGGCATGCAGATTCTGTACTCGAGGCTCTGACGCGACAGTCCGCTCTGCGAGGCAATCAGTCCAGGTCGTATGCTTCAGTGCCACTGTCAACGGAGAAAGAGCGTGTTGTCATCCTGGGGACCGGTTGGGCAGCCGCACGATTGACGAAAGACATCAACTGTAACTACCACGACATTACGGTAGCTCTCATGCATTTCAAGCCTGAGCCGTTGCACTTACGTTTAAGGCTGTTTATCCTCGAAGAAGGGGTGATGTGGTTTTGTGGATGACAGGTCATATCACCGAGGAATCACTTGGTGTTCACCCCCTTGTTGACATCTGCATGCGTGGGCACCCTGGACCTGCGAAGTGTGGCGGTCCCGGTGATGTCGTTACAAAAGCACCTCAGAGAACCTCAGAACAACTATTTTTTGGGGTCAGCAGAAAACATTGACCCCAACAAGAAGACAGTGCACTGCAAGGACGAGGATGGCACTGAGTTTGACATCGCCTATGACAAACTGGTCATTGCAACTGGGTCACAGGTCGTCAAGCATGCATGCATTTGCAAAACGTTTCCTGCTCCATTGTTGCATGGCCTGCCATTGTGTGTCACATCAGCCCTACGTGCCTTGCCTTGCATTACACTGCACTGCATTTGCTGAGTTCATGCTTGTGGCAATACAGGGCAGCACCTTTGGCATTCCAGGAGTCGAAAAGTACTCCCACCCTCTGCGTGACATTCATGATGCAAACGCCATCAGGAATAATCTGATAGCTAACTGGAGCAAGGCAAACACTCCCAACAGGTGATTGCACCGTGCAACATTGTGTCAAGTTCACTTTCAGTCAGCTCTCAGCAGTAACAGCTGAGAGCCCCTGTTTCTTGCATACCAACAATATCAAGAATCGCTCATGTGGCAAATGGGTCCAATCTGATGTTGCAAGCTCATGCTTGCCCTGAAAAGTCAAAGACATGTATACTGTTCTCGTCTACTTCTTGTTCTTGGCCCTGCATAAATCTTCAAGCAGCCCTTCCCTTCCCATTCCCATCCCCTGGTCACGCTGACCTGTCTGTGCATAAAGTTGTCTTGATGAAAATCAAGACCCTCTCCTCGACTGTGCCTCAGGTCTTCACCAGAGCGGGAGAGGCTGCTGAGTGTGATAGTGGTCGGGGGCGGCCCAACTGGGGTGGAGTTTGCTGGGGAGCTGTGTGACTTCATCAACAAAGATCTTAGGAGGCTGGACCCAGAGCGAGCAGCAGAAATGAAGTGAGTAACCAGGACATCGCTCTTTGCATGCAACGCTTCAGCGCAAAGCAATGTCCTCAATCCCTAGGTCTATTGTTACATTGGCTCCTGGCGATCTTGCAACACCAACCTTGTTGCATCAGCAAACAACCTTTACTAAACGTTGCCATTTTAGGCTATAGTTACAGACAAACAAGCGGCCCTATGTATAACATAGCTGTTGTGTAAGTTGAAGCCAGCTAGCAAGTGACTTTGTGATGCATGGTCTGCCTCAGCACTTCCTTGCGTGCCACATCTCTGCCTGCATGCTCCAAGCTGGATGCACCCACATGTCAGTGGTTTTCAGAATGCTATCAATCAGTTTTGTAAATGCTGCATCAAGCAAAGGCATGATGCGGCCCCTATGCTTGCACTTTTTGCTGGTCTGAGCAGCTTCTTATATGTTTCCCTCATGACAGAGTGACATTGATAGAGGCTCAGCAAGTGCTGGGCACCTTTGATGCGCCTCTCAGAGAGTATGCAGCCAACAAGCTAAACAAGCAAGGTGTTCATCTTATGAAGGTATCTTCTTGGTTCTGACACATGCAATTCAGCTGCTGCTGATTTAAGCAGGCAACTTTGCATGGCATGAAGCAGAGTGTGTAGTCCAGACAATCAGCATCATGCGTCCTGTATTGCATTGCTGCAACTTAAGGATGTTTCCAACGAGCAAGAAGTTGGTTTGCTTGCAAGCAGTTAATCCCAGAGTTTGTCTTGGGTACACTATCTAGGTCTGGATCCCCAGCGGTGGCAGGCAGTGGCTCTCTCCACACAGCTGACTGCTCTTCTAATGTGCAAGACAATGCTGAAGCATGGTCAATATGGTGAATGTGTTTTTACAATGTGCAAGACAATGCTGAAGCATGGTCAATGCTGCAGGGTATGGTGAAAGTGTTCTCACAATGTGCAAGACAATGCTGAAGCATGGTCAATGTTACAGAGTATGGTGACAGTGTTTTGACAATGTACAAGTCAGTCCTGAAGCAAGGTCAATGCTGCAGGGTATGGTGAAAGAGCTGACTGCCACTGAGGCTCACCTGAGCAATGGGGATGTCTTGCCATATGGCATGGCAGTATGGAGCACAGGTACTAGCGCCCTCCTTCATCACAGCATCACTCCAGCAATTTGTTTGGTGCTGTGTTGTCGAACGCCTTGAACATTTAGTGCTTAGTGTATGTGCTTTTTCCAGTTATTGTCTGCTGACTGCCCTGATGAGTCCTAAAGACAATAATATAATATAAATTACAATAAATTATATTATGTATTATGATATATATACATATAAATGTAAATTGATTGATTGACAGGAGTGGGGCCCACAAGCTTCACCACAGGCTTGCCGTTTGCCAAGACAGCCAGAGGCCGCATTGCCGTGGATGGGGAGATGCGAGTGCTGCAGCACATTGACCCTGAGAGGGCTCAGGGCACAGAGGTCCACAAGCCATCAGATGTGAGTAAGCAAGGCCTGTGTATGTTTTTCTTTTGTCCAGCTGGACGTGCTATCCCATAAAGACGCCTTAGGAGGCTCCCGTTATGATCGCTGAAAAGCGTAATCTTTTCTTTTCTTTTCTGTGAGTAAGCAAGGCCTGTGTATGTTCTTCTTCTGTCCAGCTGGACATGCTATCCCATAAAGACGCAGAGGAACGGGAACCACCATGTTACAGAGACTGGCTGCTGTGGTGGCATGCAAAGCTGACTAGTACACAATGCGATCTGCCATACGTTTTGTCACATGTACCTGTGAAAGGCTTCTCTGGAGCCTGTCTGACACTCATGGTGTGGGCTCTCTTGGGATATGCATTGCAGCTTGTTGTCATTGGCAACCTGAAGCTGTTAGGTCTGTCATTTAGGCAAAGCATTTGCAAGCACTTGCAATTGCACAGCTGCACAGTGCATGCAAGCACACTCACACAAGCACTCAAGCATGTAGATACTGGCTAGAGAACAGCCACACCAAACAGCAAACGGGCAACCTCTGTGTCTTACGTGCATATAGGTGAAGATGGATGTGGAGGAGCACGACACAGGCCAAGTCAACTTGAGGCTGTTCCGCATGTCATGTAGGCAAAGCCCTGTGTCTCATGTGTATGTAGGTGAAGATGGATGTGGAGGAGCACGACACAGGCAGTGTCAACCCGAGGCTGTTCCGTGTGTCATGCAGGCAAAGCCCTGTGTCTCATGTGCATGTAGGTGAAGATGGATGTGGAGGAGCACGACACAGGCTGTGTCAACCTGAGGCTGTTTCATGTGTCCTGTAAGCAAAGCCCTGTGTCTCATGTGCATGCAGGTGAAGATGGATGTGGAGGAGCATGACACAGGCCATGGCAAGGAGATGAAACATCGCGCCCTGTGTCTGATGTGCGTGTAGGTGAAGATGGATGTGGAGGAGCATGTCATGGGCCATGTCAACCTAAGGCTGTTTCATGTGCTTGTAGGTGAAGATGGATGTGGAGGAGCACGACACAGGCCATGGCAAGGAGAAGTACCAACAGGTGGACAGCTGTTGGGCCCTAGGAGACTGCTCAGCCAATATGGAGTCGCCTCTGCCTGCCCTTGCACAGGTATGGGTGTGCTCTTGACTTTGCCTAGGGCCACAGTGAGTATGCAGCTGCTGTTAGGCACAGTGCCAGTTGCTGCTGTGCTTGGTGTCAACAGTATGGGCAAATTTGGAGTTGTGCACTTTCCTGTGTTGATGTCAAGCAGCCTTTGCCAGCTTTGTGCTTAGGCACGATTTTCTTGCGTACAACGTACTGCCAGTGTGTCAGCAAGTGTGAAGCCATTTTAGACAGGGACAACTACAACTATGCCAATGTATGAACGTCTGGTCTTGTCCAACATTCTGACAATACAATAACATGCACAAATATGCTCTGGAAATGCCACACAATGTGTGTGGCTTAGGGTCATGCTGCATTGCGGTGTTTGTTCTGTTACACATGTGTCCTGCATCAACTTACTGCATGGAGCTATGTGTGTCTGCTTTGAGCGTTGCAGCCATTGAATTCAGGTAGCAGAGCAGCAGGGCAAGTATCTAGCTAAGGCCTTCAACAAATTGGCAAAAGATCCCAGTGCAAAGATTGCACCATTCAACTACAAACACATGGGTAGCATGGCTAGTATAGGTAGGCTGCACGTGGCATGACATGCATGCCTCATCGCACATGGCTGATGTTAGCGCTTCCTTGTGCACTCTTTGATTGTACTTTTGAGTTGGTATAAAAAGCTGTCGCATCTCCTCTCTGTCCTGGTCATGCAGGACAGTCATTAAACCTTCACAAATTCAGCTTTCTCTCAGGACGTCATGCTGCAAGCAGTGCTCAGAATCATGTTGTTGCTTTGAGAATGCAGCCTTTGTCTCAGCTGCCGCACATGAAAGAGTAGGCTGATTCCAGGTGATTCTTGTGATGATATTGCGGTGCTGCTGCAGGCGGTAATGACGCCTTGATACAGCTAGGGGAGCAAGGCAAGAGTCATATCAGCATGAAGGGCCTCAAAAGCTACATTGCCTGGAGAAGTGCCTACCTGACCAGACTGGGCAATGCTCAAAACAGATTCTATGTTATCGTGAACTGGTTGACAACCAGGATTTTTGGGAGGGACATGTCAAGGTGGTAGACATGGGTGATATGCTGATCAACATTGTGCTTTTGCACACATGTATACAGTAAAAGGTGTCAAATACATATTGCATTGCAGCAGGGTGGTACACTTCAACAGCAGCTTGAGCTCCTGTTTGCAGTGCATTTCTGGAGATTGTTGAGACCACACTCAGCTCTTGGCTGCATTTCATCATTTAATTCGTAATGTGTATGCCTAAATCATGCCTGCTGTTCTTCCTGACAGACAGTTCTGCTTTAGGGCAAGCATTGCCCAGCCTGGTAACAGATGTCAAGGCTTGCACTTTGTGAACAGGCAAAAGCGCTCGCGAGCCACCTCTTTCCCGTCCTTGAGTCCATTGAATGTCAAAACAAGACCAACAGTGCCTTGTTTCCCATGTGCACTTTGAATCGACTACTTGCAACCACACTGGCAAGCACCGCTAACGAGTTCAGAAGCGCTCTTGGCATCTAGAAATTACACATGTGTCAGCAGCACTGTCCTACCAGATACACTGTGCACAGCATACACTGCCTACACGTACAGCGCAGAAGAGCTATGATGCAAGGCAGCACCCTTTTAGTGTTGAAGATTACTCTGACATTCCGACATATAAAACCCAATGCCAGACTACTAATGCTGTACGTGTGACATGTTGCCTACGGGTTGAAGCATCAGTATTGGCACGGGATCATTGCATGTTTATTTCATTGCATCTGGGTATGCTGCTGATGGTGCAGAAGCTGCAGGTGAGACTGACGGTGCCACCGGCAGAGCACATATGGAAGTCTTGTACCTGCTGCCGGAGGTCTGCATGGTCACAAACACAGAATGTTGAGATGATCACTTCATGGGTGAGCCAAGATGCAACATACTGGCAGCAGCATGTCCACAAATAGCATGAGCACCTGTTGCTTGAAGCAGCAACATGAATACTTAAGAGCAAGCTTAATGGTGAGCCTGCATGTGCAGCTGCTTTTGGCGTCAGTGATACGACAGATGCACTCAGGGTGGGCACAGCTCAGGTTGGCTGTGCAAAGGTGCAGAACACTTACATTCTTGGACCCATCAAGGCGGGTACTGTACGCTACATACAGCAAGGTGTTGTTCTTGTCATCATACAAGCGTCTCACTCTTAATGTCTGCATCGACCCCAAAGTTGTCAAATGGCTGTAAGCAAGCTCAAGACCACAGTTGCTTCAGTAAAAAAACAAAACACAAAATGCAGCTTTCTCTCATGTTTACCTTGTTCTGGAACAGGCTTAAACCTTTGCGCTCAGAGAAGACTTCATGACCTTGGGGGCCAGAAATGGCTTTGTAGTCCTTGATTTGCAGTGGCCCTGTCAGTGCGCAGGTGACAGAAGCCTGCACAATAAAGAATAGGAGGTCTTGTCAACCCATTTTTGCAGGCTGTAACTTTGAAGTATGCACTTGCTGCATGTGCGCTGGTCAAGCCTGGTGTGCTCAGCATGCTGCACCTGAGATGGCTCGTTAAAAAAGTCTTTGTTTAGCTTGTCTGACAGAGACCTGTGGAAGTCCGAGATGTATATGGTGACCCCTTTGACTGCAAGAAAGCAGTATTGCGATATCAGGATCCTACGCAAAGCGTATGTGATACAGTCGAGCTGCAATTTGGGTTGACAACGGTACCATCCGGGTCTTCTACTGACACTGCCTCCACGCTGTCTTTGAATATAAATCCACTAGCTTCGAACTCGCCAACTTTGTTTGTTGCCCATGCAGACCCTGAAAATGCATTAACAGCAATCTCGACAAATTTTTCAATATGAGCAATGACAACGATGGCTCAAGAACTGCAGTGATCAGCTGTACCAGCAGCAAAAGTCACAACGCCAGCAGCGGTCAAGCCAAGCAGCTGTCGGCCGATGCTGGACTGATGTCCTTGATGACTGCTCCTGTCATGCTCCTCTGCCCTAATCGTACACCGCGTACCCCTGCAGGGTCTATAAGGCTGACTGTCACTGCGCTGACTTACACGGGCCAAACTTCGCGGCAGCGGCCGTGGCCGCAAGTCTGACGTAGGTGCATGCAGACAAGCACGCGCTTGTCGCATTTGAGCATGTGTGGTGGAAGCCATGCTTGCGATACTACTATTTCCAGGCTCTAGATCAAACGCGCAAGTTTGACCATCAGTGAATGAGTCAGCACAGAAACGAACAAAAACTAGTTTGGAGAAACCTAATTTGCTTCGGCAAAAGGATTGACTGGGGACAGAACCTAAGCTCGCATACGGCGAGCAAGTCGAGGAGCAATACCTAGCAATACCTTAGGCTGCCTGTGAGGCCGTCAAGGCGACTGCACAATGATTGCAGCATGTTGAGGTAGTTGACTTCGCCTGTACAAGATGGAGCACAGCTTGATCGGCGGTGCTCTACCCTCCTCGAGCTGTACGTCAGTTTTCCAACGAAAGCATCTGTTATCACGTCCCATAACACGCCGTCAGCATGCGCCAGTGCACGCCCAATCCATTGCTCATGCACAGCCTTCCCGGCAACAGGCATCTTCAGCATTTTCTGGTAAGTTTCAACAGAGCTCACTTGAAATCACCCATTGAAGGCCTACTCCAGTCTGCTGGGTAGCCATCGTCAAATCCTTTCCAGACGGCTTTCGTGAAAAAACCTTTGACACTTGTTACACAGGTTGTGAACAACTGCACAGATGCAGGCCAGCAGCAAGACAGCATCAAAAGGTGCAGTTTATATTGGTTGCTGGATAAGTCTGTTGGGACACATAGGAAAACTCAATATTGAATGGACTGCAGAGTGCCTTACAAGCCAAGATCAGAGATCCTGATGCAGATGACAGCCCAGAGCAGGGTGGACGAGATCCTCCTAACATTTTTTGGAGGGTTGCTGCAGCCCTCATGTACATCATCCCATGGATAGATGTCATTGCGCTGGGACGAGAAGTATACCACCACTTCCCAAGCTCAATTATCTTGTTTCTATTCCCAGGTATCATGATGTTCTGATGGCCCTGCCAGTTCTCATTGGCACAAATGTCATCATTGTGCCTATACTTGTGCCACTGTGAGAGGGTAATTTGCAACAATGCAATATGAATTCATCTAGCACTATGCCATTAACACAATTTTATAATGACTGCAGGGCCTTTTGTGGGTATATACTACAGCAGCCAGTTCGCCCCGTTAGTGGTCTTCTTCCTTTTGTTTTTGTCAGTAGTGAAGAACACCAAGTTGCACCACTTTGTCCGATTTAACGCGATGCAGGTATGCACATCAAGCAAGTTAGTTGCCGTGAATGTTGATCTGACATCCATGCAAAGTTCTTGGGGACCAGTCAAGCATGTTGGCACTGTCATACTGTTCATACTAGCTGCGCTACTGGTCACTGTTCAAATCTCAGCCAGCCCTGAAAGCAGCACTGTTGCACATGTCCTCTCATGCCATTTGAGCGCAATCAACTGTTATAGATCTGCTACTGTTACAGATCTGAGCCTACATGTAGTGACTAAAGCAGGCTAACTGGTGACATGCAGGGCATCATGCTGGATATTGTTGTGATGTTGTTCAGCATTGTAAGAGCCTACTTCCCTGCTGAGTTTCGATGGAGTGCCATCCTCGTCACATTTGACATGTTCAGCTGGAACATTTCCATGGGCACAATCCTATACTGTGTCTTCTGGACCCTGTGGTGAGGCTTCTTCTGTTTTGCTGCTGCTATATATACTGCAACACATTTGCAGCTGCGATATGTATAGAGCGGCACAGTTGCAGCTGCTTTACATCCAGTGCAAGTGGCTGCAACCCCTTGAAATAGACATGCAAGCACATAGGCTGCATGCCACCCCAATGCTGTCCTATTTGCTTGTTGGGTCTGGCAAATGTTCATGTCATTCTACAGTTGAGCGTCTATCAGAAGTTGTTGTCTGCTGTCTAGTTTCCCAGGCATTGTCAAGCGACATGCAGGTATAAGCTGACTGGGATAATTGCAGCGTTGGTTGCATAGAATGCATCACATGCACATCAAGTGATCATGAAGCAACATGGCTGGCTACTCACCGTCCCTTGAAGCTCCGGCAATGCAGGGGAGCGGCCTTTTGATCAGCCCACACTAATCTGGAATACTTTGTTCACAAGTGCAGTGTACTATACGCTGCACTTTCTTGCAGTGCCAGACATTGCTACTCCAATGCATCGCTGCCTACATCTGCCAATGAAGCATGCGCGGTACCGCGCATACATGTGCAAGTATGGGACCTGTCAGGCTTGCTCTGCTTGTGTTTTGTAATGCATATATAGAGCAGGCAGAGCCCATTTTGCAGCAGCAGCTCAGAGAAGATGTGCTAAGTCAAGCCTGCTGATTTGTTGCATGGTGTGCAGGGGCAAGTATGCAGATGTCCCATATGTTTCAGACTCCGTCTACATGCAAGTGGAGGCATCAGAGTAAGCAGTCCTTGCCTCGGATGAGGGCATGTTAACTGTGCTCCAGCTGTATGACTTTGGTCTTGAAAGTGCACATATGGCTTGCATATTCCAGGCAATGGCTTTTGTCAAGATGTGTACTGAACACATAGGCTTGACCTCACAGGCATGAAGCTTGCAAAGCAATCATTGCAAAGCAAGCATAATGCTTGCATGTTCTGGCTGCTAGATGCCCTAGTCACTCAGCAACTGACTTGTGTCATGTGCTTTTTTGCAGCCCAAGCGCTTCATAGTCCATTCAGATGTTCTCCCTGGTTTCCAGATCCTTTTGATACTTATCTCAGGCGTCTGAAGATGCTCCACACATGCCTGCTACATGCTTAAATGCATACGGCTGCATGCATGGCATGTTCGTCTCACCTAGACCAGATCCTGGTCTAAGCCTGCTGCCTCATCATGTAGCTGCTGGCGTGCACTGAATCTGGCATGATATGCAAGCATAGCCTATTTACATGCACAAGCATTGATAGTATGCTGCTGCCCTGTGGGCACTCCAATCTAAAGCCTGACAGCATGCTGGCCATTGCTGCAATAAAAGAGCCTGGTCGCACCTGAATTAGCGCACCTCCAGCAACCCTCACGGTGGTTTCGGAACTTGGAAGGGCAAGCTGATTCAACTCGCAGCTTGTTTATTGTACAGGAAGCAGCAACCACCATTAAAGTGAGCATGCTGCGCAGCTAATTAATCAACTCTTTTAATGTTCTGGGGGGCAACTGGGACCCAACAGACAAGAAGCTCAGTTCAGTGGATTCATACAGACAAGGTTTGCTTCCTACATGCAAAGCAGTCCCTAAGGAGACCACCACATATGTACACACATATGCATGCACTTGCTTATACACGTCATAAAGTCTGCAACCAAGCTGTGACCTGATATGGCTAATGCATTGATGCAGCTCAAACCGTGCATCAGCTCAACCCGTGCATCAGCGACGTACATCAGCGAGGTGCTGTAGCAACAAGATTTGAATGCAGTCAAGGCAAATGCACACATCAGGTTTACGCTGACTAATCAATTGCGTCATGCGTTGCACCGACCTCTACTTTTCTTCAGCTAGAGCTAGAGCGCATATAATACATTATAAGGTACGTGTACGCATCAAACAGATTTTTCAAGAAATTGAAAGCGTATGTCACAGCGCGCTCTGAGCGCTTTGGTGATCCAGCACACGATCTAGCACAGACTACACCTCAGCAACCGCTGAGCCGGTCTGTATCGTAATATATTGACAGATGTGATTGGAAAGCGTGCATTGAAGCGACTGTATGGGGCAGCTTTGTTCCCGACCTAAAACTGTCGAGGACAAGCCTGCTGCCCCTACCGACGGAGCATCAGGGCTCAGTGACCTGTACAAGCACAATTTGGCAAGCTTAGATGGACAACAAAATGTAGCATATACACTTCAACCTCAGCTTGAGACCCAGGCAAGCGAGGCAGAGTTGTCAGAGCTGGATGTGGTTGTCCAGCAGCTGCGCAACAACCACAACTCAGTCACAGGCTCCGCGCCAGAGTTGCTTCAGCAGTGGGACCATGATCATAAGGTTGTGCTGGAATCCATGGATGCAGCCATCCAGGTACATGATCTTCTTGCGATGGTCCATCTGTGCTGCTGCAAGTTGCTCAATGGCGCCGCGCCTACCCCACAGTCGCTGACAAAGACTGAGCAAGCATACCCTTGCTGATGGCATGAAGTCTGTCTGCAGAGGGCACATTAGCGGCACAATGTGGAACATGGCAGCCCAGGGCAACATCACCATGCCCAGCAGCATAGCATACCATCTGTCTACCTACATACCACTCCACAGCTACCACAAAGCAAATTAGGTCATGCACAGCAGCATGCTCCAGCGCCGCTAGTGCAGCAACATCAGCAGCATTTCCCTCAGCAGGCAGCACTGGCCCTGCAAGATGAGCCTTTGCTGAAGCAGGCCAAACAAGCATATGCTGGTGCTGCTCCTCAAGCTCTGTTCAGGCTGACTGACCATCCGCCTTGCAATATGACAGCTTGCTGTTATGCACAGCACTGCTTCTCAGTCAGCGGCCTGACGTGTGCTTGATGCACTGCAAGCCAGCATGTACATGCTCAGTCAGGGGTTTGAATACAAAAAACGCCTCCTTGATGACATCTCCATATATATCATGACATGATCATACAACATTGCTTTTGTTGAACCCTTTTCTTACGCCACTGCAGTCAGCATGGCTCCTCTGGACCTCGTGTGCATTGCTTGTTGTTCCAGCTACTGGCATCAATCACATCTATGCATGTAGATGGAAGGCTGCTACAAGCGCATAGGAAACTGCAAGAGCTGGGTGATTTGAGAGGCATTGACTACCTGCAGTCTGGCAACCTCTATCCAGAGATTGGGCCAGATTTGGCCGGTCTCAGTGCCCTCAAGCTCAAAGTTGATGAGGTGGGTCCTAGTTTAGACTCCCTGCTGAGTGTGCACCTTCCTGTGATAGCCCCATTACCCATTTGTAGCAGCGACAGCTTCCGTTCATGTCTCATGTCCACAGGATAGCACACAATCTGCCTTTTGTCACACTTGGCAATCATGCCGTCAGGTCGAGCATGATATTGCTGACACTTGAGCTGTCCTTCTGGACCTCCGTCATGCCTGACAGCGGATGGTAGGGGACTTTCATGCTCTGAGGCAGATGTAGTCAATGAAATACAAGCAGTATATCTGTGTCTGGGGTACTCAACCTATTGCTTGTGTTCTGCAGGGACTTGCAGATCTGAAGGACCATAATGGATGGGTTGTTTCCAGGGATGATGATCTACAAGTCATGTACCGCCATCATGCAGGTGTGTGAGGTTCCCTTCACGCTCCCTGGTGATATGTGTTACATTACATGTCAGCTCAGTCTTGCCATTACTGACTCAAGCTTTGCAGAGAATGCAGCACCTCTCAACTGCATTTGTGTGTTTCATGTTTAGTCCTGCTGTTTGTCCTGCAGCATAGCACTGTCAGCCCTTGTGCATGACCTGCAGCACATGAGTTTAGCCATTACTTGCATGGGCTACAAATACCATCGTGACTTCAGCGAGGGCTGCTAGTTTTCCAGTGAAGATATCTACCTAAGTCTTTGGGATCAACAAAATATGTGCTGGGGTTACTAATGTGACTCGTGCATGTGACTTATGACAAGCGTGGCTGGTTTGTCATCTACAGGTACTTCAGTGCACAGCTTCAAGTTTGCGGCCGACTTCAACTCACCTTTGGAGCACATACTGGCCATGAGTCGCGAGTTTGACTTGACCCATCTATGGAACAGATATGTTCTGGAAAGCCTGATCCTGGCCGAGCCCTCCATCTTTCAGAGCACTCTGTATGCAGCGTCATGGCTGCCCTTCCCTTTTCCTCACATTGATGTGGTGGTAGAAGCCAGGGGGATTGATCTTGCTGACGTATGGCCCTGCTACACCACTTCATTGTTTGTATGCACACTGTTTGTATGCACACTGTCTGAGGCAATACTCTCACCAATGCACCTGCAGGAGACAACGATGTTGCCCAAAACATGCATTTTGTAATGCTTTACTTCTACATATGTCTCAGCAGAACGCTCAGTCATGTGCAGCTGTACGCAGCACACACAGACCTGCCTCATTGCTATTTAGCTGGTGCTCCTGTTACAAAGCATGCAGTCCCATCACATGTCATCACAATACTCACTGTTCCAATCCTAGGGGGCACCCTTGCATTGACAGTATGATTGCTAAGCAGCCTGCCTTACAACAAGGACTCATCTGTCCGCTCATGTGTCTCCTCACCTGTCCGCTCATGTGCCCGCTCAAATAGTAGATTTTGCAAGATGGCTGTTGCTCCTGCGTCGCCCAAAATCCAGCACAGAAGTTCTGTGCAACAGGAGTGCCTGACTTCTGCAGCAGGAGCGCCCTTTCTGCGTATCTGTAGGTTCACTCAGCACAAGCAACCTTGCATGAGTGCAGGAGGACAGATGTCTACTCATTCTTATGAACACACCAGAGGACCTGACAGGCTTGGCTGATGCCATACCAAAAGCGTCTTCCAAGCGAAAACGAGCCGACATCTTGCCTGGCTCGTGCATACGCTTGCAGCCCCTGGCCCCCTCTGCAAGTGAGTCAGCAACTATGCCCCTTTTCCAACTAGACCTGGTTGCTGCAGCCACAATCTGATTGCTGAGCCTGTGGCTGCATCTTGTGGCATTGACCAACTGTCTTGTTTGCTCAAGTGGCATTGTATTACACCTGACCGCATGTGTAGTCAGCCCATAAGATCTCAGCTTAGCTTTCAGGTGCTGTGAAAGCATGGCATACCTCTGTTGTCATGGTTTCTGCATCAACCCATGTGCTCTAACATGCCATGATTTGTCATGAGTCAGCATTGCGCAAATTGTCTTTGCCGATTTGTGATTAGCTGGATGACACTACAGCCATTTTGGGTGTCAGGCTAGCTGTATATACCATGCTGCTAGCCGCTACTGACTAGAGAGTGCATTGGATGCTCTTGAACAACTGTAGACATAAGCACAAGGCTTGGGTGCATGTTGTGGAGATGGGCTCACATCAAACTATACTTGCTGCACAGGTGGCCAAGGACGTGTGAGAGCATCAGTCATCACCCACATGGACCCCCACATCAAGCATGTGCCTGCAATGCTGCTCAATTTTGTTCTGAAAGTCATGTCGCCTTTCATCTTTGGCACAATCCAGAAGGTGTTGAAGTCAGAGTTCAGCAGTCCAGACAAAGTCCTGCCGTGTCGCATGCGAGAAAAGCCGGAGCTGTATGGGCTTGTGGGTCCTCGCATTGCTGAATACATTCATCAGCTGCAAGAGGAGGAAAGCTTGTTGGCTCAAACTTGAGTAAACTTTCATGGTTCCAGTTGTGTGCTTTGCATTTGTGTGAAAGACTTGACAGCTTTGTCCATTGTGACCTTTGTTTTACTGCTGACAGGACTGATTCATGAACTGACTGAATTACTATATATACAAAGGAACAAGATGTTTGAATGCTGCTTAGTACGAATACACTTGAGCCTGTTCAGGTCTTGTCTTATCGTTTGCAGATGTCTCAGGTCTGGGGTGATAGAGCAAGACTTGCACTTTTCTGTAAATGTCATAGACCAAACCAAAATATTAAGTGGTCCTGACCGGCAGGCCCCGCCCGGTCAATCATGCCACTTCCCATTGACTGGCAACCCGCCCAGTCGTTACCCCCTCATGTACATGGCAGCCCGCCCAGTTATCCCGGTACCCGCTATCGTTCTGCTCGACTGACAACCCGCTCAGCCTTGCAATGTGTCATGGAAGTCGTGACAGCCCTGAGTACTCCGCTTCTTCAGTGCTGCCAGGATTGCATGACTTCTGTTGTCATCATATACTAAGACTTTTGCGCGTAGTTGCGAGTATGGGACATATCGAACTGGCAAAACCGCCGAGATACACCTCAGGCTTTGTCCTATTGCACTATTGTGCGTGACAGCAAGTGTCCTACGTCCGCAGCATAGCTCAGGAAAACAGTGACACAGGCTAGTCCCAGCCAACGACATTTGTAAATTGCAAGGAGGATAGCAGCCTGGAGGGGCAACGATCGAAACTAGATCAACTGAAAGTTTGACGACTGCAAGCTGCTGCAACTCAGAGACCCTGCGTGTCAGATGTTGCAGTGTCAGAATATGTCATAACGATCCACTCTATACTGAAGGTCCGTCAGCTCTCCACGTCTGCAGATCTTGTCTTCTTGCGTGATCACTGTTTGCAACCTAGTTCTTGTCAAAGTTTGAACGTGCAAATTGATGCTTGTATACCTGTGTGAGCTCTACAGAGTGCTTTTGCTAATTGAGCAAGCATGCATCCAATGTGCCACAGGCACACAAATGCAGAGCTTGTATGTCCACTGCAGCGCACCTACTGGTACCGGCATCTTGAGTATAAATGTTCAGCTCAAATCAAAGTGGGAGGCGTAGACATGCACAAGCTGCATGTGTCACAGCTAGCCATATGTTAGACACTGCAGGATCAGGTAGTCCAAAGGCAGCAAATGTCCAGTGGACAACGTTTTGTGGTAATGCTCTTGTGCACGAAGCATGCCATATCTACTAGCAAGGACCACCAAACAATGCACGAGTCATTTTGATAGGTTGGATCTCAGATACACTTCCTCAAAGATACACTATTTTGCAGAGCTTGGTAAGGTGCCTGGGTCATACAGGTACACTATGCAGTCAAGCAAGGTTGTGTTAGGCTGCACGATGCACTAAAATGCACCTCAGAGGCTATATTTACAGTCCTGACTGCCACCGATTCGTAAACGGAATTGCTGGCTGAAAAGCTGTAGAGACAACAACCGTGCACGAGTTAGTAGCTCACAGTCTTGACAGTTACGTAAATGTATACAACATCATCCGCGCCGCAAATCTATCAAAGAACAGGTAGCAAGCATACCATCGACAGGCCATGATTTTAACATTTCTGTCTCACGTGGACACTGATGTGTGGAGCAGGATCTGGAGCAGGCTTGCCTAGACCGTCTCAGTTGGTAAAAGTAATCATTGCAGACTCGAAGTGACTTCATACTTTCTCAACATGGAGCATTGCAGCTGATCCATGGTTCACACATTTGACCAAACTAGAAAACGAGAAAAACACCATCTTGAGGCACTGCATAACATACTCAGTACATACTGGCAAAGTACACATCAAACTTGTGACTGCACTATCTGCAAAAACCTAGCCAAGTGGGCTAGAGTCAATTTCGTCTCTGTTGAAAGCCATCATTTCTGAGGCATCCACTTGAACATGTACACGCTGCCTGACATCAAAATTAGAGTAGTAGTTGGCGTCATCTTCTCGCCTCACATGCACCTCCATTTTCTGCAACTCACACACATGAGGTCATTCACAGGGTAATGCATATGACATAAGCCAACAGACTGCAGATGGTTCCATCGTTGCTGTGGCAATTAACAACCTGCAGGCAAGGTGAAGCCAACTAGCCACTGTAAGCTATCATGGAGTAGTCTCATGATGTAGTGGACAACTCCATGATGCTTGCATGCAGTCGTCTACTTGCTGGCAGCTCTTATGTCAAGGACATGTGCGTAAGGCAGGTGTCAATCATGCATGCATGCATGCACAGTTGCACTGTGACAAAGTGTCTGTATCCAAAGTGACCAATTGGAAAGAGAGAGAGAGCAATACCACATCATCATCAAACACCAAGAAGTACTTGACAAGCCATCCCACATTCAGCTTGTCCACAATGGTAGCAGGGCATGTGGACTTGGGTTCAGGAACCTCTCTCATGATCACAACTGTGGGCTGGACCATCACATGGGACTTCTCTGTCTTGATGCCCATCTTCTTCACAAACTGTAAGCCATGCAGATGCATGTGTCAAAAGACATGTGATGTGATGGGTGCATCAGGCCTGCTTTCAGAGGTATGAATGGAAATGTACCGCCGAGCTAGATTTTGTTATGTTATATAGACATGAAGAGCAACTACTGCCAGGCCCCTACCAATGCATGCTGAGTACTGCAAGCATACAATTACCCCAGTTTGTAGCACAGACAGACAACCCAATTCAGCAAAAAACTGGCGGACCAAGCAATAGCATAACACAAACTTTTTGCCAGTTCAAGACGTCAATGCAGGCTGATGTGCGCGCTGTCTCGGCTGTTCAGGAGGCCAGGTGCTGTTCAGAACAGGTACCTCTTCAGGACAGGAGCTGTTCAGGACAGCAAATGTGCAGGACAGGGGGTGTGGCAACAAATGTGCCCTCTGGTCTGAAGAAAAGGGAAGGGCTGACCTGGCTAGTGGAAGGCAACTGGTTGACATCAGCAATGAAGTTCATGACAAAGGGGGTAGCAGGCCGCTCCAAGATCTCCTTTGGGGTACCCACCTGCTCAATGCGCCCCCTGCAGCGTGAATGTAAACCCAGTCTTGGGTCTACCACGCAAATATACAGTGTACACATATAGATACACTGCATACTGCCAAAAGGTCATAATGTCAAACATTACATCCAAAGACGCCGCATGAGTTGGCTATCTCAATGGACAGAGTTGACTATAGTTGAGTAAACACTTTTGTTGAGAACAGCTGGGAAAGTTGCGCATTGTCCTTGATTGTGCCTGTCAGCTGCAGGCTATATCATCGCTGCAGCTGAAACTGGGAAACTCTTAGGCTGGTCAACAAGGCATTCTCCTGCTGTTGTGCTGTGCAGTTGCAATCAATGCATCGACTGTTGGCAATGTCTTGATGACCTGGTAACTGACCTGTTGAAGATGACCACCTTGTCTGCTATGTCAAAGGCTTCCTCCTGGTCGTGTGTCACCAGGATACTTGTCACACCCACTTTGTGAATGATGTCCTTGACAGAGTCACGCAGAGACTTGCGCACCTGGGCAACAGGAAACCATCACATGGCACAGGTTAAGCCATCACATGGCACAGCTCGCGCCATCACATGGCACAGCTCAAGCCATCACATGGCATGTTCCATCTCAAGAGTTTTGTCAATGCAGCGCCATCCCAGGGACTCACCTCGGGATCAAGGGCACCAAAAGGCTCATCAAGCAGAAGCAGCTGGGGATTGCAAGCTAGGGCTCTTGCCAGGGCTACTCTCTGCCTCTGCCCTCCTGACAGCTGTGGCGGCTTGTGCTCACCATACCCTGGCAGCTCCACCATCTTCAGCAGTGCTTCCACTCTACAACCAAAATTGCTTGTTGGATGTTTTGCCATCACACTTGCCAAACTTTGCAAGACTTTGGCAATGGGAATGACCTATTGGGAACCAGAGCGTCATTTAGATCCTTGGTAACTGCTGACGCTCTTACATACAAAACACTGAACAAGAATGAGCAATGGCTGTTTGTATGATATACAGATGCAGGCTGTGTGCTGTACCCTGTACATGCACATGATGCAGTGAGCACAACGTCTCTTACATAAACCATCAAAAGCTGCATCCATTTTGCAAGGAGGGATGCAGTGTGCTTTGGCATGAGGTGTAGTATATATGTGCATGTGCATACATCAGGCTTTACCTTGCTTCTTCATTTATGTCCAGATCCTGTATTCGGGGTCCAAAACTGATGTTGTCAGCCACTGTCATATGTCTGAACAGTGCGTAGCTCTGAAACACCATTCCAATCTGCCTATGCTGGACTGGAATGTGCGTTGCATCCTGGTCTGCAGGACAGCAGGGCAAGGGACTGCAGAGTGTTTGTACAGTTGGCATGTGCATCCCAACACTTGCTGTTGAAACAAAGGCTTACAGCATGTCAACATCCCATTGAACATGCTAAAATGATGCTGCCATACCGGTTCATGCTGTGTTAAAACCAGCAAGCACTGGGGCTTGTTAGTAGCCGGTAAAGATAGCAACGCAACTTACATCAGCCGCCGTAGACACTGCACAGCGAGCTATCAGTATGCACAAAGAAGAGCAGATGCAAGGCAGCACCATCTAGCCATCTAGCTGTCAGACAGCAGTGGCACAATCAGTGGTGTCACAAACAGCAACCAGTCATGGTGTCATCAGTTGTGTCAAACAACAGTGGTGTCAAACAGCAGTGGTGTCAAACAGCAGTGGCACCAAGAGTGTCACCTCCAAAAAAGATTTGGCCATCTGTGACAGACTCCAGGCCAGCTATCAAGCGCAGCAGGGTAGTTTTGCCCGACCCAGAAGGTCCCAGCAGGGCAATGATCTGATTGGCAGGAAAGTCTAACGTAACGTCCTGAACAGCCTTGAACACTGTGTCCTTCACGTAGTAGTTCTTGTACAAATTCTGCACCTGCGTCAAGTTACTCAACCATCATGATGAGAACGCTGCATTGAAAATTATGCGCTTTTTTGGCAAGTTGATTGGCAATTTGGACATGGTGTCTTACCCTAACAGAGATGCCAAGCTTTGTTTCCAAAGGAATGCTGTCCGTGCCAGATGTAGACGCTTCCTCATCTTCCTGTCAACACCATACATATCAGATGTCTGAGCACAATACAGATTTGCTGTGTGTATGCAAATCATAGCTTGTTGGGTATTACAAAAGTAACAACTTCTTCTCAGCATAGCAGCACCATGCATCAGATGCTGCCGCTGCCCTCAACAATGCAAACTGCGTTCAGCAGAATATGTTGCACCACTGGGCGTGCTGTGTCACCTGGACAAGCCCCACTGGCCTTTCAGCCTCGACAGTCTCTATAGGAGGTGGAGCATCTAAGGTGCTGGCTTGCAGCAGCACAGGTCGTTTGCTGGGCGAGCGCTTGCCACGAGCTTGTGGCCATTGGACGCCAGAAGATGTGGACGCTCTAAAGCAAGTAGGCCCTTGTCGCAAACGGCAACGATGTGTGAAAGAGTTGCTGTGCAGACTTTGACTCAAGGAATGTTGCAGCATGCTGCTTGTGTTCGGGTTTAGTATGACTGCATCGATACGAAGCACGTACTACCCTTTAGCAAAACTTCCAACACACGGTGTGACACCCAATTCTCAAGTATCAACGTTGTATTACAAAGATTGCATGCCGTTTATTTCAACTGTCGCTGTGCTCAGAGCACTTTGATATTGCCACACTAGAATCAGGCTCACGAATGCGTCGTGCGTCCAAGGGTTGGTCGGAACAGTAAGAAGAAGAAGAAGAAGGATTTTACAAGTTTCTGCCAGCCAACACAGCCGATCGCTTGTGCCAATTATGGCAATCATGTTCAAATCATCATGAAATCTAGACAGTCTACTACGTAGTGGAAAACCC